>JAAUXZ010018083.1_pt1 | contig 13585 bp, 9 predicted proteins | sample 7278131 | NCBI WGS metagenome assembly JAAUXZ01 (sample SAMN14350119, study PRJNA611818) | marine sediment metagenome | isolation source: surface marine sediment (3m) | place: French Polynesia: Moorea | collected 2018-08
CTCCGGTGATCTCGTTGCGATCACCTTCGTTGGTCACCTTGCCGGCGCGACGACAGGGGAAGACTCACATCTCGTTGCTTCGTGGCTGGCGAAGGGCACCGGTCGAACTGCCGCGACGATCCGTGGATCGCTGATCCGAGCCGACGTGGTCGACGGATCGGCGCAGACCGTGGACGCGGTAGTTCGGCTGCTCGGCCAACTCGACGACGTGGAGCAGATCGCTGCGCTCGTCGTCGAACTCGTCGCTGCCCAGAACGACCGGATCAAAGGACCGGATCCCGAGGCCCTCGACCGTGCCATCGTTTCCCTCATCGGCATCGAGCCCCGCGCCGTGGTTGCGCAACTCGCGATGGTGGCGGATCGGGAGGCGCACGCGTCGGTCGCCTGGATGCGGCACCTCATCACCGCCGACGACGGGCCGGACCACCTGGCTGCCGTGGTCGACGGGGTCCTGGGCCCGGACCGAATGGACGCGGCATGGTTTTCCGACCCTGGTGAAGACCACACCTTCGCCAATGCAGCAACGGCGGCGTACCTGGCCACGAGCCTGTCCATCGCCGTCATCCACGAAGCCGGGGACGCCCAACACGAGATCGGTCTCTTGGCTTCCGCAGCAACAACGGCAGAGATCCTGATGCCGGCCGTGAGCAGAGCAGTCCGGGCAGTTGAGGTGCTCATCCCGGTCGGGCTCTCACTCGGTGTCGGGGCAGCCGCGAGCCACGCCACCGCGAAGATCGACGACGCCGCAGGCGAGCTGCTCGAGCGGATCGCCGAGCGGTTCGAGGTGCCTCGGGACGCGACGAGCGCCGATCTCGCGGGCGCCCTCGCAGTGTTCGACGAGTATCGCGACGACCTCGTGCGGCGTTGGGCTCATCGGCGGTGATCAGCCCGCCATGGCTCGCAGCACCGCCTCGCTGTCCGGGTCGGCCGGGAAGAACGTCTCGAGGCGGAGTTCCTCCAGCGTGACGTCGTAGGCGGCGCCGATCGTCGCAATGGTCGAGAACATGCGCACGTCCCGATTGTCGGCGCGGTAGTGGACGGGGACGAGGAGGTCCCGGCCGCTCGGCAGCTCGGGGGCTCGTTGCAGATCGGCGACCCCCGGGTACTCGAGCACCTCGTCGAGGAGCGCTGCGAGTTCGAGATCGCCGGCGCGGTCGGCCACCTCGCGCTCGAGTCGCTGCAGGACCATCCCGGCCGCCTCGTCCCAATTCACGATCGTCGACCGGAGTCCACCGGGGTGAAAGGTGAGCCGAGCGAGGTTGGGCCCGATCGCAGCGGCCGACGCAAGGTCGATGAAGCCTGCGAGGAAACGCCCGGCCGCTTCGTTGGTCATCACGGAGTTCCACCGCCGGTCCACGACGATCGCGGGGAAGGGCTCATGCGCCTCCAGGAGGAACTCGAGCACGTGCCGCACTTGGTCCATCGCCGGCTCATCGAGCGCCGTCTCGGGGAAGGCCGGTGCGAAACCGGCAGACAAGAGCATGTCGTTCCTCGCACGAAGTGGGAGGTCGAGAATCGCCGCAAGGTGGGTGACCATCTCGCGGCTCGGCTTCGCCCGGCCGGTTTCGAGGAAACTCAAATGGCGCTGCGAGACCTCGGCCTCGGCGGCCAACCCGAGTTGGGACATCCGCCGGGTGGTACGCCACAGGCGGAGAACTTCGCCGAAGGTCGGTGCTGCGGTCGTCGCCATGTCCTGAGCGTAGAACGTGTCCCGTATGAGCGGAATGACGTGGCAGGTAATTGATTTGCCGCGACTGCCGCGGCACGGTGATGATTCCCGACACAGGAGGCGCTCATGACGGCATCGACCAACCAGACGGATGATCGGCTCGCCAGGATCATCTCCGGCAACGGTTGGTTCTGCATTGTCTCCGGCTCCATCCTCCTGGTCGGTTCGGTGGTCATCGCTGACTGGTTCGAGCTCCCGGTCTGGGTGATTGCCGTCGTCGGGTTTGCACTCGTCCCGTACGGGCTCATCCTTCGCTCCAATGCGGCGACTCCAGCATTCGATCGTCGGATTGCGGTGGTCGCGACGGTCGGCGACCTGGCGTGGGTGTTCGGCGCCATCGTGCTGCTCGTGATCCCCAACACGATGAGTGCCGGAGGCAAGTGGGCACTCGGCATCGTCAGCCTCGCAGTCCTCGACTTCGCCATCCTCCAAATCCGCGAACTCCGCCGAAAGCCTTGAGGCGATCCCTGAACCTGAGACCGGAGACGTGACACCTGGGACTTGGGGCCTGAGCCCGCGGACTTCGGGCTTGAGACTTGAGACCTGAGACTTGAGACTTCAGCCTCAATGCGGCGGATTCTCCGGTACCGAGTCGGGCTCGGGCGCATCGGTCAGGCGGATCGAACCAACGTCCTTCACGTTCCAACACAGCGTTGTGCCGTCGGCGACGGTCAACCGAAGAGGACCACCTCGGTCCCGCGGCAACGGACCGCCATCGAGGCCGACTGCGAGCCAACCGCCACTGCGCAGCGTTTCGATCGGGATGGAGGCGGTGTATTCGCCGTCTGCCGAGATGACCGTGCCGTGGGTCGCGGCATCGGCGACGGCGACGGAGTCGAGAATCGCAGCAACCGGCACGGCCAGACCGACGGCCCCGGCGGCGACGGTGCCGGCGTCGGCGACGCTGCCGGGAAGGGCGACGAGGTCCTGCCAGCGCAACTCGGCCTCGCCGAGTCCGGTGATGTGCAATGTCACCTCGCTCATCTCGGTGGCCCTTCGAGCGCGGCTCTGCGCCAGTCGTCGAACTCAAACCCGGACCAGGGATTCCATTGTTCCCGCACCCACGTCACGCCGGCTATCTCGAGGGCGGCGATCTTCTCTCGGGCGCTCGGCCGGTCCTGGATCCAGTCGATCGAAAGTGAGAAGTCGTACGGACCTGTGTCGTCACGATGTTCAGTGATGACTCCGAGGATCGCGGTGACTTCATCCGGGCCGATCTCAGTGAAGTTCTCGCCGTCGAACCCGATCGGGACGACACCGTCAAATCGTGCCGCACGCCGGAACGGCCTGCCCCCGGGCCACATGCCGGCGACCCAGATCGGGATCCGGGGCTCCTGGAGCGGTCTCGGCAGGAACGCCACCTCGTCGATCTGGTAGTGGTCGCCGGCGTAGCTGAACGGCTCGCCGCTCCAGAGGCCGAGCAGGACGTCGAGCCCCTCGTCGAGCATGTCGCCGCGCGTTCTCAGGTCCTCTTCCTGATGGAATCGGGCGAACTCGGGATCGGTCGGCCAACCGATGCCGACGCCGAGGATGAACCGCCCGCTGGAGAGGAGGTCGAGGCTCACGGTCTCTCGGGCGAGCTTCCACGGATGACGTCGGGGGAGCGGTGCCACCATGTTCATCAGCGTCAGATCGCTGGTCGCCGTCGCAGCTGCGGCCAGGAGGATCCACGGATCGGCAACCTCAGCCCCATCCATGAACACGATGTGGTCCCACACGCTGAGGCCGTCCCAGCCCGCATCCTCGAGCTGGCGGGCGAAGGTCGCCACCTCCCGGGGATCCGACCACAACCCGAAGTTGGGGATATCAACGGCGTAGTGCATGGGATGAGGATAGGTGCGGGGAGCAACGCGGCCGGATGCGGCCGCAGTCTCAGGTCGCAGGCCGCGGGTCGCAGGTCGCAGGTCTCAGGTCTCAGGTCTCAGGTCCCAGGTCCCAGGTCCCGGGTTCCAAGTTCCAAGTTCCAAGTTCCAAGTTCCAAGTTCCAAGTTCCAAGTTCCAAGTTCCAAGTTCCAAGTTCCAAGTTCCAAGTTCCAAGTACCTCCCGTAGCATTCCTCCGATGTCCGCCCCATCTCCTTCCGTCGCCGATCTGCGCGCTCGATTGCAGGGCTTGATGACGGCCGACCGGGTCGAGCTGCGGCGGCGGTTGCGAGGGGTGGAACGGGTGACGGCGCCGACGCGAGCTCGAGAGATCCTCGGGCTCATCGCCGCCGAGCTCGATGCGGCCGAAATGCGAATCGCTACCCGTCGCTCCGCAGCTCCGTCGACGCTCCAGTATCCCGAGGACCTCCCGATCACGGCGTGGCGGGACGAGCTGCTCGACACCATCCGGGATCATCAGGTCGTCATCGTCGCCGGCGAGACGGGGTCCGGGAAGAGCACTCAACTGCCCAAGCTCTGTCTCGAGTTGGGACGCGGTGTCTCGGGGATGATCGGGCACACGCAGCCACGGCGGATCGCCGCTCGATCGATCGCAGAGCGGATCGCCGATGAGGTCGGCACTGAAGTCGGCGGGGTGGTCGGCTACACCGTGCGGTTCACCGATGAAGTGACCGAACACACCCTCGTCAAGGTGATGACCGACGGCATCCTGCTCAACGAGATCCAACGAGATCGATTCCTCAACCGATACGACACGATCATCGTGGACGAGGCCCACGAGCGGTCGCTCAACGTGGATTTCCTGCTCGGATTCCTCAAGCGACTCCTCCCGAAACGTCCCGACCTCAAGCTCATCATCACCTCGGCGACGATCGACACCGCACGGTTTGCAGAACACTTCTCGGACGCACCGGTGGTCGAAGTCGCCGGCCGTACGTACCCAGTCGAGGTCCGGTACCGGCCGTTGATCGATCCCAGCCTGAGCGAGCCCCGTGACCAGAGCCAGGCAATCGCCGACGCCGTGGTCGAGCTCAGCGCGGAAGGCTCGGGCGACATCCTGGAGTTCTGCTCCGGGGAGCGGGAGATCCGCGACGCGGTCGATACCCTCGAGGACCTGCGCCTGCGGCACACCGAGATCCTGCCGCTGTTCGGGCGGCTGTCAGCAGCCGAGCAGCATCGTGTCTTCGCCTCACACACCGGTCGCAGGATCGTGGTCGCCACCAACGTTGCCGAGACATCGCTGACGGTGCCCGGGATCCGTTACGTTGTCGATGCCGGCCTGGCCCGAATCTCTCGCTATTCCCGGCGCACGAAGGTTCAGCAGCTCCCGATCGAACCGATCTCACAGGCGTCGGCACGCCAGCGCTCCGGCCGATGCGGCCGCCTCGGTCCCGGCATTGCGATCCGGCTGTACAACGAAGAGGATTTCGCCGGCCGGCCGGAATACACGGATCCAGAGATCCTCCGAACGAACCTGGCATCCGTCATGCTCCAGATGGCGGCGATCGGGCTGGGCGACGTCGAGTCGTTCCCGTTCATCGATGCTCCCGTTACCCGCGCGGTCAAGGACGGCGTGGCACTTCTCGACGAACTCGGTGCGGTTGCCGGTGACGCCGTCGGGACCCGTGCCTGGCTGTCCGATGTTGGGCGAGCTCTGGCGCGGATCCCGGTCGATCCTCGTTTGGGCCGGATGCTCCTCGCCGCCGACCGCAACGCCTGCCTCAGCGAGGTGCTCACGGTCGTCAGCGCCCTCTCCATCATCGATCCTCGCGAACGCCCGCTCGGCAAGGAACAGGCAGCCGATGAGAAGCATCGCCGTTTCGCCGACCCCGACTCCGACTTCCTGAGTTGGCTGAACCTGTGGGCGCACATCGCCCGTGAACGTACGGCGCGGACCTCGAACCAGTTCCGTCGGATGTGCCGTGACGAGTACCTCAATTGGCGTCGAGTCAGGGAGTGGCAGGACTTGCGGGCTCAGTTGCGGCGGGTGATGGACGATCTGGGGATGCGACCCAACCGGGACCCCGCCGACCCGGCCTTGGTGCACGAGTCGCTGCTCGCCGGCCTGCTGTCGCACGTCGGGAAGAAGGATCCCGACGGCTGGGAGTATCGCGGTGCCCGCGGTGCCCGGTTTGCGATTCGTCCCGGCTCGGTGCTCTTCAAACGTGCCCCGGAGTGGGTGATGGCCGCCGAGCTGATCGAGACCACACGAACCTGGGCAACTGGGGTCGTGGCGGTGGATCCGGAAACGGTCGAGCGGGTTGCGGGACCACTCGTGCGGCGTTCGGTCTCCGACCCATGGTGGGATGCCGATCGTGGATCCGCCGTGGCGCGCGAGACCGCGACCTTGTTCGGCCTCGCATTGTCGAGCGACCGGATCGTGCAGTACGGCCGCTATGACCCCGCCGTGGCCCGTGACCTCTTCATCCGCCACGCACTCGTGGCCGGCGAATGGGACGCACCCCACCGGTTTGTCGACCACAACGCCGATCAGATCGATGCGGTGCTCGAGGTCGAGGCACGAGAACGGCGGGCCGACTTGCTCGTGTCCGACGACATGATCGTTACGTTCTTCGACGCCCGGATACCCGACGACGTGACCTCGGTCCGACACTTCGACAACTGGTGGAAGCGGGAACGTGGGCGCCACCCGCACCTGCTCGATCTGTCTCCCGCCGATCTGATCGAACCGGAGGCCGACGCCGTCGACGAAGCGGCCTTCCCGCCCGAATGGCACTACGGCGATCTCGCATTGGCGTTGGAGTACGAGTTCGATCCGGCCAGTCCGAATGACGGCGTCACGATCGACGTGCCACTCGCAGAGCTCGACCGCATCGATCCGGTGGTGTTCGAGTGGAACATTCCGGGTCTTCGGTCGGAGCTGATCACCGCCCTGATGCGGTCGCTCCCCAAGCAGATCCGCAAGTCGTTTGCGCCGGTACCGGACACGGCTGCCGATGTCGCAGCTGCGCTCGACCCGACCTCAGGCCGTCTGCTCGAAGCGCTCGCCCGCGAGCTGACCCGTCGGTCGGGCGTCATCATCGGCCCTGATGACTTCGATCAGACTCGTATCCCGATCCACGTACGTCCGAGGTACCGCGTCGTCGATCCGTCGGGCCGGGTCGTTGCCAAAGGCGATGATCTGATCGTGCTCCGGAGTCAGCTGCGCGACGCCGCCCGCGCCACCCTGGCCGATTCGAAGCACCCGATCGAACGTGAGGGAATCACCGAATGGGACTTCGGCGATTTGCCGTCGCGAGTCGACATCGCCGGACCGGATCGCTCGGTATCCGCCTATCCCGCGCTCGTCGACGACGGGGACGCCGTGTCCATCCGGCTCATGGCGACGGAGGATGAGCAGCTCGATGCCATGTGGGGCGGCCTCCGCAGACTGGTACTCCTCAACCTGCCGTCGCCACATCGGCTGCTGCGCGCCGTCCTCGACGGCCAGAGCGGCCTGGCGATCGTCGGCAGTCCCTACACGTCGATGTCCGAGTGGATGGACGACTGCCTGCGGTGTGCGGTCGATGCCATCCTCGCTGACGCCGGAGGCAGCGTGTGGGATTCCGCCGGGTTCGATCGGCTCGTCGACCGAGTGCGTTCAGATCTGGCCACCACACTCGAGCAAGTCGGAGTCGATGCGGTCGGCGTGCTTGCTGCGCTCCAGCAGGTGAATCTCGCGCTCGACGAAACCGCCGCCGACGCCTTCGGCGACGTGATGGCCGACGTTGAGGAACAGATCGACCGCTTGGTCTTTCCGGGTTTCATCACCGCGATTGGAGCCGAGCGGCTCGACGATCTCCGCCGCTATCTGGAGGCGGCCGCATGGCGTCTTCGCAAGGTGCCCGAGCATCCCGACCGGGACCGCGAAGCGATGGCGCGAGTCAATGCGCTCGAAGCGGAGCACGACCGGCTCGCCGAGGTGCTGTCGTGGTCGCCCGAGCTGATCGAGATCGTATGGATGCTGCAGGAACTCCGGGTCAGCGTGTTTGCCCAGACCGTCGGCGCCAAGGGCCCGATCAGCGAGAAGCGAGTGAGAGCCGCCCTCGACGCGTTGCTGATGTGAGGACCCGAGACCTCGGACTTGAGACCTGGGACCTGAGACCTGAGACCTGGGACGTGGGACCTGGGACTTGAGACCGCGGCCGCCGCGCGGCCGCCTAGATCGGTTCGAAGCGTGCGGTGAAATGCCGCAGCCAAGGTGGCTGCTCCACGATCCGGTATCCGCCGATGCTCTCGGCCTCCGCGGCGACATCGATCACGACCTCGGCGACGTAGTCGATGTGGCTTTGGGTGTACGTGCGTCGCGGAATCGCAAGCCGGACCAGTTCCATCGGCGCCGGCTCGTCCGGACCGTCGGCGACGGGTTTACCGAACATCACCGTCCCGATCTCCACACCGCGGACACCGCCGTTGCGGTAGAGCTCGACGGCGAGGGCCTGCGCCGGGTACGCATGAGCGGGAATGTGGGGGAGCAGGCCTTTGGCATCGAGGTAGACCGCGTGGCCACCGGGCGGGCGCATCACGGGGACGCCCGCGGCGTGTACCTTGTCCGCCAGGTACGCCGTCGAGCGGATCCGGTAGCGCAGATACTCGGGATGGAGTACCTCCTCGAGACCTTGGGCGATCGCCTCGAGGTCGTAGCCGGCGAGGCCGCCGTATGTCGGGAAGCCTTCGGTCAGGATCAGGAGGTTCCGGCACTGCTGGGCGACCTCGGGGTTGTTCATCGCAACGAACCCGCCGATGTTGGCGAGCCCGTCCTTCTTGGCCGACATCGTGCACCCGTGGGCGAGTGAGAACATCTCCTGTGCGATCTCGAGCGGTGACACGTCCTCGTACCCGGGTTCACGCTGGTTGATGAACCACGCGTTCTCCGCAAACCGACAGGCGTCGAGGATCAGCGGCAGATCGTGCCGATCGCACACCGCCCGCACCGCGCGCAGGTTCTCCATCGAGACCGGCTGACCCCCTCCGGAGTTGTTGGTGACCGTGACCATGACGAACGGGATGCGATCGACGCCGACCTCGGCGATCGTTGCCTCGAGGGCGTCGATGTCCATGTTGCCCTTGAAGGGATGCAGGACCGACGGATCCCTGCCCTCGGCGATGACGAGATCGCGGGCTTCGGCGTCCTGGTACTCGACATTGGCCCGGGTGGTATCGAAGTGGGTGTTGTTCGGGACGACGTCGCCGGCGGACACGATTGCGGCAAAGAGGATCCGCTCGGCGGCACGGCCCTGGTGAGTGGGGATGATCTCCGAGTACCCGGTGATCTTCTGGATCGCCGCCTCGAAGCGATAGAACGAGCGGCTTCCGGCGTACGACTCATCTCCTCGCATCATGCCGGCCCACTGCTCCGACGACATCGCGCCGGTTCCCGAGTCCGTCAAGAGGTCGATGATGACCTCGTCGGCGTGCAGGCCGAACAGGTTGTACCCGGCACGATCGAGGGCCGCCTGACGCTGGGGCAGGTCGGGGAAGTCGATGGCTTCGACACTGTGGATCCGAAACGGCTCGATGATCGTGCGATACGGCATCTCTCCACTCCCAGGTCGGTGATCGGGCCACCCTGAGTCTGGCATGGAAGCACCCGGAAGGGTCCGCCATGTACCCTGCCCGCACTGAACGAGGAGTGACGACAACGTGACGGGTGCGGTAATCGGATCGCCGATGGTGATCGCCGCCGCCGAATCGGCGACGGTGTCGGACGGCGACATCGACACGGTGCTCCTGCTCGTCACGCTGACCGGCGGGCTGGCCATCTTCCTGCTCGGACTCGATCGCCTCACCGAATCACTGCGGCTCATCGCCGGGACCCGGCTTCGGGCCGTCCTCCGCCGGCTCACCGCCAACAAGTACCTCGGAGCGATCACCGGGGCTGGGGTCACGGCGATCATCCAGTCGTCGTCGGTCACGACGGTGCTCGTCGTCGGTTTCATCACGTCCGGGCTCATGACGCTCAGCCAATCGATCGGCGTCATCATGGGAGCGAACGTCGGGACGACGATCACCGCACAGATCATTGCGTTCGACGTATCGCGTTGGGCGCTCGGCATCGTTGCCGCCGGGTTCGGCGTCAGCTTCTTCTCCAAGAGGGACGACCGCCAAACGTGGGGTGCCCTCGTCATGGGTCTCGGGCTCGTGTTCTTCGGCATGGGACTCATGGCGGATGCGATGCAGCCGCTGCGTACGTACGACCCGTTCATCGACTTCATGGCCCGGATGGAGAATCCGATCCTCGGCATCGGCGCCGCCGCGGCGTTCACGGCGCTCGTCCAATCCTCGTCCGCGACCACCGGGGTCGTGATCGTGCTCGCCGGTCAGGGTTTGATCACGCTCGAGGCCGGAATCGCGCTGATCTTCGGTGCCAATGTCGGCACATCGGTGACGGCGCAGCTCGCGGCGCTCGGCAAACCCCGCGAAGCGCAGCAGGCGGCCATGGTGCACACGCTGTTCAACGTGATCGGGGTCGTCATCTGGATTCCCCTGATCGGGTTCCTCACGAGCACGGTGGAAGGGGCCGGGGGCGGACTCGCCCGGCAGCTGGAGAACGCCCACACCGTCTTCAACGTCGCCAACCTCGTGATCTTCATCTGGTTTGCCGATGCGCTGGCGCGGTTGGTCGAACGACTGCTCCCGCCGCGGCCGGACGAGGATCGGCGGGTGCGGGCTCGCTATCTCGATCGTGAGCTCCTCCGGACACCTCCGCTGGCCCTCGACCGGGCGCGGCTGGAGCTCCTGCGAGCCGCCGACCGGGTGCGGACCATGCTCACGCGAATCCTCCCTGCCCTCATGGACGGAACTCGCAGCGACCTCTCCGACATCGAAGCTCTCGACGACGAAGTCGACGATCTCCATGGCCAGATCATCTCGTATCTCGGTGCGATCGGACAGACCAAGCTCAGCGAGGATTCGTCGGACGAGCTCGTGGGCCTCATGGAGGCGACGAACGATCTCGAAGCGATCGGTGACATCATCGAAACGAATCTCGTCCAGCTCGGGCTCCAGCGCGTCGAGCAGGGGCTGATCATCAGCGACGAAACGAGGGACGTGCTCGGTGCCTTCCACAGCGAGGTCGAGACCGCGCTGGGATTGGCCATGATGGCGCTGACCCAGAAGAACGCGACCGCAGCTCGCAAGGTCGGCAAGATGAAGGATCAGATCAACTCGATGGAACGCGAGGCCTCACAACACCAAGCCGAACGGTTGGTGATCGATGCGCCCAACCGGATCGCCAACTACCGGTTCGAGATCGACGTGATCGCTCACCTCAAGCGCATCTACTACTTCTCGAAGCGACTGGCCCGTATGGCGGTCCCCGAGTCGGAGCGGGCGAAGCTGTAGCTGATAGGTTTGGCCGCGCGGGCTCGCCCCCCGCGTTCTGGGAGGAGGCCGTAGGTGGCGCACACGTTGGAGGAGATCGCCCGACTGAGTGGAGTATCCCGCTCGACCGTGTCGCGCGTGATCAACGGTGATGTGCGGGTGGCGGCGGCAACCCGGGAGCGGGTCGCCGCAATCGTTGAACGTGAGGGATACCGCCCGAACCGAACGGCTCAGAGCCTGGCATCGGGCCGGTCGAACGTGCTGGGCGTGGTGATCCCCATGGCGGCCGACGGCGTGCTCGCCGATCCCTACTTCTCTCGGTTGTTGCACGGCATTGCCCGCGAGGCGGATGGTCGTGACCAGTTTGTGATGTTGTCGCTCGCAGAGGCGGGGTTCATCCATCGGATCGACGAGGTGGCGCGCCGAGGCATGGTCGACGGTGTGGTGTTCTCGGGATCGCATGCGTCGGACCCGTTCGCAGATCGGCTCGTCGAGTCCGGCACGGTCTTCGTCAATGTGGGGAGGAGCGACAACCCGCAGGTTTCGTATGTCGACAACGACAACGTCTCGAGTGCTCGCCAAGCTACGGCCCACCTCCTGCGCCTCGGACGCAGGCGAGTAGCCACGATCACCGGACCGCTGTTTGCGACGGTGTCGCAGGATCGGTTGACCGGGTATCGGGAGGCGTTGGAGCAGTTCGGCGTCCGCTACGACGAGGAACTCGTCTTCGAATCCGACTTCACCGAGGCAGGAGGTCGGGTCGGGATGCGCCGACTCCTGGAGCATCGGCCCGATGCCGTCTTCGCCGCCAGCGACCGGATGGCGGCGGGAGCGCTCAATGAGCTGCGTGCTGCTTTGGTTGCGGTTCCCGATGATGTCGCCCTCGTTGGTTTCGACGACATCCCGCTCGCTCAACAGATGGAACCTCCCTTGACGACGGTGCGCCAGAACGCTGAGCAACTCGGTGCGGCGGCGGTGGCCCTGCTGCTCGACCTCATCGACAACCCGTCGGAATCCGGCCGACGGATCATTCTCCCGTCGGAGCTCGTCGTGCGTTCCTCCTGTGGCGCCGGCCTTGGCTGACCTGACGATCCGGCCGATGTCGGCGTCCGACGTTGCCGTGGTCACCGAGTTGGGGATTCAGCTCGGGTATCCCGTCGACGAGGCGGGGATCGCTCGGCGGCTGGAGCGATACGGAGGGACCGATGGTCACCTCCTGCTCGTGGCGGAACGCGACGGTGAGATCGTCGGCTGGGTGCATGCGCTCGAACGGCCGTTGCTCCAGGAGCCGCTGCACGTCGAGATCGGGGGCCTCGTGGTTGCGGAAGGCGAGCGTGGGAGTGGCATCGGCACCGTGTTGGTGGATGCAGTGGATGAGTGGGCACGGGCAGGCGGCTATCACGGTATGTGGCTGCACTCGAGGGTTGAGCGACCGGAAGCTCACGGCTTCTACCCGGGTCTGGGTTTCGATCGCATCAAGACGTCGCACGTCTACTACCGCACGATCAACTGACCGCAGTGGGACCGGCGGCCGTGGCCCGTTAGCCTGAACGACGCACCACGAGATCAGCGAAGGAACGCCGACGATGCCCGATTTCCTCTCCGACCAAGACATCTACTTGTTTGCCGAGGGCACCAACAACCGGATGTACGAGCACCTCGGTGCGCATCTCGTTGGGGAGGGTGCCCATTTTGCCCTGTGGGCGCCGAACGCACGACGTGTCAGCGTCATCGGTGACTTCAACGGCTGGCGACCCGACGCCAACGAGCTGTTCCCCAGCGAATCGGGGATCTGGCGCGGTCACATCCCCGAAGCCCAAGAGGGCAACACCTACAAGTACCGCATCGAAACGGCGGCCGGTGGCGTTCGTGAGAAGGCCGACCCATACGCCTTCCATGCCGAAGTGCCGCCGAAGACCGCGTCGGTCGTCTGGGGCCTCGATTACGAGTGGAACGACGAGGAGTGGATGTCCACCCGCGGAGCCCACAACGCCCACGATGCACCGATGAGCATCTACGAGCTGCACGTTGGATCGTGGCGGAAGAAGAGCCGCGCCGAGTCCTTCTCCTATCGCGAGCTCGCGCCGATCCTCGCCCGGTATCTCGTGGATATGGGCTACACCCACGTCGAGATGTTGCCGGTGACCGAGCACCCGTTCTTTCCCTCCTGGGGGTACCAGGCGACGGGCTACTTCGCCCCGACGAGCCGCTTCGGCACTCCGCAGGACTTCATGTTCCTCGTCGATGCGCTCCACCGGTCCGGCATCGGTGTGATCCTGGACTGGGTCCCGTCGCACTTCGCGACGGACCCGCACGGTCTCGAGTTCTTCGACGGCACTCACCTGTACGAGCACGCGGATCCGCGCAAGGGTTGGCATCCGGATTGGAACTCTGCGATCTTCAACTACGGGCGCAACGAGGTTCGGTCGTTCCTCTTGTCGAGCGCGATGTTCTGGCTCGACAAGTACCACATCGACGGGCTGCGCGTGGACGCGGTCGCCTCGATGCTGTACCTCGACTACAGCCGCAAAGAGGTGGAGTGGGAACCGAACGTTCACGGTGGGAACGAGACCCTCGAGGCGATTTCGTTCCTCCAAACGCTGAACCGTGACGCCTACGGCGCGATGCCAGGCACGGTCACGGTTGCCGAG
>JAAUXZ010162902.1_pt1 | contig 13581 bp, 13 predicted proteins | sample 7278131 | NCBI WGS metagenome assembly JAAUXZ01 (sample SAMN14350119, study PRJNA611818) | marine sediment metagenome | isolation source: surface marine sediment (3m) | place: French Polynesia: Moorea | collected 2018-08
AACAACGATTGAAGCTGGGGATCCGACGTCGCTGCACCGACGAGGCTGCCGACGAGGCGGAGCGTTCCAGGCTCGCGGTAGTCCTGGAGGCGGTGCTCGAGGATCCAGTGGATCTCTTCGCCGAAGGAGCCGAGATCGGGCGCGTCGACCTTGCCGAAGTGCTTCCGTGCGGCGTCCACGACGAGTTCCTGCTTGCTCCGCCAGTGTCGGTAGATCGTGGCCTTGCTCACCCTGGCGGCTGAGGCGATGTCGTCGGTGGTGACCTCGGCGTACCCCTTGTCGATGAGGAGGTCGTAGGTGGTGTCGAGGATGGCTGCGCGAACCCGCTCACCGTTTTCGTCGGCGCCGACCGGCTCGTCGGCAAGCGCCTCGTTCGTCGTCTCGGGGTCGTGCTTGATCGCCATCTGGATTGGAATCTAGTGCCGGTCGCCCGGATCGGGCGTCGCAGGGGCCACGGGCCGCCGGCCGATCGGATGCATGCGGTCACGGTGGAACGCCTCAGTCGCAACAACGCGCAAGGTGAGGGCAGCGATCCGCCAGCCATCGGCCGTCCGTCGCACGTCGAGGTGGTATTGCCCCCACATCTGTCCAATGCTCGAGTCGGCCACGTACCGGTGCCAGGCGTAGACGTAGGCGATCGCCCCTGCCTCGTCGCTGCCGACGAAGTTGACGATGACGTTCCCGATGTGGTGGCTCGAGGCAGCGAAGATCGTTTCGAGGCCCGGGGTGATTCGACCGGCGACCGTGTCACGGCCGATGATGGGCGGGAACTCGGGTCCGTAGTCGATCACGGCGTCCTCCGTGAACAGATCGGCCACGAGCTCCGGTTCGTTTCGGTCGAAGTGATAGGCGTAGCGGTGGATCAGATCGGCGATCTCGAGGCGGTCGTCCGGCCTGGCTCGCTCGTACGGTCCGAGGGTGGAGTGGGTGCCGTCTTCCATGGATCCCCCTGCTGGATCGGGGTGGCATCGCAGCCGATCGTGCGAATCGGCCTTCGAGTAGGGTACCCGTAAGTACCGGACGGATGCAGGTGCATCCGGCGTCGAACCGACGGCAGGACCGCCGCCGGCATCGTGCATCCGACCCGACATCGAGCGGTGGAGGAGAGCCATGGCCGACGAGCAGGGAGCACGCCCCGGTCTGTGGGATCGCACGTACCAAGTAGGCGTGGTCGTCAGAGACCTCGACCGTGCCAAAGCATTCTACGAACGCCTCGGGATCGGACCGTTCGAGGAAGGTCCATCGGCGCACACGTTGCGCCGTGAGATCTACGGCGAATCTGCCCCGGATGCCGCAGTACGCGGCACCCTCGCCAAGATGGGCGACATCGAGTTCGAACTCCTCCAGCCCGTATCGGGGAACACGATCCAGGGGGAGTTCCTCGAGCGCCACGGCGAAGGGGTAGTCCACCTGTGTGCGTTCACCGACGATCTCGAGCGCGACAAGGAGGAGCTCACCGGGCTCGGCTACGACGTGATCTCCGAGGGCTGGCTGTCCGACGGGGGCCACTTTGCGTATTTCGATACTCGGGAGGTCGGTGGCATCGTTCTGGAGTTGTTCCAAACGGGATCCGACTGGCAGTGACCCGGCTGCACGGCCGCTGCGCCGGCCTTGTCCGCCGAGTGTGAGCGGATGACCTCGGCACGATCACCCGCCGGTTCCGGGGCAATGCTTCGCTGGCGAATGGTGCTCGGCGTGGCCATCATCTCGTTCAGCGCGATCTTCGTGCGTCTCTCCGAGGCGTCGCCCATCACCGTTGCGTTCTTTCGGACGGCCTACGCGGTGCCCGCGCTGTGGCTTCTGAGTCGTGCGATGCGTCGCAGCTCGATGCGAACCCGCTCCCAACGTCTCATGGCCTTTGGTGCCGGGTTTGCGTTCGCCGGCGATCTCGCAGCGTGGCATGTCGCCATCGAACTCATCGGCGCAGGTCTTGCGACCGTGGTCGGCAGCGTGCACGTCGTCACAACCATGCTGGCTGGGTGGTTGCTGTTGCGTCAGCGACCGACGTCGCTTGCGGTGCTGGCGACACCGGTCGTCATGGTCGGCGTGGTGTTCATCTCGGGATTCGGGAGCGCCGACGCACAGGGTGAGGATCCGGTTCTGGGCGTCGTGTTCGGCGTCCTCACCGCTGTGCTGTACACGACGTACGTGCTCCTGCTTCGTGGAGCGGGCACCGCAGGCGCGTCGCCTGCCGAGTCATTGCTGGATGCAACGGCCGGAGCGGCGGTCGGCGCACTCGCCCTCGCGCCGTTCGACGGAGGCTTCTCGCTGGCCATCTCGTGGCCGTCCCACGGGTGGCTGCTCTTGCTTGCCCTGGGGTCGCAGGTCGTGGGGTGGCTGTTGATCAATGCGACGTTGCCGCTGATCGAGGCGTGGGAGACATCGATGTTGCTCGTCCTGCAGCCGGCGGGAACCATCCTGTGGGCGTATCTCATCTTCCAGGAGGTCTTCTCGATGTCTCAGTGGGCCGGTCTGGTCATGGTGATCGCGGGAGTCACCGTCGTCACCGTCGCACGCGCTCGGGCGGCCGAACGTTCACGTCCGCTCCCCGGCGTTGCCGTGCAGCATCGACTAGAGTGAGTACTGGCTGGTACTGAGCAGCCGCAACGTCGACGACTGCCCGGAGGTTCAACCGTGAGCGACTACGCACGGGTCGAGGTGGCCCATCCCGAACTGAAGGAGCTCGCCGACGCCGTCAAGAGCGTCAAAGGCGACTCGCATGCTCGCACGAGCATCGAAGAGGACCTCGACGGTCAACGTCGATACATGGAGAAGTACCGCGAGGTCTCGAAGAGCGATCCGATCCAGCAAGGCTGGGACAAGAACGAAGCCGAGTTCCACGCCAAGACCAAGATCTTCTCCGTGATGGCGAACGCCTTCGAGAGTGAGCTCGGGACCGACGAAGGCCGAGCCGCCGTCGAACGAGCACGCCGTCGCCAGGGAGAAGAGATGGGCACCATGATGCGCGACAAGGTGCGCGCCAAGGGCCTGCCGCTCAACCTCGAGAACTTCTTCAACGAGTTCTGGTCGTACTTCCAGTGGTCGCCGAAGCTCGACACGGAGCGGTACTACGACGATGACGGCACGATGGTGAAGTATGTCCTCAGGTTGAACTGCCCGATCGGTGACTATCTGCGCGACAATTCGCCGGACACCGACTACTCGTCGAACTACTGCGACCTCGATGAGTGGATCATCAAGGCGTACAACCCGAACGCCAAGTACTCACGCAAACACTGGGTGCCCGGTGGTGACCTCTACTCGGAGCTCATCTGGGAGATCGATCGCGAAGACATCATCGCCTGACCACGGGTCGCCGAGCGGCACGAGCCGACACCCGCTCCGTTCGACGGGGCTGAGATGAGTCGCGACGACTTCGCTCGGTTGCTCTCACCGATCACGATCGGTGGTGTCGAGCTCCGCAATCGGATCGTCAAGGCGCCCCAGGACACCCACTTCGTTGGACTTGACGGTCATGTGGAGGACCGCGTCGTTGCGCTCTACGAGGCGTTGGCTCGTGGCGGTGCCGGCCTCATCGTGCTCGCCAGCGTGCCGCCGATTCCCATGGCGCCCGGGGCGACGCAGATCGCGATCTGGGACGACGAGTTCATCCCCGGGCTGACTCGGGTAGCCGATGCGGTACATCGGCACGGCGCGAAGATCGTCGTTCAGCTCAACCACGGCGGACCAGCGGAAGTCGATCACTACCCGAGGGGTCGGGCCTGGTCCTCCTCGACGCTGGAGGAAGACGAGCTGCCCTCGCCGGCCCCGCACTTCAAGCCGGTTCGTGGACTCGATCTCGATGAGGTTGTGGCCGTCGAGGCGGCCTACATCCGCGGGGCCGAGCGGGCGTACGCAGCCGGCTTCGATGGCGTGGAAGTTCACGCTGCTCACACGTACATGCTCGCCTGCTTCCTGACTCGAATCTGGAACCGGCGGGCCGATGAGTACGGCCCAGAGACTGCCGAGTCGAGGACGCGGATCGTCGCCAACATCATCCGAGGGATCCGTGCTCGCGTTCCCGACGACTTCGTGATCGGGGTTCGCATCAATGGTCGGGAGTGGGGTGCACCCGGTGCGCTCACGGTCGACGAGGCGGTCGAGAACGCCATTGCGATCGACGCCCTCGATCCGGCCTACATCAGCGTCACGGGGTACGGCCATGGACCCGTCCCGTTCAAGTACGTGCCCGACTACTGGCGGTATCCGGAGCCCCAGCCCGACATGGAGCCGTTTATTGCCGCCTCGGAGAAGGAAGGGCTGCTCCTGCCGGCTGCCGGGGCGATCAAGGACGCTGTACGAGCTCCCGTCATCGGGGTGGGCGGCCTGACGCCGGAGACTGCCGAGCAAATGCTCGAGGACGGTCGGGCCGATCTTGCGGCGCTCGGTCGGGCGCTCTGGGCTGACCCGGACCTGCCCGTCAAGCTCGCCACCGGGCGCGTCGCGGATATCCGGCCGTGTACCCGTTGCGCCACGTGTGAGATCAGCCCACGCAAGTGCCGGGTCAACGCTGCGCTCGGCGGTGTCGATGAGTACGAGCTGCAACCGACGGCGCAATCGCGCCGTGTGATCGTCGTCGGCGGGGGACCGGCCGGAATGGAGGCGGCGCGGGTGGCCGCGAAGCGCGGCCACAGCGTCACGCTCTACGAGAAGGAGTCCCGTCTCGGGGGAATGCTCCCACTGGCCGTGATGGTGAAAGGCACCGAGACGGAGGACATCCTGGCCTACCTCGATTATCTGGAACGCCAGCTCGACTCGCTCGGTGTCGACGTTCGGCTCGGTACCGAAGCGACACCCGACCTCGTCCGCGCAGGCTCGCCGGATGTGGTCGTCCTTGCGGGCGGCGGGACCTACGGCGTGCCCCAGATCCCCGGAATCGCCGGTCGTCACGTCATGACGACGCCACAGCTCGCCAAGCGCGGAAAGCTGCCGTTGCGCTGGTTCGGTCCGGAGCGGGCAAGGTCGCTGACCAACCTGTACTTGCCATTCGGGAAACGAGTCGTCGTGATCGGCGCTCGCATCGAAGGAGCCGAGACGGCCGAGTTCCTCATCAAACGGGGACGCAAGGTCACGATCATCGACACGGACGATTCGTTCGGTGATGGGATGCCGGCACGGTTGCTGATGCGCCTGGAGGCCTGGCTTGGAGAGCACAACACGCCGATCCACCTGGGTGTCGAACTCCAGAAGATCGGAGACGACGGGGTACAGCTCCGCACTCGCGACGGCGACGAGCTGACGATTCCCGCCGACGACATCGTGCTCGCCCTACCGCAAGGACCCAACACGGCGCTCCAGCGCGCCTTTGCCGACCTCGGCCCCGAGCTGCACACCATTGGACCGGACAGTGCCGAGCGGCCGTGGCTGATCGTCGATGCTGTCGCTGGCGGGTTTCGCGTCGGGTCGGAGATCTGACGTCGTCGTTCGATTACACAACGAGAAGAAGGGAAGCTGAGGATGCGGGCATTGCAGATGGTTGGTGAGGGCCGCCTCGAGATGGACGAGATTGCCGTCCCTGAAGTCCGCGAAGGATGGGCGCTGCTTCGTACCGTCGCTTCGGCGGCCGGTCTGTTCCACACGCAGATGGTGAAGGGCATGCTGGACACCGGCGGGCTCCCGCGCATCCTCGGGCACGAGATCATCGGTGAGATCGTCGAGGCGGGCTCACCAGCGAGCCCACCGCCCGGCACGCTCGTCGTTTCCGACGCCGTCGTTGGCTGCGGGGTGTGCGAGTGGTGCATACGCGGCGAAGACAGTATCTGCCCGTGGATGCACCATCTCGGGATCGACCTCGACGGCGGATTCGCTGAGTATGTACTGGCGCCGGAGGCCAACATCTTCCCGCTGCCACCGGACATCAACGTTCAAGAGGCGGTGATGCTCAGTTCGGCCGTACCGGCCACGGTTCATGCCGTGTCGAAGGTCGGTGTCGACGCCGGGATGCGGGTTGCCGTCAGTGGTGTCGGGAGCATCGGGTTTGCGGTATGTCAGGTCGCCAAGGCGTTCGGCGCAACCACGATCGTTGCCGCCGACGTCAGTGACGCACAGCTCGAGGCCGTTGCGCCGTGGGTCGACGCCACGATCAACGTCGGCGACATGACGCCGGCCGAAGCCGATTCGGCGATGCGCGAGGCCGGTGGTGTCCCGCACGGATTCGACGTGGGGTTCGAGACCGCGGGTCAAGCGTCCAGCGTCGATACGACGATCAAAGTGCTGCGTCCCGGCGGCTCAGCCATGATGATGGGCATCGTCGACGGTCGTACGGCGATCAACTTCGAGAGCTACCTGGCCGAGTTCGTACGACGGGAGGTCTCGTTCGTGACGACCTTCGGTTTCACCCGCAAGGACTTCCTCATCGGCAACGCGCTGTATCTCGGCGGTCGTCTCGACGTCAGCCCGCTGGTCGGTCCCACGGTGACCCTCGATGAGGTCCCGGCGACGCTCGACTACATCGTCGAACACGGCACCGGCGGCAAGCGGTACGTCGTCGACGTCGGGATGGCGTAGCGAGGTCCCGATCGGCAACGGACAACGAGTCGTCGGGGGTTGAGGCCCTCGGCCAATCGACCTCGGGTATCTGAAGTCGATCTCGGCACGAGGGCTCGACCGACTCCTACTTGGCGAGCCAACCCCCATCGACCGGGAGGAAGGCTCCCGTGATGTAGCTGGCATCGGCCGACGTGAGGAACGCAGCGGCACGACCGATCTCGGCGGGATCAGCTGCGCGGCCGAGCGGGATCCGGTCGAGGAAGATGGCCGATCGCTCTGGATCGGCAAGGGTCGCTGCGCTCATGGGCGTATCGGTCACACCCGGCCCGATGATGTTGACCCGGATGCCGTGCGGAGCGAAATCGAGCGCCAGCGCCTTGCCGAGCATCAACACGCCCCCCTTCGAGGCGACGTAGGCCGACGCTCCCGGGAGCGCCGCTTGCGAGTTGAGCGATCCAATGAGAACGATCGACCCGCCGTGACTCGCATCACGCATTGCCCGTGCGGCGGCTTGTGCGGTGAGGAAGCTCCCCGTGACGTTCACGTCCAGGATTCGTCGGAACGTCTCCGGTTCGACGTCGAGGGCGTGCCCGCCGATTTCGATACCGGCGCATGTCACGACGTTGTGGATTCCGCCCAGCTGCTCCACCACGGTGGTCACCGCCCGTTCGAGGTCGGCAGCGTCGGTCACATCGGCGCCAACTGCGATCGAGCCATCGACTTCATTGGCAGTGCGTTGCGCGGAGTCGGCGTCGATGTCGACACAGACGACTTGGTCGCCGCGCTCAGCCAGCACTCGACACGTAGCCGCACCAATCCCAGATCCGGCCCCCGTGACCAGACTGACGACGCTCATGAGTTCCTCCCGCTCGCCCGATTGCGAGCATCCTATTGGCCAGCCACCAGCCACCAGCCACCAGCCACCAGCCACCAGCCTGTAGTGCGGGCACTCGCGTTCGGGAGCGAGTGTCCAACACTGGAGGCTGGGTGCCGGCGGCTGGAGGCGCCTGGGTCGGCCACACTGCAGAACTTGGTACACGTCTCCGTGCCCGGCATACTTCGGTGCCCTCGTGCGTTCGCACGGAGAGAACCCGACCCAGGACCTTCATGCCGCTCTTCTCCCGCAAGCCAAAGCCCGTCAAGATGCAGTCGCTCGATGAGCTCAAGCCGATGATCGAATCGGGCAAGCCCGTGTTGCTGGACTTCATGCAGGTCAACTGCCGCTCCTGCAAGATCATGGACGGCATCGTCAACGAGCTCGCGGAGGAGTACGGCGAGTCGGCCCACATCGTCAAGGTCGATGTCGGCGTCGTTCCGGGCGCCGCCCAAGCGTTTCAGATCCGATCGACGCCGACCTTCATGGTGCTCAGCAACACCCCGCCGAAGGTCTCGAAGAAGGCAGCCAAGCGGGCGAAGGATCGCCCCAAGGGTCGACAGAACCCGCTTGCCCCCCGCTGGCGCAGCTCCGGCTTGGTGAAGAAGGACCAGTTCCAACGAGTCCTCGAACGCGAGGGCGCCGTCAAAGCGCTCTGATCCCGGCTTTCAATCATCTGTGTGAGCGTTGCGGCCGAGACGCTTTCGGTCAGTCCAGGTTCACCGCCGACTCCACAGGAGTGGGAGCCTGGCCGGATTCACCATCGACGGTTGCCAAGGATCTGGCGGCTCGAGTGACTCGACGTGACCGCACTCACGTATGACATCACGGGCGGTTGCTGCGAGGACGCGGTGTCTCGACGAGGCCGACGACGTTTCCGGCCGGATCGATGAACTGGGTGAACACTCGGATGTGCTCGGCAGGAAAGTCATCGGGCCCAACCGTCTTCGGCATCACTGCCTTTCCGCCGGCAGCTTCGATCTTCGTGAGGGTTTCGTCGAGGTCATCTACCTGGATGTAGAAGAGGCACTCTCGTGCGTGCCAATCGGCGACCCGCCCGGTGGCTGCCGTGAGGCCGTTGCCGCCGATCTCCGAGATCGAGTAGTCGTCGATCGAAAGCTCCTCGCTGCGCATCCAGCCGAAGATGTCGGCATAGAAGCTCCTGAGCAACGGTTCGTCCAGCCCTCGTACCTCCACATGGACTATCGGTGCTGCCACGATGGGTTTCCTTTCCGTCGGAAGCCGGCGGACTCGAACCTACTCGCGCGACGGCAACCGACGCCGACCTTCTCACTGAACCGGCGCGGGTGCCGCTTCCGGGTGAGCGCCGATGTGCCGATCTCGCGGTGGGGGACATCTGCGCTACTGCTCCGTGGCTGGTGATCGGTTGGCTCGCTCGCGGTTCGGGCCTCGGCACCAGACCTGGGATGATCGGGTCATGGATACCGACATGCTCGCCCAGATCGCCGGGCTCTGGCGGGGACTGTCGGGTGGGCAGACGGCTCTCCAGAGTTCCGGTGTCACAGTGGTTGAGTCGGACCGCCATCGGCTCTCGCCGTCCGGCTGGATTGGGATCGTCTCCCTCTACGACCGCGTGGTGATCGCCACCCCGAACGAGTTTCGTACCGTGGTCGATCGTGGACTCGCAATGTCGCCCGCCATCGACGCCTTGACCACAGTGCGCGGGGTTGCGGGGGTGTTCGGAGAACCTGCTCAATGCCTCGGCCCTGCGGTGCTTGCCTACGGCAGTGGCCCCACGGAGGCCATGTCCGGAGCGCTGGGTCCGGTCGCTCCCAGCGACTGGCGAGTTCAACGTGTCCTCGAGCGCTGTTCACCCGAGGAACGAGCGGAGAGCGATCTGATGAGGACGGATTCGGGTGTGTTTCTATCACGCGATGCAGACGGAGATCCGGTCAGCGCAAGCGGGTATCGACGGTGGCCGGAGTCGATTGCCCACATGAGCGTCTTGACCGTTCCGGATGCCCGCGGTGCGGGGTACGGGACCATCGCAGCTGCGGCCGCCCTCGGACTTGCCTCGAGCAATGGGCTTCTCGCCCAATGGCGGGCGGCCGAGGACAACCAAGGTTCGCAGAGGCTCGCAGGTTCGCTTGGACTCACCGTGATTGGGCGTCAGTTGAGTTTCAGGCCGCGATCGTCTTGAAGGCGCATTCCGCACAGGTCTCCGCGCCGAGAAAGCGATGAACCCAACCAACGCACGATGATCGGCAAGCGTGCGTCGCATTGGCCTCGAGGAGTCTCAGTACTCAGTTCTCAGTACTCAATACGAGTAGAACCCCTGGCCGGTCTTCCTGCCGAGCAGGCCCGCCTCCACCATGCGCTTGAGCAGTGGCGGCGGGGCGTAGCGGGCCTCGCGGAACTCCTCGAAGAGTGACTCGGCTACGGCGAGCATCGTGTCATTGCCAATCAGGTCGCTCAGGGTCAGCGGTCCCATGGGATAGCCGGCGCCGTTCACCATTCCGGCGTCGATGTCCTCCTTGGTGGCGAAGCCCGACTCGTACATCCGGATCGCGTCGATGATGTACGGACACAGGAGCATGTTGACGATGAAGCCGGCCCGATCCTTGGCGTGCACCACGGTCTTGCCAAGCCGGTCCGCAGCGAACGACGCCGCACGCTCCACGGTGTCGTCACTGCTCACCGGGCTCCGCACGATCTCGACGAGGGGCATCACTGGTACCGGGTTGAAGAAGTGCATCCCGACGACGGCTTCCGGTCGTGACGTCGCTTGGCCAATTCGTGTGATCGGAATCGACGAAGTGTTCGACGCCAGGATTGCGCTCGTTGATTCGACGATACGGTCGAGGTCTTCGAAGAGGGCCTTCTTGATGCCCTCATCCTCGATCACAGCCTCGACGACGAGATCACGGTCGGCCATTGCGTCGAGGTCACTCCCGGTCCGCAGGAAGGACAACGCCTCGTCGCGGCCCGTCTCGTCGAGCTTCCCCTTCTCCACCGCTCGTCCGAGGGACTTCTCGACCCTCGACCGCGCTGCGGCCGCCAAGTCGTCGTTGATCTCGTGGACGAACACGTCGACACCGGCCTTGATGCATACCTCGGCGATACCGGCGCCCATCTGACCGCCGCCGACGATCCCAACCCGTTCGATGCCCATCAATCCTCCATGCGTCGTCAGGCGTCAGGCTATACCGGCGTGGAGCGGCCCGAATCGACCGAATTGCCTATTGGCAGCGACCCGCTTCGTCGGTCGGTACGGCGACGCCAGATTCGTCGAACGTCCAGCCAAATGACCAGCGGCTCAAGTCGGCCAGGATTGCCTCGGCGTCGCTTCCGGTCGCCGGTGCCGGTCTGCCGGACGTGATGCGCACGGGGATGGCTCGGAGCCCGATGTCATCCTCGGCGATGGTGAACTCGAACATGGCTGAACGGGCGCTCGGGCCGCGAGCCGAAGGAAATGCGAAGTTGCCGGTCGAATGCACCAGCCAGGCGTCGCCGATGCGCTCCACGCCCTGAAGGACGTGGGGATGTCCGCCGATGATCAGGTCGGCCCCCACCTCCGCCCAAGCCGTTGCCAGATCGCGCTGATACGGCTGGGGGCAGTTGTCTCGTTCGATGCCCCAATGGGCCATGACCACAACGAGGTCGCTGTTGATCGACGCCTCGAGCACGGACGCCATTCCGTCGAGGATGAATGGGTCGCACGTCCACGCCACCTCAGGTCGCGTGTTCTCGCCCGAAACGGACCAGCTGCACGGCACGCGGTTCAACGCCACGAGGCCGATCGTCCAGTCGCCGACTTCGACGTAGCGGGGGGCATAGGCCGCCTCGGGGTCGGTGCCGGCGCCGGCGTGGGCGACGCCGCCCTCGTCGAGCAGTTCGAGCGTACGGAGGAGGGCGGGCCGTTCGAAGTCGAGAATGTGGTTGTTCGCGAGTTGGACGACGTCGATGCCGGCGGCGGTCAGCAGCTGGACCGACTCCGGAGGTGACTTGAAGGTGTAGGTCTTGTTCACCCGGCGGCCGACGTCGGACTCTGCGACGGTGGTCTCGAGGTTCACGAACATCGCATCCGGGGCTGAAAGCTCTGCAGTGATGTCGCCGAGCGGATCGCGGGCGTGCAAGCTGTGGGTGAACGACGTGTCACCGGCGAAGCCGAGCACGATCGGCTCCCGAGGCGGCAGTGTGGTTGTGGTTGGCGGCGGCAACGTTGTGGTCGTTGGCGCCACCGTGGTGGTTGCTGTGGTCGTCGTCGGCGGCGCTGTCGTCGAGGCCGACGACGTCGGCGCGGGCGCAGCTGCCTCAGCGCTCGGCTCAGCCCCACACGCCGTGAGGGCGAGCGCCAGCACCGTCATTGCGATCACGAGCTGCTTGGCCACGGGAGAAGCGTACCGACGCTCCATCGAAGTGGAAACCGCCGGGACGGATTGCGAGCCGCCTCGGGCGTCGGCAGAATCGGCTGCCAGCGCGCGAGAGGTGAATGTGGCGAAGATCCAGGCAGGCCAGGCGGTGGCGCGAGCCCTCAAAGCTGAGGGCGTCGACACGGTGTTCATGCTCACCGGCGGCCATGTCCTGGCCATCATCGACGGGTGTGTTCAAGAGGGCATTCGTGTCGTCGACGTTCGTCACGAGCAGGCCGCAGCGCACGCTGCCGATGCCTACGCCCGGCTCACCGGGCGACTGGGCGTCGCAATCGTCACCGCCGGACCCGGGGTCACCGATGCTCTGACCGGCGTGGCGAACGCGTGGTACGCAAACACGCCGATGCTGCTGATCGGCGGCCGGCACTTGACCGGCGAAGACCTCCGCGGCGGTCTTCAGGAGATGGACCACCCGAGGCTGTTCCACTCCATCACCCGTTGGGCCGCCACCGCCTTCGACGCCGGACGCCTTCCCGAGTATGTCGCCACCGCCGCCCGGCACGCGTTTGCCGGTCGGGGAGGGCCGGTGTTCCTCGACATCCCATGGGATGTGCAGACAACGATGGTCGAGGAGACCGCGATCGCATGGCCACAGGGGTACCGGCCCGGCCGGCCCAGCGGCGCCGATCCGGCAGCGATCGACGAGGTCGCTCAGCTCCTCGCCGGCGCAGATCGCCCGGTGGTGTTTGCCGGCACCGGGTACCGATGGAGTCGTCACGGGGATCCGTCAGGCGCACTCGATGCGTTTGCCGGCGCCCTCGGGGCACCGGTATTCCTGAACAGCCTCGCTCGCGGTTCGCTTCGGTTCGACCATCCGCTTCTTGGCAATCGGGCTCGCTCTGCGGCCTTCCGCGACGCCGATGTCGTGGTCGCACTCGGCGTCGACTGGGACTTCCGCACCGGATACGGCAGCAAGATCGGGCTGGAGACCAAGGTGGTCCACGTGGATGCCGAGGCAACCAAGGTCGGGTGGAACCGCGGGGCCGACGTCGGGATCGCTGCAGATCCCGGTGTGGTTGCCGCCCAACTGGCCGAAGCGGCCGGGAAGTTCGGCACACCGATGGCGTCCAGCTGGCTCGACACCATCCAGTCAGCTGAGAAGGCGAAGCGAGCTGCGGCGGAAGAATCCGCCGCTTCGGATGCCTCGCCGGTGCATCCCGAGCGATTTGCTCGCGAGGTCGCCGACTTCTTCGGGGACGAGAGCATCGTGTGCGCCGACGGAGGCGACATCGTCTCGACGACCGCCAAGTGGCTGCACACCTCACGCCCGGGAGGATTGCTCGATCCCGGGCCGTTTGGCTGTCTCGGTGTCGGTGCGCCGTTTGCGACGGCCGCGAAGGTGGTCGAGCCGGATCGCCGCGTTGGGATTGTCTACGGCGACGGCTCGTTCGGCTTCAACGGCATGGAGTACGACACGTTGATTCGCCACCAGCTGCCGGTGGTGGGGGTCGTCGGCAACGACGGTGCCTGGAACAACATCAAGGTCATCCACCGGATGCTGTATCCCGACCGGATGGTTGGCGCCGACCTCGGCATTCGCCCCTATCACGCGATGGTCGATGGTCTGGGCGGATATGGAGAGTTCGTCGATGATCCTGCAGAGGTGCGCCCGGCGCTCGAGCGAGCCGAGGCAAGTGGGGTACCGGCATTGGTCAACGTTCACATCGCTGAACAGTTGCGGATGAGTTCGGCGTACGGGATCTGAGGCGAGAGTCGTCTCAGGTCCCAGGTCCCACGTCTCAGGTACCGCGTGCACAAGCACCAAGCTTCAGTTTCCAGGTTCCATGTTGAGTGGTGCTGCGGCTCAAGCACGATCCGTCGTTG
>JAAUXZ010019216.1_pt1 | contig 13580 bp, 9 predicted proteins | sample 7278131 | NCBI WGS metagenome assembly JAAUXZ01 (sample SAMN14350119, study PRJNA611818) | marine sediment metagenome | isolation source: surface marine sediment (3m) | place: French Polynesia: Moorea | collected 2018-08
CAACGAAGAGTTCTCTCAGGCCGGCACCTGCTGCCTCGGATACAATACCCTGAGGTTTGATGATGAAGTCACTCGCTTCGGTTTTTTCCGAAACTTCATTGATCCCTATGCCCGTGAATGGAAAAACGGTAACTCCCGATGGGATGTTATCGATATGGCCCGGGTGACCTATGCCCTGCGTCCTGAAGGCATAACCTGGCCAATGAAGGAGAGCGGGGTTCCCAGTTTCCGTCTTGAAGAGCTCACAGCGGCCAATGGCATCTCGCATGAATCGGCACATGATGCACTTTCAGATGTCTATGCAACGATCGCACTGGCACGTCTTATTCGGGAGAAACAGCCCAGGCTCTATGATTTTCTGAATCAGCATCGGGACAAGAAATGGGTGCTCGAAACCCTGAACTGGGTAGATAAGAAGCCCATACTTCATACCTCGTCGCGTTACGGTTCCGATATAGGTTGCACCACCATGGTGGTTCCTGTTGCCCGTGATGGTCAGAATAAGAATGCTATCTGGGTCTACGATCTCAGGCATGACCCTTCAGATTTTATGGGGCTTGATGCAACCGGGCTCTCTGAAAGCATGTATTCGAGTCGATCTGATCTTGATGCGCGAGGTCTGAAGCGCTTCCCAGTCAAGCAGGTTCATGCCAACAGGGCCCCGGTGCTTGCACCGATTAATACCCTGACCGATGAAGCAGCAGCAAATATCAAGCTGGATAAATCCCAGTGCCTTAAAAATTATGAGCAGCTTCTTGAGTGGAAGGAACTACCTGATCTCCTCCTTGAGGCGGCTGGACAGCAGGAGTGGCCAGAACCCTTCGATCCCGAGCAGACCCTGTACTCAGGAGACTTCTTTTCTGATTCCGATCGAAGGATTATTGATGACATTCTGCAGGCCTCGCCGGATGAGCTGAAATCTGCTCAGTATGTGTTTGAGGATCGTCGCCTGCCGGAACTCCTGTTCCGCTACAGGGCACGTAACTGGCCAGAGACACTGACCGCCTCCGAGCAGGAAGACTGGCAGGCCTTCAGGATTGACCGTCTGACCAATAAGGAGGCGGGAGGAAGCATCACCCTGTCGGAGTTCGATCAGAGAATCGAGAAACTCGGGGAGGAATATATGGATGATGAACATAAACTCGAAATCCTCGAAAACCTCGTAGAATATCGAGAGCATTTGCTTTAATTCACCTGGGCAGGCGCGCATTTTAGTTTGTTTATTTCGGTTGATTGAAACTCCCCTTTGAGGTGGCTAACCCCTTAGCAGGCATCATATTTGATATATCGCAATATGGATGAGCATCAAAACCGCTATAGAGTTACTTAGGCGTTCTTTGATGCCCGGGTGTATAGGGCTTGCTGTCGCGAAGTTCTTTGTGTAGCTAATTTCATGTGCATCTTCTGATTCAAGGGAGGGTTTCATCGATGAGTGTATTGAATAAATCCCGAATTTTGTTCCTATGTGTGGCCGGGCTTGTGGTGCTTTACGGTCCAGCATCCTTTTCTGAGTCACGGGGAGGTGTACAGGGTTACTGGACTGACTCAGAAGGCAACGTTTTACGCAATAGTGATGGAGGATGTGCTCGTAGCGGCGTCTGGACCGATGATATGGCTACCGTCGTTGGATGTGATGGTGTCGTGGTCGATAAGACAGCTGAGCTGATACTTGGTGGGCGATCAGGTCTGCTTGCCGAGATTAACTTCCCGGCAGCGACGATGTTTGCCTTTGATAAGGCAGTGCTAACTGATGAAGGCAAGGCCACACTTGCAGCTTATCGTGAAAAGATCAGGCCAGAACTGGCACGTGCCTATGCCGCAATTATTGTTGGTCATACGGATAGTATTGGCGACCCTGAGTACAATCTTGACCTGTCTAAGAGGCGCGCCCAGGCAGTATTTGATTTCCTGGAAGAGCAGGGCGTTAAAGCCGATAAACTGCGTGTAGCAGGACTTGGCGATAAGGCACCGATTGCATCCAATGAGACTGCGTCGGGCCGGGCGAAGAACCGACGGGTACAGATCATTGTGGTCGCTGAGATGCGTGACTGGGATCTATTGAGGTTACCAAGCACGGCATTATTTCAACGTAGAAGTGCAACACTAACTGAACAGGGAGAAAAATCGCTTATTCAGGATATCCAGACTTCGCTGGATCTATTGCGCAGGGCGACCTACATTGAAGTGATCGGTCACACAGATGATGTGGGGGATGCCATGAATAACCTGAAACTCTCTCTCTTGCGTGCAGAGGTCGTCAGTCAGTATCTGGTAGACCTTGGCGTCAATGCGTACAAAATAAAAGCGGTAGGTGCTGGCAAAGCGTTTCCGATTGCAACGAACAATACGCCTGAAGGTCGGGCCGAAAATCGGCGAGTTGAAATTCGAATTCTGGGGCGCGTTCGCTAGTTGGCTCCTTCTAAACTACTAGCCCCCAATTCAGGGGGCTTTTTTTAGTTTTCAATCAGGTCCCAGCCTTCGTCAGGTTTAAATCGATCGCCGTATTTTTCGCTGAGTTTAACCATGGTTGAGCGAAGATCTGCTGCGCCAGTCACATTGATATAGTGTAAAGGTCCGCCGCGAAATGGCGCAAAGCCTGTACCGAAGATCATCGCAGCATCCAGCTGATCCCCGTCAGCAATCACTTGTTCACGCAGACAGGAAACAGATTCGTTAAGGTATTTCAACATCAGGCGATCCTGGATTTCCTGAATATCGAATTCACCGATGTTGTTATTACCTGATACGGGTTTTCCTTTTACCCAGCGGTAATAACCCTGACCCGACTTTTTGCCCAGGTTTCCACCGTTAACCAGTTTTTCCAGTCTGTGGGGTACTGCGGTGGCATCATCTCCTGCCAGGATCTTGCCCACATACAGGCAGACATCAAGGCCAACGCTATCTCCGAGTTCAAGGGGGCCCATGGGCATACCAAATTGCTTCGCGGCTTGATCAATTATGGATGCCGGTATCCCTTCCTGCTCCATCAATACACCCTCCAGCAGATAGGGCATAAGAATTCTGTTTACCAGGAAGCCCGGTGAGCTTTTTACCGCAGCTGGGAGCTTATCTATATGACGTGAAAAAGCCATGGCCTGTTCTTTTACGGAGTCATGTGTCTGCGGGCCGAGAACAATCTCCAGAAGCGGCATCCTGGCAACAGGGTTAAAAAAATGTAATCCAATCAGACGTCCGGGATCATCCAGGTCTTCGGCTATCTGCTCGATAGGTATGGATGAAGTGTTAGTTGCCAGCAGGGCATCGGGTTTCGCCTTTTGTTCGACATCCCTGAATACCGTTCGTTTAACATCGAGTTTTTCGACAATGGCTTCAATGACCACATCTGCCTGGGCTATGCCTATACCTGCCTCATCAGGAATAAGACGATCCATGGCAGCAGTTGCCAGTTGAGGGTGGCTCCTGAAACGTCGTTTGAAGAGCTTGCCGGCACGTTGCATGGTCGCAGCCAGCGCTGTCCTGTTGAGATCCTGCACGGATACCTGCATTCCCATCAGAGCGCACCAGGCAGCGATGTCTCCACCCATGGCACCAGCGCCGATTACATGAACATGGACGGGCCTGAAAAACTTCCTGTTACCCAGGGCCTTCAGTCCTGTCTGCAGGTTAAATACACGAATCAGGTTCAGGGCTGTCTCTGTCAGTATGAGTTCTGAGACAGAACGTGCTTCCTGCTTAAGCATGTTTTGCTCATTACCAGCGAATTTTTCCCAAAGATCGATCAGCGCATAGGGGGCAGGGTAGTGATCCTGCTGAGCTTTTTTTCGCACGGTTTTACGCATTTGCTGTGCGATCAGTGAGCGAATGCCGGGAAGACTGATAAGCCTGCCCTGCCAGTTCATCCTGCGTCGTCCGGGTTGTTTCAGGATGACCTGACGAGCGGCAGATTCCATCTGGCGCTCTGGAACCCGGTCATCGATAAGGCCCGTGCGTTTAGCACGTCGTGTGTCCATTCCAGAGCCGGTCAGCATCATATTCATTGCTGCTAAGGGGCCCATGAGACGAATGGAACGCATTGTTCCACCGAAGCCGGGGTGTATACCCAGTTTGACTTCAGGAAGGGCTATACGGGTCTTCGGGTCATCCAGCGCAATACGATAATCACAGGCCAGCGCCAGTTCTGTACCTCCACCAAGGCAGTAGCCATTGATGAGCGCCAGGGTCGGGAATGGCAGGGCCTCAAGCTTGTCGAAGACGCTCTGACCATCACTGATCAGTTCCAGGGCCTCATGCTGATTCTTAATCTGGGTGAATTCTTTGATGTCTGCACCGGCGATAAAACCGTTGGTCTTTCCCGAAGTGATGATAAGGCCTGCTGGCCTGTCGGTTCTTAACTGCTCAAGCAGGTGATCGAGTTCTTCAAGGACTTTGCGGCCTAGAATATTTGGTCCGCTGTCCTGTGTAGCCAGCCTTAGCCAGGCAGTATTCTGTTCATCGGTTTCGAGAGACCAGTTGGTGAAAGTGGAGGTGTTCATGGGGTACTCCTCCTGATCAGCATGGCGCCACCCTGGCCGCCGCCAATGCAAAGCGAAGCAACCCCGGTGGTTGCCTGTTCTCGTTCAAGCACATTGAGCAGATGCAGGACTATGCGTGCACCGCTGGCACCGACTGGATGACCCAGACTGATAGCGCCACCATCAACATTGAGCCGATCCTGATCAATGATGCCAAACGCCTTCTTTAGTCCCAGTTCTGATTTGCAGTAGTCCTCATTTTCCAGTGCCCTGAGGCAGGCAATGACCTGTGCGGCAAAGGCCTCGTTGATCTCCCAGTAGTCAACGGCTTCAGGTGCAAGCCTGTTTTGATGTAGTAGTTGTGAAATGCTGTGGGCAGGACCCAGGCCCATCATACCTGGATCCAGAGCGGACCACTGGCAATCCACGATTTCAGCTCTTGGCTGCAGGTCATATTTATTGACGGCGTCTTCACTTGCCAGTACCAGGAGGCTTGCACCATCCGTGATCTGTGAGCTATTGCCTGGTGTGACCATGCCATATTTTCGATCAAAGTAAGGTTTCAGTTTTGCCAGTTTCTCGAGACTGGAGTCATGCCTGACGCCATCGTCAAGCTCGTAGTATTTCCCGGAGGGGTCAAACAGTGGTGTGATTTCATGGTTAAAATATCCGGCCTCCTGCGCATGAGACACGCGCTTATGACTTTGAACGCTGAACTCATCCATCTCGTTTCGGTTAATGGAAAATTTTCTTGCCAGGACTTCAGCAGTCTGTCCCATGGAGAGTTTCACGACCGGGTCAGTCAGGCCACAGAGAAGCCCAATCACTGGCTTGAAGTAGCCGGGGCGGATTCTGCTAATTGTCTTTAACTTATCTAGCAGGGTCCGGGACTGATTGAGGTCGGCGAACCAGTTGACCATTTTGTCGTTAAGGAGAAGAGGGGACTGGCTCATAGATTCAACACCACCTGCCAGGACCAGGTCGGAGTAACCATGGCGAATTCGCTGTGCCGCAGAATCGAGTGCCTGCATACCAGAGGCGCAATTTCTCTGAACTGTCCAGGCTGGTGTAGCTGTTCCGGCATTCAGTCGGAGTGTTGCAATACGTGCGATATTCGCTTCATTCGGGCCTGGCATCACGCAGCCAATAATGACTTCATCAAAGGCCTCATTATCGAATGGCTGGCGTAGCAACAGGGGCTTGCCACATCCGACAAGCAGGTCGATTGCCTTGAATGGTCCCTGTCTTCCACGTGCCTTGAGAAACGGGGTACGCAAACCGTCAACGATGTAGACAGGCCTGTTTGCTCTCAATCTGCTCATTGTTCTAGTTCTTCCCTGGTGAATTCATCGACCATAATGGCCTGTCTGCTTGCCTGTCTTGCTGTTCTCAGCTGTTCGGCTTCAGCTTCATTGAGAATGTTCTGCGCCTGGGCTGCAGTAATGATGTCTGTCTGCCAGTTGCTGCTTAGGAGCCCTTCTCGTGTGGCTGTTCTGAGTTTCTGTTCCAGGTGCTCAGAGGCAATGAGCAGGTTAAAGGCATTTTCAATCTTGCCAGTAGGGTCGTTCTCCTTGTCATTGATATAGACCCCGCTACTCAGACGATCCCTGGCATTGGATGGATTCAGCAGGAAACTGGCTGTTTTATGGATCATCTGATCATCCGCTGGGGCATAGACCTTGCCATAAGGGAATACAATAAACCTCAGAATCATCGCTACCGGTCTGTACGGGTAATTCCATAACAGGGCTAGCATGGATTGCTGAGCGCGATGGATTGTCGAACGGCAGGCCCAGTGCATTAATTCCACCTCGTCCTCTGGTGAGCCGTTATCCTCATACTGTTTTAATACACATGAACACAGGTACAGATTGGAAATGACATCTGCGAAGCGCCCTGATATGCGTTCCTTGCGTTTCAGGGTGCCACCCAGGGCAATCATCGCAGCATCACTCAGTAAGGCCAGGCCAGCACTAAGTCGCGTCAGTTGCTGGTAATAACGACGCGTGTTGTGATCGCCTGGAGAACTGGTGAATCTTCCATTGCTCAGGCCCAGCCAGAAAGAACGTACAAAGTTAGAAAGCAGGAAGCCGGCATGCGACCAGATGGCATGATCAAACTGGTCCAGCCCCTGCTGATGATCAGGGTTCTCTGTAGCCCTGATTTCCTGAAGTAACCAGGGATGATTTCTGATCGCACCCTGGCCGAATATGATCAGACTCCTGGTAAGTATGTTAGCGCCCTCAACAGTAATGCTGATTGGAACGGCCTGATAGACGCGGCCCAGATAGTTTGTCGGTCCAAGGCAGATTCCAGATCCACCATGAATGTCCATGGCATCGTTAATGACATGGCGCATGCGCTCTGTAAGTTCATATTTAAGAATGGCCGAGATTACAGAAGGTTTTTCTCCTGTATCTAATGCTGTTGCCGTAACCTTACGCGCTGCGTCCATGATGTAGGTATTACCGGCGATGCGAGCCAGGGGCTCTTCTATACCTTCAAACTTGCCAATTGAGATTCCAAATTGTTTGCGTATCCGTGCGTAGGCACCAGTGATTCGGCTGGCCACTTTGCCAGCACCGGTACTCAGTGCGGGTAATGAAATCGCTCGGCCATCAGCAAGGCATTCCATCAACATGCGCCATCCCTGACCAATATACTCCTGTCCACCTATCAGCATGCTCATGGGTATGAAGACATCCTTGCCGCGGTTAGGTCCGTTCTGGAAAGGGATATTCAGGGGATAATGCCGGTTGCCGATATCGATACCCGGCAGGTTAGTTGGTATCAGCGCCAGTGTGATGCCAAGTTCTTCCTGATCTCCAAGTAACTTGTCCGGATCATAGAGTTTGAAGGCCAGACCCAGCATTGTTGCTACAGGCCCAAGCGTTATGTAGCGCTTTTCCCAGTTGAGCCTGATGCCAAGTACATCGTCTTCTCCATCGAAGATGCCCCTGCATACCACACCCTGATCTTCAATTGATGCTGCGTCGCTTCCCGCGGCCGGGCTGGTCAATGCAAAGCAGGGAATCTCTTCCCCCCTGGAAAGCCTGGGCAGGAAATATTCTTTTTCCTCATCGTTGCCATAAGTCAGGAGTAATTTTGCAGGCCCGAGTGAATTTGGGACCATGACGGTCACAGCAGCGGTCACGCTGCGAGAGGCAATCTTCATAACGACCTCGGAATGGGCAAGGTCGCTGAATTCCAGGCCATCATACTGTTCGGGAATAATCATCCCAAAGAAACGATGCTTTTTAATGTGTTCCCAGACCTCTGGTGGAAGGTCTTTCCTGTTATGCGTGATATCCCAGTCATCGAGCATCTCACAGAGCGCTTCGACAGGGCCATCGAGAAATTCCTGTTCCTTATCGCTGAGCCGGGATGCGGGTTTTTCACGCAACCTGGACCAGTCTGGTTTGCCTGAAAATAGTTCTGAGTCCCACCAGGTCCGACCAGCATCCAGGGCCTCCTGCTCAGTCTGCGAAATATGGGGTAGGGCGCTGCGCATCCAGCCCAGGATGTGCTGGCTGATATATTGTTTTCTGATATCGGTCAGGTTGAGTATTACCAGTATTCCCAGGGTTATAAGCCAGATCAGGAACAGGGAAATACTTAGCCCGTTTACAAAGGTAAGCAGCACCAAAGAGCCTGCCATCACAGCTGAGGATTTACTCAGGCTTACCCTGTGATAGGCAAGTACTCCAACGATAAGGATGATAATGAAAAGGGATAACATGCTAATCCTCGCTTATCTTCCGGCTTTGCTTTTTTTCAGCAGGGTCAACATGTATGACATTGCTGTTATTCGCTTTGTCTTCGTTTTTAAGATTACGTTCGAGTTCTCGAGGATTAATTTGCGATGTATCAGCCAGTCCATCGGTATCCCATGGCAGATGACGATAGATCTCCAGCTCATCAAAATTCAGCATGGGATATTTAATGATGTCGAAGTAGGGTGAGTAGTCAAAATCTTTTGGCGTATAGAGCTTATGATTCCTTTTCAGGAGCTTCATATTGCCATTTGCATCTTCCGCCAGAACAGGAAGGATGGGAAAGTGAACGCTATGGAAGGCCTTGGCAAGCATGGAAGAACATACGGTGCGTGTTGGTCCGCCAAAGTTATGCTCGAAGAGACTGGAACGCCAGGTACCAGGCAGGATGCCATAGGGGAACATAAACCTCGCAAGGTCCAGGATCTGCCTGACATCATAATCCGTCCCCAGGCGCGAGGCGGCGTGACGGATTACGGATATTCCATCTTGAAGGGAGATGCCTTTCGGTCTACAGATGCGCAGATGGTAACCTTCATAATTGCTCAGTGGCGAGATTACAGTTCCCTTGCCTAGCAGTGCTTCAATAACCAGGGGTTCAGCCGGATCGGGTTCATAATCCAGGTAATCCATGATGTATCTTCGGGTGGCCGGGTCCTCTACATCATGAATTCGGCCTATGTATAACGCTGAATGGGTCCAGCTGCTGAGAGTGATGATCTTGATGATGTCGCTGACATGACTGCGGCCTTCCACCAGGAGGACATCGGCGGGACGTATTTCATAGCGCAGGCGGTTATAGTCTGAAAGGTGATCGCCTTCATCTGGTTGTTCCCGGGCAAGCCAGGCCGTCAGCTTGTCCCAAACCCAGCGATGTAACCTGAGGTCCATGACGCACCTCACTCCTTATGCGCGTGAAATCGACTTGTAATCTCAAGTCTAGACCATGATTGAAAAGAGTGAGTTCCGGTGATTATACCCTTGTGAGCCGGGCGACTAGTTCGCAGGCTTCATGGATTTTATCAGGCGAGTGATAAAAATGAGGAGAGAAACGGACGCCACCACCCCTGTAGGCGCACAGAACGTTATGGTCCATTAAATGCTTATACAAAACCTCAGCATCACATTGTGGATGGGTGAATGTCACAATGCCTGAACGTCTTTCATCATCCTGACTGCTCAGGATTTGGCAGCCCTGCTCAGAGAGTTGTTCTTCGATCAGGTGACAATGCTGAAGTATCTTACTGAATACTGTCTCCATACCGATTTCCACTAACAGACCAAGACTGGACCTAAGTGCATGAATACCGAGATTGTTTGGACTTCCGCATTCAAAACGTTGCGCAGTTAGGGCAGGATGCCAGTCTTTCCGGTCATACTCACCGGGCGTACTAACCATGTGCCAGCCAAACTGCCGAAGCCTTAGTTCCTCAAGTCGCTCAGTCCGGCAATACATTAGTGCAAGGCCTTCGGGAGCGAGCATCCATTTATGGCCATCAGCTGCAACAAAATCGGCCTGGGCGCTTTGTACATCAAATGGACATGCACCAATCTGTTGTATGGCATCGACGCAGAACAATATATCTTCAGTTCTACAGTGACTTCCGATAGGTTCCAGCTTCAGCCTCAGCCCCGTAGCGTAATTGACTGAGCTCAGTGCAATCATTCGTGTCCTGGAAGAACACTGCTTTATCAGTTGTTGTTCAGGGTAGTCGCTCCCTTGCAGAGAGACTTCGCGGACTGTGACACCATAGGCCTGTTCAAGAGACAGCCAGACGATCCGGTTAGAAGGAAACTCTCCCTCTGGAATGATGATTTCATCGCCGGGCTGCCAGTCAATTCCATAGGCAATGACGGAAAGCGCCTCCGAGGTGTTTTTCATGAGGGCTATGGTATCGCCAGATTCAGCGTTGATGAGTTCCCGGGCTAGTTCACGTAGACGCGTTTCTTCCTGTAACCATCGCCCATATTGGCTTGATCCATGTATCATATTCTCTTCGGCGAAGTGCTTGATCGCCTCAACCGTCCTTCTGGGCCAGGGGCCGACACCTGCGTGATTCAGGTGAATAAGTTTCTGGTCCTGCGGGAATTCGTTCGTGAAATCAGACATGTGTGGTTTGACCCTGTATGCGACAAAGACAGCTGGCTGAAGAGTATCTCAACGAGATCCTGGCAAAGAAAATTGAGCTGCTAGCTGAGCGTCAGCTCAGTTTAATCGTAGCGAATATTTTTGCAGCTGGCCTGTTTATTTATATCTCCTGGGATTATTTTGATCGATCTCAGCTAATGCTTTTTGGCCTGCTGGTGCTGGCTATCCCGGGTCTTGCCCGATATGTCTTCTGCTATATCTATTACCGCAAACGTCCAAGTGTGTTTGAGGCGCAAAAATGGGCGCCTCGATTTGCCTTTGTCTCTCTGATGAGTGGCCTGGTCTGGGGTGCTTCCTCGTTCTGGTTTGTGACACCTGATCACGCCCTGTATCTCATCTACGTGATGATGATCTACATAGGGCTTTCGGCAAGTTCACTAGGTGCGCTGTCTGCTTATTTTCCGGCCTTTGCCTATTTCACCGTTCCTTTTCTCGGCCTTATTGCCATCAAGCTGATCTTCTACAGTGCCGACCATCTGTTCTTCATGGGGCTGATGATGGTCTTGTTTCTTGCAATTCTGCTGATCTACGGATTGCATCTGAATCGCACGAATCAGAAAATCTTTGAACTCGGCTACGAAAACCTCGAGCTGATCGATACCCTGAAACTGGAGCGTGACAAAGCTGATCAGGCTAACAGCGCCAAGTCCCGTTTTCTGGCAGCTGCCAGTCATGACCTTCGCCAGCCGCTGCATGCCATGGGCCTTTATCTGGATATCATGTCTGGAACTGAGGACTCTGATATGTCCAAGATGGTGCAGAGAGTCACGCAGTCCATGAAGTCCCTGGAAGACCTGCTGAATGCGCTGCTTGATATCTCCAAGCTCGAGGCAGGTATCGTTGACGTGCATAAACGGCCTGTAGCGCTGAGTGAAATCTTTGAACGCATGGGGGATGCCTTTCGCCTTGAGGCCAGGCAGAAAGACCTCGAGCTCAGAATCCATCCCACGAAGATCACGGTGTTTTCTGATCCGGTCCTGTTAGAGCGAATTCTCAGGAACCTGATTACGAATGCGATTCGAAACACCAGCTACGGTGGGATTCTGATGGGTGCGCGAAAGCATAAAGATAAAGTGCTCATCCAGGTCTGGGATACGGGCAGTGGTATTCCGGGTCGTGAAAAAGAGAAGATTTTTGAAGAGTTCTATCAGATTGATAGCAAGGAACGGGATCGCACCAAGGGCCTTGGTCTGGGTCTTGCCATTGTTAATCGCATGACCAAACTTCTGGGCCACCGTATCGATGTTGAGTCCAAGTCAGATAAAGGCTCGGTTTTCACTGTTTATTTGCCCGTCAGTGATGAAGAAGTCAGGCCCGAGCAAAGCCCAAGCCCGCTTACCTCTCGTTATAAAACCCTGTTTCCAAACAGGGAAAGAGTGCTTGTGATAGACGATGAGCGAGATATTCGTGAGGCAACCCAGGAACTTCTGGAGCGATGGGGGGCAGAGGTTGTGTCGGTGGAGAATGAGTTTCAGGCCCTTGATTACTGTATGCAAAACCAAGAAGAAGTCGCGTTAATCCTTTCTGATTATCGACTCAAAGACGGGGTAAAGGGTATTAACGTGGTTGCTTCCTTGTGCCAGGAGCTAGGTTACGAGCCAAATACGATCATTATCACGGGCGATACCAGTGCGGATGTCCTGCAGGAGGTCAGAAGTACGGGGTATCAGCTATTACACAAGCCCCTGAATCCGGCTCAACTGAGGATGGCGATCAATCGTCTGATAAAGTGAAACTCTGATGCTGCTCTTCAACTTCGGTCAGGCCAAGACGCTCACCCTCAAGCACGCATTCCGTTCTGTTGCTGACATTGAGGATCGTGAACAGGGCAGATACATGGGCCTTGACCGTTCTTTCAGTCAGGTCGATCTCGTCAGCAATCTTCTTGTTGCTATAGCCCTTGGCGAGTAGTTGCAGTACCTGGAGCTGGCGTCGTGTTACCCCAATGGATTTGGCTTTTAGTCTGAGTGCCTCATTGGGATCCATGCCATCCTGGGCCATGAGGTTTTCAAGCTGTTCTTCGATGCCCGAGGGTATATAAACATCACCCCTGAAAATGGTATCCAGGGCACGACGCATCTCATCACGGTCTGATGTCTTGGAGATGAAGCCGACCGCACCCATCTGCAGGGCTTTTTTAACGTCGTAGAGATTACTGGTAGCGGACAGAATGGCTACCGGAAATAACTGGCCTTTCTGCTCCAGGGATTCAAGGAACTCAAATCCAGACATGACGGGCATATCCAGATCTGCCAGGACAAGTCCTGTATCGGGATTGGCCGCCAGAAACTCAATGGCCTTCTCTCCGGATTCGACTTCATTGACCTGTAGGGTCTCATCGAGTTGCTGTATGAGCAGGCTGATACCTTCGAGAAACAGCGGATGGTCATCGACAATCAGTATTTTCATTGGCTGTTATTAATCCGGATTATAGTAACCACGAGCTAAGTATGTACTTTGGTTCATGTTCTCGCAAGCAGATCAGGAAAGATGACCCCAGTCGCTCGCTGATTTAGGGAGTCAGGGTGATATACTAGATTCGGCTGATATCCCTTCCTGCAATCCGAAACTGTTCAGGTCCATTCAGGCGGGGACCCCATCCGAGACTTGAAATGCTCAGGATCGGGCTCTATATCTCAGTTTAAGTTTGTCAGAATCAGAAGATGGGAAGTGAATCCTGAGTGTCTGAACTGGCGTTTCGAAGCGTTAATCACCTGATTTTATTAGATAAGAGACGATGTCCGAAGATACGCATCATGATGGGGAAGGTGGGCTGCTACTTGAGGTGGCCAGGCCCGAGGTCAAACCGCCTTCGATGTACAAGGTTGTTCTGCTGAATGACGACTACACTCCTATGGAGTTTGTCGTACAGATACTGGAAATATTTTTTGGAATGAACCGTGAAAAGGCAACTAATGTAATGCTTGCTGTTCATACCAAGGGTAAGGGCGTCTGTGGGACCTATACCAAAGAGATTGCTGAGACCAAGGTAGCCCAGGTAAATGATTTTTCGCGTGAACACAGTCATCCACTGCTGTGTGAAATGGAAGAGACCTGAATTATGCTGAGTAAAGAACTGGAAGCCTCACTGAATGAAGCGTTCGCCACCGCTCGTGATAAACGTCATGAGTTCATAACAGTAGAACACCTGCTTCTTGCCCTGACAGAGAATCCGACTGCTGAGGC
>JAAUXZ010163607.1_pt1 | contig 13578 bp, 16 predicted proteins | sample 7278131 | NCBI WGS metagenome assembly JAAUXZ01 (sample SAMN14350119, study PRJNA611818) | marine sediment metagenome | isolation source: surface marine sediment (3m) | place: French Polynesia: Moorea | collected 2018-08
AAAAAAGGCCCCCAGGCAGAGAACGTCAAGCCGCTCTACACCGTGGTCATCAGGCTACCCCAACCCGGGTTGGGGTAGCTTTCATTTTGCCATAAGAACCACCTGGTGACAGATGGCGTTTACAGAGTTTTCCAAGCATGATCACCATTTCAGTTCGCGGCCTCGCCAGTTCAACTACAGAAGACGGTCTCATTGCCTTATTTGCCCAATATGGCAAGGTGCACTCAGCAAAACTGGTTACCGACCTGTTTACCGGTAAATGCAGAGGCTTCGCCGAGGTCAAGATGGAAGGGCACGAAGCCCGCCAGGCCATAGACGCTTTGAATTTCAAGGAAATCGACGGTTCGACCCTGAGAGTTGAAGTCTCCAAGGGGCCCAAGAAAGCCGCCAGACGTCGACGTTAGACCTGGGCTGGTACCTCCTGCATCCATGCATTTGTCGCAATGACGGCTTAGTAAAGCTCAGGTTAGCGTCATATCTGCCGATAAAAGTATATCTACCTCAGTTATCAATTACCGTTATTGATGGGTTGTTGGAAGGTATTGAATATTCTGAGGGTTTATATCGACGATGAGTAAGGCCTCAGATGACAAGCCGCGACCATGCCCAGAGCAGTAAATTCACCGAATTGTGGGGTTGCCGCATTTGCTGGAAGGTGGCGGCCGCGGCCTTTCTCGCGATCCTGTTCGTCGAAGCTATCGTATTAATCCCCTCTTATCGTAATTACGCGCTGGACTGGCAACAAAGTCGCGCCAGTGAAGCCCGCTATGCCCTGCAAACGACGTTATCGCTGCTCGGTTCCGATGCGCAAAATGTCCACCAGGTCAGCGCTGCGATTGGGCAGATTGCGGCGGATACCCATATCCGCGGCTGGCGCATTCTGCCCGACCAACCCGGTTCTGAAATCCTGGCGCTGGGCGAGTTACCGCAGTTTGACTCGGATCGCGATCAGGGACTGCTGAGCAGCTTTCAGTTTGGTTCCCACCTGGATACCCGCTGGTCGGCCGGGGAATTGAATGTTCCTTTCAGTATCGAACTGCGCCTGGATACCTCTGAATTGCCGTCCGAGCTTAAAGCCTTTGTCTGGCGCATCGCCGGCCTGGTCGCCATCATCAGCCTGTTCGTCACCATCGTCATGGTGGTGGTGTTGCAGCGGTTGATCCTCAACCCGGTGCTGCGGTTGCGCTTGCGCCTGACCGCAGCGGGTGAAGATATGGGACACCCCGAGGAATATATCATTGGCAGCCAGCGCAAGGATGAAATTGGCGATGTAGAACACAGCTTCAATGCGATGCTGCGCAATAACGCCGATAATCTGCGCACCATCCGCGACAATGAACTGGCCCTGCAGGGTGCGCATGACAATCTCGAACAAAAGGTGCTCGAGCGCACCCAGAAGTTGCACCAGGAAATCCTCGAACGGCAGCAAGTTGAAACCCGGCTGCGCATGAAGGAGCAGCACTTGTTCCAACTCGCCAACTATGACGATCTGACCGGCTTGCCCAATCGTTTGCTGGCGATGGACCGGCTCAAACAAGGGCTTAAATGTGCCGGTAGAAAGCAATGTACCGGCGCCTTGATGTTTATCGATCTGGATAACTTCAAGGACATCAATGACACCCTCGGCCATGCCAAGGGCGACGAACTGTTAAAACAGGTTTCCCAGCGCCTGGCCGGCGTTATCCGGGGCACGGATAGCCTGGTCCACATGCGTGTCCCGGATGAGCAAATGCAGCAGGAGTTCGCTGATCAGGAGCAGGGAGAAATCGTTGCCCGCATCGGTGGTGACGAATTCATGGTGATACTCACTGAAGTCGCGTCGGCAGAAGATACCGCCCTGGTCGCAGCGCGAATTCGTGATGCCTGTACCCAGCATTTTGACCTGGACGGTAACCAGGTATTTATTTCTTGCAGCATTGGTATCGCCCTGTTTCCCCAGGATAGTAACGATCCGAACCAATTGATGATCTACGCCGATACCGCTTTGTATGTCTGCAAGGAAGAGGGGCGCAATGATTTTCGGTTCTTCTCGCCGCATATGAACCAGGTATCCGCCGAACGCATTAATATCGAGCGACATTTGCGGCATGCCCTGGAAAACCAGGAACTCGACATTCATTACCAGCCGGTAGTGGACCTGAAGACCGGTTCGATCGTCGGCATGGAAGCGCTGTTGCGTTGGAGCAATGACGAGTTGGGCCAGGTTTCGCCCGCGCGTTTCATCCCCATCGCGGAAGGGTCAGGCCTGATCATGCCGATCGGTGAATGGGTGTTGGAGCAATCGTTGCAGCGATTACGCCAACTGACCGATCTGGGGTATGCCTTACGCCTGGCGGTCAATGTCTCACCGCGTCAGTTTCGCTCAGCTGATTTTGTAGCTATGATCGAAAACCTGGTCAAAACCCACCAACTGGAGCCGGAGAAGCTGGAACTTGAAATCACCGAGTCCTTGATGGTGGATGAGCAATCGAAAATCGCCAGTGTCTTCAAACAACTGAGCGACATAGGTGTGCGCCTGTCGATAGACGATTTCGGAACCGGCTATTCTGCCCTTGGCTACCTGCGGCGTTTTTCGGTCGACACCTTGAAGATAGATCGTTCTTTTATCAACGACGTCTGCAGCAACCAGCAGGATGCCTCGCTGGCCCGAACCATTGTCGATATGGGGCATAATTTCGATCTGGAGATCATCGCCGAGGGGGTCGAAAACGAGGAGCAGCTGGCTTTCCTCAATCGTTATCACTGCGATCTCGCCCAGGGCTATTATTTTGGCAAACCTATGCCCTTCGAGGAATTTGTTGCCTTGTTATCTGCACAGGATCAGGCGGCCGATGCTGCTCTCGAGTAATCGCGGTCTGCCCCCGATCATTTTTCATTATTTTTGTTTTTCAGTCATTCCTCCGGCCTGGGCCGGGATGACGGTTTCTGCTATTTCCCCGGATTTCCAGCGCAAGAACCTGGCGTTTTAAGCATATAAGTAAACATTTCCTGACATCGTGTAAAAAATATTTGACATAGAGTAAAGCGAGGTATACATTCTCTCCCGTGTCAAATATTCTTTACATCGGAGCTACTACAATGTCATTCAAAGAGAAAAGTGCGTGGATCATGGCGGTGATTGCAGCCGTCGTTTATTTCATCTACCTGAGCAGTGTGTTGGGGCGGGCCGACGGCATGCCGCTGACCGAGGTGGCCTATGTGGCTACCTTGCTGTGGACCATCGGCCTGATGATCGTCGCCTCGATCGTCATGCATATCATGGTGGCCATCGCCGCCCCCGCCGAGGCGGATAAGCAGGATCAGCGGGATAAGGAAATCCATCGTTACGGTGAATACATCGGCCAGTGGCTGGTGGTTGCAGGCGCGCTGGCGGCGATGCTGATGTCACTGGCGGAGATCCAGCATTTCTGGATTGCCAACACGATCTACCTGGCCTTCGTGTTGTCGACCCTGATCGGCTCGGGCGCCAAGATCGTTGCCTATCGCCGGGGATTCTGATCGTGGCAAAGAAAACCCGGATTACCAACAACATTCGTGCCCTGCGCTTCGGTAACGGCGAGATGACCCAGGCCGACCTGGCTGACCGTATCGGCGTGACCCGGCAGACCGTCATTGCCATCGAGCAGGGCCGTTATTCGCCCTCGCTCGAAATGGCGTTCGCTATCGCTCACGTGTTCGATGTGCCGCTGGAAGAGGTGTTTCAATACTCTGACGAGGCTTGATACGGTGCGGTTGAGATTGCCGCGCTGCGCGCGCAATGACAAAATCGTCAGTAACACGAATGAATGGTTAACGAATTGAATCCCTTTTAAAAATGCGGTCACTTGTGCGAACCTTATCTCTTGTTGCTGTTGTTTTATCCCTGTCAGCATGCATCGTCGTTCCAACCGGGGAATACTATAAACCCAGCTACACAGGCCATAGCGTGAGTTATGACGACCCGCCGGGTTGTCCCGGTCCGGGTTCAATTGCAGTCATAAAAGCCGCAAGCGGGGTCAAGGTGACCGCAGGATTGAGCACCAGTGGAACATCGATGGACCTGGGGCTTAGATTGTCAGGCAATACCAGTGTCCGATTTGAATCTGATCAGATTGGGTTCTCCAATCTTGCATCAGGCAGGTCCTGGCAGCGTGCTGCGGGAAAGTTTGCAATTACTCAAGAATTAAAGCTACCACCGACTACAAGAGTATCACCGCAACATTTATTTCCTTCTGATGTCGACGATTTGACGGAGATAAATACAGACGGCTTGTACAAAAGAGCGTCAATCTCGTTCAAAACGTCCCGATACAAACCGAAAAATGGTTACTTGAAGTTACCCGATATTATTCTTGACGGTGAGACATTGGAGGTTCCGCCGATAGAGTTCTGGGAAGATGGTTTTTATGCAAATCAATTCTATGCGGTGCCGATCGAATTTGCAGGTTTTACAATAGAGACCAGGCTTTGGAGCAGGCCACCTAATAACAACTTGAACTTCAGTATTCAGCTGTTTCCTCCACTGGAAAGTGAATGGGGCTTTACTTCTGATCAAGTCAAATTTCTAGACCTGGAGTTAACCGAACAATCCGCAGCAACCCTGGGTAAGATGAGAATTGCTTTAGAAGCTTTTTTGCCCATAACCCGTATCCTGAAAAACACAGAATTCGTCGATCGATCCCAGGTAGAGGCCACCTTATCGGCCGGCATTAGGCGCTCCGATGTCGTTGTCGTCCAACTACCAGCATTGATAGTGGATGGTAGAAGAATTGAATTCAACCCGATCACTTTCAAGAAGACCAGTGGGCATATGCTCAGAGCGGCCTTGATCAATTGTTAGATCGGTCTGTCCTCGTGACAATACTCGCTGCGTTCAATATTAAGTAGCATGATTGGATAGAAAAAGAGAGCAGCTGTGGAACCGAATAACCGCAACTCAAAATCCGAATGGAGATATGTGCATATCCCGTTATATCTTGCGTACATTTTTTACGATATTAGATTTAGTATTTTGGCCGATGTGCTTGTCCGGCAGTGGGTAACCGCTAAATTGGTTTCATCTATCCTGGTAGGTGTGGTTTTGACTATTGTAACCGTCAAAATTTACGATCGGATCATTCGATTGACGGAAAATAAAATTTCGAAATATTCGTTGTTAGCAATAACATTTATCCTATCTGTGTATTTGTTCATCAATCTTCAGAATATTGGTACGTTATTGATCTTCAATCCCTGGCGTGGAGGCTAATTTTTCGAATAATTGGGGTCAGACTCCGGTTACTAGAACCCCGGAAAAAAAGTTTCGTGGTATTTTGGCGTACACTGGGCTCCCATGATTGCGTTTTCACTCGCCGTTCTGCTCTTACTGGTTACGCCTGGACCCGGGGTGTTATCGACTGCGGGGGTGGGTGCTGCCTTCGGTTTCCGCCCCGGCCTGCGTTACGTGGTCGGCTTGTGCATCGGTACCAACCTGGTGGCCATCATTGTGGTCAGCGGCTTGGCCGCGATCATTCTGGCGACGCCATGGGCACGCAATACGCTGCTGGTGGCGTCCTCGATCTACCTGCTGTATATAGCCGCGCGTATCGCTTTTGCCGGTAGAAAAATTGCTTTCATTCACAGCGAGGAAATCCCGGGTCTGCGCGCCGGCATCGTGTTGCAATTGATCAACCCAAAGGCCTATGCGGTCAACATGACCTGGTTTTCCGGGTTTGCCCTGGTCCCCGAGTCTCTGCCTGCCGAAACGCTACTGAAGTTCCTGGTCATCAATTTGATCTGGATCCCGATCCATCTACTCTGGCTGGCGGCGGGTAATGTCGTCAATCAACTGGACTTGAGCCCGCAAACCCACTTCAGGGTCAATATCGCGATGGCTTCGGCCATGGTTGTTGTGGTGGCACTGGCGATATGGTCGCTGGCCTGGGGGTGAAGCGTAATTGGCGTCATCCCGGTTCAGGCCCGGGATGACGGGGTTTTCTACCCTGGTGTCATCGCGTACGGATGTGAAGCGATCTCAGCGGTTGAGATTGCCGCGCTGCGCTCGCAATGACAGTCCTGTTGGCGGGTAATCAGCGCTTGATTCTTCGCAGGGTCCGTTCTGACCAGAACCGGTTACCGACGTCACGGTTGAACTCGATGATTCGTTCCGGGATGACGGCCCAGCTTTCCTTGCCGGTCTTGAGGTCGACCCCATACCAGTATCTCCAGAACAGCGCCCTGGGATCACTGGAGGCCAGTTTGTCTTCCATCACGCCCCAGTCACGATCGATGATCTTGATCATTTCGCCATCTTTGTAATAAACCGTGCGGTAATCGGCAAAGGTCTTGGTATCGACCAGGGAGATCCGGTAGTCGTACCACCAGTTGGGAAACTTGGTGGTGCTTTTCAGGCCATAGACCTCTTTGCCGATATTACGGCAACTCTTTTCGGGCAGTTTCTGCACATAGCGGAAACCCCGGTCTTCGAGTTCAGCAATTGCGCCCAGGCAACTGCGCATCTTTTTCTTGCCCAGGAGTTCATGGGTTTCATGTTCCGGTTTTCTGAGGGTTACATCACCGAAGGTGAACACGCTGCCGCCCCAGCTGTCCTCGTGGGCAGGTTGGGCAAAGCGGCGGATTTTGCGCAGGGATGGAATCCACAACATGTAACTGGAATCTTTCGCAGGATCGTCATATTCGGTGACCAGCATGCCGGTGCCTTTCAACTTACCAGAGCGAAAGATGGCCAGGTCACGGGCCTTAATGCTGCCGTCACTGTCGTAGCTGTTATTCAGGTGGCGTTCGACCGCAATCGTATTGTCGGTGCCGTCCGCACTCCGGTTGATCAGCACCGCTTTGCGGTTCTTGCTCTTGTGTGCGCCAATGGAAAAATTGTCGAAGGCATACAAATGGTTGGCAAAATAGACCTGCTCGGCAATCTCGGTTGCGGTGGGGGTGCCTTCCGGAAATGGCAGGTTGCGATCGACCGCGCTTACCGAAGAAGCATAAGCCAGCGACAGCAATCCAGTCGTTAAAAATACAGTTCTCAAATTCATTATGATGGTCTCTCGGTACTGTTGTTATTATCGCTTATAACGATTACGCCGCGCCTGTTTCCATAGCGAATAGATATCACTGCGGATGCCGCCCAGGTCGCCGGTCTTGTTATAGTTTTGCCAGACTTTGTTTTGATTGTTGGTATCGAGTTTGTTGAACAGCAGATAGCTGCCGGGGAAACGATCCTGGACAAAGGCTGAGAAACTCGCAACGCTGTCAGACCTGCCGGCACTGAATTTCTGGCTCTTTGGGAACCACTCGGAATCGGGCGGTTCGACCCAGATATCGTTTTCAAATTCGCCGATGTCGAGCTTGACTGCCTGGATATAGGATTCGGATGCCGCCAACACCCCGGTTGGCGCGAGCACTGAGAAAGTTGCTAACAGAATCAAAGTGCCCAAGGTTTTATATTTTTGCACTACTACCACCTCTTGGTTTCTATACACAGAAAAGGACCGTAAAATCTATGCCTTACTGGTCCTTATTCGTTAATTCAAAATAGAAATATCCTTATAACCATAGTCAATGGAACTGGATTTGTAAATTAAATAGGTCACAAACAGGGGTTTGCAGACAGGGATATGAAGCAATCAGTACAGGTATCAAGCCCTGATAGCAAGCTGGTGGAGGGGCGTGAGTGGGGTGTCCTGGTTAGCGTAGCCCTGTTTATGCATGGTCACTTTTGTTCGTTTGGGCGCTTGTACCAAAAAGCACAAAAGCGCCTGGAAAACACACCGTAGGGAAACACGGTGAGCATGATCAACAACAGCGTTTGTTGCCACATGCTGAACCATTCGAATTTTCGCCCAGAGGAAATCACCGGGTAGTCGGTAATGATTTGAAATGTTTTGCCCCGGTTGGTTTTGAGCCGTTTAATGCTTCTGGAAAACCAGATTTCTTCACTGGCATAGACCGCCTCGCTGAAACCGCCCGTGCTATCAAAATCCGCTTTCGTGCAATACAGAAAACAGCCGGAGCCCAGTTTGAATTGGGTCGAGATCCAGATCCATACGGACAGAGCTTTGGCTTGCGCCTGGTTGATCTCGTGATCGAAGGTGACCACCGCGCCACCACCGCAGCACTCACCCGATTGCAGGTTATCCAGGGCTGTCTTTAGAACCTCCGGACTGATATGGGTATCCGCATCGACGAAGACCAGGTATTTGCCGAGCGCGGCCCGGGCGCCGGCATTGCGGGCGCGGGAGATCTGGTTGACCGGTTCGAACACGACCCTGGCCCCCAGCTGCTGCGCCAGCTCGGCGGTATTGTCGCTGGAGTTGTTATCGGTGACGATGATCTCGCCCTTGAGTGGAATGCTATCCATCGCCTGCTGAATCATCTTCAAGCTTGCGGGAAGATATTTCGCTTCGTTGTAGGCGGGAACGATGATGGAATAATCTACAGCCATGCGAATAGTCTAGTACCTAAGGTGAAAACAGGCTGTCATCCGGGATTATCGGAAATCGGTGACAGACACTGGTTTGACCATCCTTACCCACTTTCTATCCCTGCGATACTGACCGTGGCGGTGCCTGATCGACCCATGCCCGGTTAATCTCTATCTAAGCCGGTACTCCAGCCTGGTCTGGAAGGTCCAGCTTGCCCGGGATGATTTTTCGGGAAACGGCGGAAAGGCGGCCGATATCTGGATCGCTTGCTTGGCGGCTTCCTGTAATGAGGCATGGCCGGTCGCCTCGAGGACTTTCAAATCGAACAGGCTGCCATCGCGGTTCAGGGTGAACTCGACCAGGATGTCACCGCCCTTGCGCAGGCGCTTGGCTCGCTTGGGGAAGAATTTATTTTTCTCTATCGCCCTGACCACCTGGTGGCGATACTGTTTTTCCTCCAGTGCGATCAGATCGAGCATGGCCTGGTCGATTGTGGGTGCCTCGGGAGCTTCTGCAACCGTTGGTTGCGGGGCAGGTTCGGGTAAAGGCTCGGGGCTGGGTGCCGGTTCCGGTTCAGCCAGTGGTTCCGGCATGGGCTCAGGTTCGGGCTCTGTTAGCGGCTCCGGCGCTGGCTGCGGGGTCGGCTCGGGTTCAGCTATTGGTTCTGGTTCAGGTTCCGCTATCGGCTCGGGTTCAGCTATCGGTTCCGGTTCAGGTTCGGGTATCGATTCAGGTTCTGGCAGTGGCTCCGGCTCGGGTACGGGTTCCACAAGCTGTTCAAACATTGCCAGTTCTATCTCTGTCGCTGTTTCGCTGTCGGTTATCAGTTGGGTTCCGGAGACCAGGGCCAGGTAGCCGAGCACGATGGCTGCATGGATCAGAATCGACACGGTCAATCCGGAAACATGACAGAAAACGCACTTCATGGCTGCTTCTGGGTGATGATCGACAGTCGTTCGAAGTCCTGCTGCTTGAGCAGATCCAGCACCTCGATGAAGTTCTGGAACGGCACCAGCTGGTCGACCCTGAACGAGATCTTCGATTCCCGGCCCAGGTCGTCAATATGGCGTTCGAGTTCGACGACCGATACCGGGTTTTGCTGGTAATAGATGACCAGGTTCTGATCGATCGCGAGGTCGATTTGTTCGATCTCCGCCAGCGCCTGCTGACTGCTGGCTTTGGGCACGTTGATATCCAGTCGGCCCTGGCTGATGAAGGTGGCGGTGGTCAGCACGATCGCCAGCAACACCAGCATGATGTCGATGAACGGGATCACGTTGATCTGGTCGAATCGCTTCATCAGTCGCTTGCGTTAAGCTTGTTCCATTGCGCTTTCAATACATCGACCTTGCGCAGCAGTCCGTTGTAGACCAGGATCGCCGGGATCGCGACCAGCAAGCCGGCAGCCGTCGCCTTCAGGGCCAGTGCTAGGCCCAGCATGATCGTGGCCGGATCGATATTGCCACCCTGGCCCAGGTCATAGAAGGTGATCAGAATGCCCAGCACCGTTCCCAGCAGGCCGACATAGGGCGCATTGGCCCCTATAGAGGAGATGATGGTCAGGTTATTGGTTAACACGACATTCAATTCCTCGGCATGTTGGTACTCGGCGAGTCGCAGCCGGCGGTAATAGTGCACCCGTTCGATCGCGAACCAGACGGTAAAAAAACTCATGCCACCGAGGATGCCGAACACCATCAGGTCCAGGTAGGTTTTCAGGAATTCCATGCTCAGTTCCTCGTTACTCGATGTGGCTGCTGGTTCAGCCAGCCCTGCAACATCTCGTTGCTCAAGCGACCGCTATGGGCCTGGCGCTCATGTGAGGCCTGGTAAAAATAGCTGCGCGGCAGTTCGCCATACCAGGCCGGGTCGATCCGGTAGCGCAAACGCTCCGGCATCGGGTTGGCGAATACCCAGTTATCCATCTGCTCGAGTTGATGTGCTGCGAGCAGCTGCTGGATCTCATCGGCATAGCCGATGTCATCGGTCGACACCAGCACCAGGTTGTCGGGTGAAAACTGCTCGCGTAACTGCTGGATCTGGGCCAGTTCGCTGATACAGGGCGGGCAGTCGATCGACCATAACACGAGCACGAAGGCCTGCCCCTGGCGCTGTTGCAGGATCTGATCCAGGCTCTCGGTATCGAAGGGTTTCAGGGCCGGGGCCGCGATCGAGGAAGATAGCCAGCTGGCGAACAGCAATCCCAGGCTCAGGGCTTTCATCGGGGTTCAACCGGAATCAGGCGCAGGCCCTCGGCCTGGGTATGCCAGGATGCATACAGCCTGTCGCCGTGGCGCAGCCAGTCGGGATGATCGGAGGCATGTTCGGTGGTCGCTATGATCTCGGCCTCGCTCCAGCTGCTGCCGTCATCGACGGAGCGTTTGATCAGCAGCTCCATCTGCTGCCCGTTGAAACGCTTCCACATCAGGAATAGGTGGTCGCCCATGACCTGAATCTGCGGACGTGCGGCCGCCGGTGAGGCATCGAAACTGGCTACCTGCTTGGTCTGCATATCGTCGAAGTCGAACTGGCCATAGATCATGCCGCGCTGATTGTTGCCCTGGGAAAACCAGGCCATATGCGCCTTGCCGGCGGTATCGATCGACAGGTCCGGGCCATGATGCGGACAGCCATCGATCAGCCAGTCATCGTCACTGGCCCGTACCGGCTGGCCCTTAATCGGCAGGTCTTCAGCAATAACCCGGGCTATCGCATGGTCGCGGATATTGACCGGGTATACATGGCGCCACAACGCAACCACCTGGCCGTCGGGGTCCCGGTCCACCGCGATCCGACAACATTCACAACTGTGGTCGACCAGCTTCCGGTTCGGGCCGAAACTGGCACCGGCATCGTCAGACATCGCCAGGTACAGGGCTGCGCCGGTGTAGCTTTGCTTGTTGCGCTTGGCCGCGGCCTGGTCGCGCTTATCGATCCAGATCAGGACAATTCGTTGCTGCGCATCCAGGATCATCGCATCGAAGCGATGGCTGATCAGGGCCCGGTCGCTATTCACCGTGATCGGTTTGTCGAAGCTCTGACCGTCATCCAGCGAGCGGGCAAAGCGTACATCGCCGGAATAACGCCCCGGTGTTTTGTGGGTCCAGGAGACATAAACCTGGCGGTCGTCGCCAAGAACGATCTTGGGCCGGTTTTCCCCGTCGTCATAGATCAGTTCCGGGGTGCGATTGATCACGCTGGCCGCCTCGAAGCTGTTGCCGAGGTCTTGCGAGCGGGTCAGGTAGATATGCCCATGCTGACTGAACACCACGTATAGCATGCCGTCATCGCCAAACACCGCGGTTGGGGTGCGGCCGCAATGGGGTGAGGGCAGGGCGGAGGCCGCCTGGCATTCGGCCAGCAAACTTGGCTGTGGCCCCTTATGCTTGGCATGACTGTGTGGGGCGGCACTGAGCTGCATACTCAGCACGGCCATCAAGATCAGGATTAATGTCTTCATAGTGATTAAAAACTGTATTCCAGGCCGGCGAAGAACTGACGCGGTGCGCCCGGGGTATATTTCTCTCTGCCGTAGCTGAAGCGGGCGCTTTCGGCATATACTTCATCGGCCAGGTTGGTGATCTTGGCCGACAGGTTGAGCTGTTTGTCGACCCGGTAATTGGCCTTCAGGTGGGCGATGGTATAGCCGTCGTAGGTCCGGGTATTTTCATCGTCCAGCCAGTATTCGCCGACATGTTCGATCTCGAAGATGGTTTTGAGTCCATCGAGCGCGCGCGGCTGGTAGATCAGCCGCAGGTTGGCCAGGTCGTTGGGCGCGGCGGCCTGCTCGTTATCGCCATAGACGATGTCATCGACATACTCATGCTTGGAATAGCTGTAAGCGAGGCGGGTCGAGAATTCCTCGCTGATCTTCGCCAGCCAGGATAACTCTATCCCCCGGTGGGTGGTCTCGCCGCCATTCTCGTAGTAACGATCGCCGGTACCGCTGTCGGTGCGCCTGACGATGCTGTCATCGATGCTCATCAGGTACAGGGCCGCGTCGAACTTGTTGGACTCGGTCGCCAGCTTGTAACCGAATTCCAGGGTGTCGGAAACTTCCGGGTCCAGTTCGAATTCGGTGTTATTGGTTTTCAGCGAATACAGGCGTGAGGCCTGGGGAATCCGAAAACCATTGGCGAAGCGGACATAGGTATTTTGCTGCTCATCGATGCGATAAGCCAGGCTCAACTTCGGGCTCAGGTGGTCGAAATCATAATCGCTTTCGTCGCCCGGCCGGCGGTAGTTGGCATAGTCGCCATCGGCCAGGTTGTTGGTGTAATCGAATTCGCTGTTGTCATAACGCAGGCCAGCGCTGAACTGTAATTTATCCGAAATCGCGTGCTCGGCCCGGACATAAGGTGACAGAGCGGTATAGTCGACATCATAGTCATAAATATCACCGGCGTTGACCGCGGTGCCCCAGCCCGAGGGCACATAATCGAACAGCTGATCATAACTGCGCTGGGACTGGGTGATCTCGAGGTCGGTACCCGCGATCCAGTGGGTGGCTCCGCGGTCGAAATCGGCCTTGAACATGACGCCGAAGGTATCTTCCTTGCTGTCATTCTGCGGCAGGTTGTTTTCCCAGGTCGCGATGTAGCGGTTGCGGTTACTGCGCAGGTAAGCGATGGTACTGAGCTGGGTGTCGTCATTGACATAATGTTCCCATTCCGTGCTCAGGCGGGCAAAGTCGAACTGGCGACGGATATCCAGGCCCGAGTCCAGCGCGGTTTGGATATCACCCACCGAATCGGTGTTGTTTTCCAGTTCATCGAGGCCGATCAGGCTGCCGGCCATTTCGGCATCCGTGCTGTTGGCGATGACGATGGTCTTCAACGAATTGGCGTCATCCAGGGCGATGAAATGGGTGAGGTTAGCCTCGTTTCTTTCGCTGTTGGTGTGATCGCGCCAGCCGTCACTGCTGTTATGCGAAAATTGGTAGCCGATGCTGGCGTCCTCGCTGCTCGGATGACCGCCGGCGATTCCCAGTTTGTAAAAACCATCGCTGCCGGCATCGAGCGATACGCGGTTGCCATCCATCAGCGATGGGTCGCTGGACAGGACATTGATAGTAGCGGCGATGGAGTCCGAGCCATACAGCGCGGTGCCCGCGCCTTTCAACACTTCCGCTGAACCCGCGGAGCTGAAATTGGTATAGGCCAGGCCGTTATGGTTG
>JAAUXZ010022779.1_pt1 | contig 13575 bp, 13 predicted proteins | sample 7278131 | NCBI WGS metagenome assembly JAAUXZ01 (sample SAMN14350119, study PRJNA611818) | marine sediment metagenome | isolation source: surface marine sediment (3m) | place: French Polynesia: Moorea | collected 2018-08
CCTTGACCGGCAGGTCGAATTCCATGTGGTTGGGCGGCAGGCCGGTCAGCGAGGCGGCCATGACGGTCACGCCGTGATAGGCCTTCACCCGGCTGATGATCTTCTTCTTCTGCGGCTTGCCGCGCGCATTGTTGTAATACCAGATCAGCTTGACGACCGTGTCGTTCGCTTCCGAGCCTGAATTGGTATAGAAGACCTTGCTCATCGGCACCGGTGCCAGGCTGAGCAGCTTTTCCGAGAGCTCGACCGAGGGCTCGTGGCTCTTGTGCGCAAAGCTATGATAGTAGGGCAGGCGCTGCATCTGCTCGGTCGCGACCTTGACCAAGCGCTCTTCGCCCCAGCCCACGGCGACACACCAGAGACCGGCCAGCCCCTCGATATACTCCTTGCCCTCCTCGTCGTAGACCATGCAGCCCTTGCCGCGGTCGATGACCATGGCGCCGCCCTTCTCGTGTTTGCGGGCATTGGTATAGGGGTGCAGGTTAACGGCAACATCGCGGGCCGAGAGCGAGTTGGGGCGAACGGTCATCGGGTGTATCTCCTCGAACCTGTGGGCAAGCCTATGGCTGCCATTACTGTGATGTGGGGAGAGCCTAAAGCAATTGCCTGAAGTTTACTTGAAGGCGGGGCGTGGCGCCAGGGCTGTGCCTGGCGAGCAGCCCTGCTATGCCAGCCGGCGATGGCGCGTTAACCGTATTGAACGAGGGGCAAGTAATCCTCCGGCTCGAGCCCGGCTTGACGGCGTCCAGCCTCGTTAAAGGGGGGCTTCAACTGGCCCTTGAAATGGCTTCGCACAAGCTTCGCCCAAGCGGTCCGCGGTTCCAGCTCGCGCGCTTCGCAGGCCCAGAGGAACCAGCGCCGGCCAATCGCCACATGGCCGATCTCGTCGCGGTAGATGATCTTCAGCACGGCCGCCGACTCGGCGTCGCCGACCGCCGCCAGGCGCTCGATCATGGCCGGGGTCACGTCCAGGCCGCGCGCTTCCAGGACCAAGGGCACCACGGCGAGGCGGGCGAGGAGGTCGTCCGAGGTGTCCTGCGCCGCCTGCCACAGGCCGTCGTGGGCCGGAAGCGCGCCGTAGCGGCTGCCAAGTGCGGCCAAGCGCTCGGCCAAGAGGCTGAAGTGTTTGGCCTCTTCCTCAGCCACCGTCACCCAGTCGTCGTAGAAGGCGCGTGGCAGCGCGGGGGCGGCAAAGCGCGCCAAGATGTCCCAGGCCAAGTCGATGGCATTGAGTTCGATGTGGGCCAGGGCATGCAGCAGGGCGATGCGCCCGGCCGGTGCTTGGCTGATCTTCCGCTTGGCCAGCTCACGAGGCGCCTTTAGTTCCGGCTCGGCCGGGCGCGCCGGGCGATCGGTCGGCCGCTCCACGCCGATCTCGGCGAACCCGCCCGACCGCCAAGCAGACGCGAAGGCCTGGCTCAGCGCAGCTTTCTCGGCCGGTTCGGCGCTCGACAGCACGCGGCAGGCGGCTGCGGTCAGGCTGGCAGGACGCTCCATGGCCAACCCATGCCACATGCTGGCTCTCAGCGGCAAGGAAGCCCTGTCGCAGCTTTGCTCTTTGACCTAGGCTGGGCGCAGGTAGAGCATCGCCAGTGAACAACGCAGGAGGCGGCCATGACGGCTCTAGCCAGAGATAGCAAGGACCTTCGCGATGAGCGCGTCGCAGCGGTCGAGGAGACAACGGAGGAGCTCAAGCGCGTGCTCGGCCGGGGTGAGGTCGGCAAGGCGGAGCTCGAGGACGCCAAGTCGCTGTTGCTGCGCCTCGCGGAACGGCCCGAGCTTTTCGGCGCCGAGGAGTTTCCCCTGCCTGAAGAGGGCGCGGAGAAGAACAACTGTCTCTATCTGCTGGCCGAAGAAAGCGCGCCCGCGCTGTCCTTATACCTTCAAGTCTCCGGCTCGGGCGTTGACGTGCCGCCGCACAACCACAAGACCTGGGCTGTCATCGCCGGCATCGACGGCATCGAGGAGAACCGCTTCTACCGCCATACGGACAGCGGTCCGGAGCAGAGCGGCAGCCAGGATGTCGGCCCGGGGAGCGCCGTCGCTTTCGAGCCGGAGGACCTCCATTCCATTCACATCCACGGTCAGGAGCGGGTGCTGAATTTCCACATGTACGGGGTCCCGCTCGACCGGCTCTACGGCCGCGAGTACTGGCACGCCGGTGCGGGCGAATGGCGGCTCTTCCCGGTGCAGCAGGACATCGTCGACCGGCGGGCCGGCTGATGCGCGAGGTCTCGCTGGAGAGTCTGAAGGGCGCCCTGCGCGGCGGGGAAGAGCTGGCGCTGCTTGACGTGCGCGAGCAGGGCGCCTTCGCCAAGTCACATCTGCTATTGGCGCGCTGCTTCCCCCTGAGCCGGCTGGAGCTGATGGCTTGGGATTTGCTGCCGCGCCGCAGCGTTCCCATCGTCGTGATGGATGGCGGCGATGGCAAACTGGCGGCCGAGGGTGCGGCGCGTCTGGCTGAGCTTGGTTACAGCGATATCTCGCTGCTGAGCGACGGTCTCGCGGCTTGGGCGGAAGCGGGCTACGAGGTCTTCAGCGGCGTCAACGTGCCGAGCAAGGCCTTTGGCGAGTTCGTCGAGATCGCCTACGGCACGCCGCGTCTGAGCGCCGAAGAAGTCAAGGCCATGGCCGACCGCGGCGCCGACATGGTCATCCTCGATAGCCGGCCCTTCGACGAGTATCACCGCATGAACATCCCCGGCGGCATCGATACGCCGGGCGCGGAGCTCGTGCACCGGGTCGCCGACCTGGCGCCGAACCCGGAGACCACCGTCGTGGTCAACTGTGCCGGCCGCACGCGCTCCATCATCGGTTGCCAGTCGCTGGTCAACGCCGGCATCCCGAATCCGGTCTACGCTCTCAAGGACGGCACCATGGGCTGGCACCTGGCCGGCTTTAATCTCGAGCGCGGCCAGGACAGGCGGGCTCCGCAACCGAGCGCCGAAGCGGTCGAGAAAGCGCGGGCGGCAGCGGACCGGGTATCGGCGCGTTTCGGCGTGCGCACAATCGACCGCGTGACGCTCGATGCATGGCAGGACGAGGCCGCAGAGCGCAGCCTTTATCTGCTCGATGTCCGCTCGCCCGAGGAGTTCGAGGCCGGCCATCTGCCGGGTTCGGTCAGCGCGCCGGGCGGGCAACTCGTGCAAGCGACCGACGAGTATGTCGCTGTGCTCAATGCCCGCCTGGTGCTGATCGACGACAACGGCGTGCGCGCCAGGATGACGGCTTCCTGGCTGCAGCAGATGGGCTGGCGCGACGCGGTGGTGCTGGAGGGCGGCTTGGAGGGTGCGCTGGAGCAGGGTCCGGCCTCGCGCAGCCTGCCAGGCATTCCGTCAGAGCTGACCGTCGAGAGCGTATCCAGTCCTGAACTGCAATCCCTCCTAAGCGGCGGCGCAGCTGTGGTTCTCGACTTCGCGAACTCGCTGGCCTACCGCGAGGGGCATATTCCCGGCGCACAATGGGCCAGTCGGGCGGCGCTGCCCGATCTGTCCGCGGACACCAAGGTCGTGGTGACCGGCGACGACCCCGATCTCTGCCGCTTTGCGATCGCCGACCTGCTGCGCGGCGGCAGGGCGGGCAAGGTCCGGCTCCTCGAGGGCGGCAACGCCGCTTGGCGCGCCGCCGGCCTTCCCCTGGAAAGCGGCGGTCCGGCCGATGATGACCCGGAGGATGTCTGGTACAAGCCCTACGAGAAGGTCGACGCCATCGAGGACCACATGCGCGCTTACCTGACCTGGGAGGTCGCGCTGGTCGAGCAGATGGAGCGCGACCCGGACCTCGTCTTCAAGCGCTACGACTGAGTGCGGCCCGGCAAGCAGCTGCCCTCAATCGCGCTGCGGTGGCCAGGCTTCCGTATCGTGATCCGGGTGCTGATAGCTCTCGATACGCGCCAAGCGTCTTGCCGAGAGCGCCTGATCGGTCGGCCAATTCGGAAGAGGCCTCGTGCATCAAGAACCGTTGCTCGATCGGTGCCGATCAGTCACCACTTCGATTGGCCAAATCGACATCAGACGAAATGCTGTCGGTCCTGGCTTTCTCTTCCTTCGGCATGACGAGAATCAGTCCGACCATCATGCAGGCCAGCGCGCCCCATATCCAGTTCGTCATTTGCTCGTCCAACAGCAACATGCTCCAGACGATTCCACAGATTGTGACGGCATAAGCGCTCTGGCTGGCGAACACCGCCCCCGTCTTACGGATCAGAAGAATGAGAAGCGCATTGCCCCCGGCGCTGAACAACGCGATGAACGCCAGTACCAGGCCAAGTTGCGACATGATGTCATTGAGTGGAATGGCGACGTCCGCGGCAAAGGCGATCGGCACGGACAGGAGTGTCGCCACGACAAGCATCGCCGCCAGGCTGGCGATCGGGTCGTCATCAACTTTCTCTTTCGCCGCAATCAAGATGTCCTCGATGGAATAACACAGGGGAACCAGCAATGCCGCCAGAACCCAGATCCAACTCTGGCCACCGGTTGCGATCAGTTCGGGAAATATGATCAGCAAGACGCCAACAAGTCCAAAGGCCAGACCGGAGAACCGTTTGAGGCTGGGCGGCTCCAGCCCAATCGAAGCGGCAAGCAGAAAGACGATGAATGACTCGGTAATTATCACGATGGAGATGATGACGGCCTGAACGTTTCCCGCGACCCAGAACAAGACGACTTGCGGCAGGACACCGCCGAGGAGGCCCCAGACGAGGTAATACCGCAGTGAGGGGAGATCCAGCGAAGGCCTTCTGCCGCGAGCCACGGTCACCGCCACCATGATCGCAGCGCTCATGCCCAGGACCCAGGGCGCAAGGCCGAGCGGCGGCAGGCCATCCAGCATAACCATGCGAGATAACGGCGGTATCAGTCCCCAGCACACGCCCAGCATCAAGAGCAGAAATCCACCTTTCAGCAGGCTGATCTGGCGTCGGAGCATTTGCTCGCGACGGTAGATCTCGCCGGCCATTTGAACGAAAACGCGGGCCAAATGTCCGAGTGCGTCGCTCCGCTCGTCGACACCCTTCAGATCCAGGTCCGCCGGGTTGAAATCGGATTTCTCCAAGTATACCGCAGCCTCTGTCAGGCGGTTTACTTGTTGCAGATACTCCAATTCCAGATCGCGCATGCGTTTTCGTTCAAGGCAAACATCGACGCGAGCCTTCAACAAAACCGGGTCGAAGTTCTTTGGCAGGAAATCGATCGCGCCCAACTTGATCGCCTTAACGACGTCATCCATATCCTCCAAACTCGACACGACGATCGTGGGAATATGGGACAGTCGATCGTCAGCCCTCAGCTTTTCCAGTACATCGAATCCGTCCATGTGGGGCATGACGATGTCGAGCAGGATGATATCGAATTCTTCGGTCTCCAGGCATGCCAGCGCTTGCGCTCCGTCCTCGACAGCGACGGCTTCATGGCCAAGGTTTTTTGCAGCCTTGATCAGCTTCAGTCGGACAGTTGGACTGTCATCGACGACCAAAATCCGGCCCGTTCCCAAACTGACATTCGAAAATGTTTCATCCATTGCGGCGCGCCAACTTCTGCCTGAACGCAGACCTGGGACCTTGCAAAATCTCCATGGCCAAAACCATCGCAACCAGACTAAACCGGGACTGGAGGGGAATTAAGCCCAGGCAACGCGGCTGCCGGGCCATGCGGCGCAAGCCGCACCACGGCGTCTCCAGGAACGGCTCGTCGATCAGGCGCATCAGCGCCAGCTTCAGGGGGCTCTCCTCCTTCGCCTCGTCGCAGAACGAGGAACGGCTGATCCGGAGCAGGGCGCACTGCCGCGCGATCGATAGCCGGAGATGTTGCGCATCAATCATCTCCACCCTCCGGCCGCGGCACGGCGACCGAAGGCCTTGGACAAGATATCTCGCTCCACCGTCAGCTCGCCGATCTTCGCGTGAAGCTCCTTGATCTCCGCCTCGTGAGGTCCATCGCGCCAAGCAGACCTGCACGAGAAAACACCGACCGCCCCGTCGGCCGCCTGCCGCTTCCCCTTGGTGATCAGGTTCGGATGACCCTTGTGCCGCGCCGAGAGATCCGTCGGCGTCGCTTCGCCCGCCAAGGCTTCAAGCGCAACCGTGGCCCTGATGGCCGCCGAAAAATCCCGTCGCTTCGCCATACTTCGAGATTCTCCTGATATGGGTCGGATCCCACCCAACACAGCTGTCCGATTCGAGGGGGCCACCTCAGTACTAACGCTCCTCTTGTTCGCCCGCGCCCAGCTCAAGGTAGCTGGAAAGGCGCGCCTGCAGCTGGTCCGGTACGAAGGACTTAGGCATATGTCCGTCGGCCCCGAGCGCCGTTGCTTTGTCGATGCTCTCGCTGTCATCGAGGGATGAGACCACGACCACTGGGATACTCTGCAGCCGCTGGTCGGACTTCATCGCTTCGAGCACTTCGAAACCGTCCATTTCGGGCATCAGAAGGTCGAGCAGCACCAAGTCGAACCGAGATTCACCCATCATCTCCAGCGCCTCCGGTCCGCCGGACGCGGACGCGACCTCAAGTCCCAGCCGCTTGAGGGCCATGGACATCTTGAGACGGTCGGTTGCATGGTCGTCGACGACGAGAATGCGGCCTGCGCTCATTTCCGTTTAGTTGCCCTCCTTCACCCAGTTCCCGTAACCTATCTGACCCTTCGCCCTGGTTCTAGGCGCAATACCGCCCTTACCAATCTGTCATTTCTTCCACTAGGTACGCCTGTATCCGGCATTCGTGGCCCTGGCTCGACTTCATGGATTCAACAGCTTTCTCAAGGCTGCTTCTGTTTGCTCATATTCCTGCCGGATCTGGCTCGCACGCGCTGCTGCATCGGAGACCTCCCCCGTTTTGCCGCGCTCCTCGAGGTCACGGCTGAGCGCAGCGAGCGTCGCGGCGCCGAAGTCGTTGCCGCTGGACTTGATGGTGTGGGCGGCCCGGCGGATGCCGTCGGCATCGCCCGTCTGCGCGGCTTTCGATAGCTTATCAAGGAGCTTGGGAGCTTCGTCCAGGAAGCTCTGGACCAGCTCCGCCAGCGCATCCTTGTCGCCGCCGATGACCTCGAGCAGATTTTCAAGTGCCGCCGGATCGAGGTAGGCGCCGCCAGGACGTGGCGGGGCGCTTGGGTCCTCTCCATTCGCCTGCGCGCCACTGTCCGCGGCGGGACGCTCATCCGCGTCGCCGCTCGTGCCAGCGGCGATACAGCGCTCCATGGCGCGCACCAGGGCCTTGATCTGGATCGGCTTGCTGACATAGTCGTTCATGCCCGCGGCCAGGTAGCGAGCCCGGTCGCCACGCATCGCGTTGGCGGTCATGGCAATGATGCTGGGGCCCTGTTCGCCCCAATGCCGGCGGATCTCGCTGGTGGCCTGGAGGCCGTCCATGTCCGGCATCTCGATATCCATCAGGACCAGGTCGTAGACCTTCTGCTCCAGGGCGTGGAGCACCTCCTGGCCATTGCCGGCGACATCGGCGCGATATCCGAGGCGCTCGAGGATCATCAGCCCCAGCTTTTGATTCGTGGCATGGTCATCGGCCAGAAGGATCTTCATCGGCAGGCGCTCGGCCATGCGACGATCGAACTGGGATTGACGCCCCGGCTTCTCCGTGACGATCCGCACGGGCCGCCGCTCGAAGATGGTCATAAGGGTGTTGAGCAGGGGCGAGGGTTTGATCGGCTTGGAAAGCACCTCCGCGAATGCGGCTTCTTCCAAGCGGTGGTCCTCGTCCTTCGACAGGCGGCCGAGCGAGCTCAAGAGGATCAACGGCAGGCGATCCGGACCGTATATCTCGCGAATCGCCAGCGCCAGTTGTAGCCCGTCCATGTCCGGCATGTTCATGTCGAGGATCCCGGCATCGAAAGCTTCGCCCTGCCGCAGCCAGGCGAGCGCCTCGCCGGGCGAGCCCGTGGCTTTCGACTGCATTGACCAAGCTTCGGCCTGTCGGCTGAGGATCCGCCGATTGGTCGCATTGTCGTCGACCAATAGCAGTCGCTTGCCGGACAATTCCGGGCGAATGTCGTCCAGGTGCCGCTCCCTGAGTTCCTCGGCCACGGGCAAGGTGATGGTGAAGTAAAAGCGCGTACCCTTGCCTTCCTCGCTCTCCACGCCGATGTCTCCGCCCATAAGACTGACCAGGCGCTGGCTGATGACCAGGCCGAGGCCGGTGCCGCCGTAGCGCCGCGTGGTCGAGGCGTCGACCTGGGAAAAGGAACGGAACAGGCGGTCCATGCGGTCTTCCGGTATGCCGATCCCGGTGTCCCTGACGCTGACCTCGAGGCGGCAGTGGGCGCCTTCGGCTTGGCCGTCAGACTGTCCCTGGACCGAGAGAACCACTTCGCCGCGTTGGGTGAACTTGATGGCGTTGTTGAGGAGATTGAGGAAGACTTGGCGCAGGCGTGTCGAATCTCCGACCAGAGACTCAGGGGTCCCCGGCTCAATCAAGTAAGCCAAGTCCAAATCCTTCTTGGCGGCGATCACGGCCACCAGGTCGAGTGCATCCTCGACGCAGGCCCTTAGATCGAAGACATGGGCATCCAGCTCCAGCTTTCCCGATTCGACCCGCGTGAAATCGAGAATGTCGTTGATGATCGTCAAGAGATTCTCGGCAGAGCTGCTGATGGCCTCGCAATACTCCTGCTGATCGCTGTCGAGCTTCGTGTCGAGCATTAGATTGGCCATGCCGATAACGCCGTTCATGGGCGTCCGGATCTCATGGCTCATGGTCGCGAGGAATGTGGATTTGGCCTCGTTGGCCGCCTCGGCCGCCTCCTTGGCGCTTTGCAGCTCGGTTATATCGGTATAAATCGCGACCGTGCCTCCGTCTTCGGTCTTGAGCTCGTTGACCTGGATCCAGCGTTCTTCACCCCGTCGCTGGATGTGCGCCCGGCCCGGATTGCGATGACGCTCCAGCCGTTCCGCAACCCATTCGTCGACCCGACCTTCGGCATCGCTGATCAGGCCGCGCTCGGCGGCCCTACGAATGATAGTCTCGAACGGCATTCCCGGCGTAACGATGTCCTCCAGGCCGGGATAGAGGAGTTCTGTATAGGTGCTATTGCACAGCACCAGCCGGTCGTCCGCATCGTAAAGAGAGAAGCCTTCGGAAATGCTCTCGATCGCATCGGTCAAGCGGCGACGGGCCTCCGCGATTTCGCGCAGGTTGCTTTCCTCAACCTCGATCGCCGTGTCGCGGAAGACGCTCAGAGCTTCCGCCATACGACCGATCTCGTCTCCGCCACCTTCCGGAAGATTGGCGCGCAAGTTGCCGCCGGCGATCGCCAGCATGCTGTCGCTGAGCGCGGTCAGGCGACCTATCAAGTTCCGATTGACATAGAGCCAGACGATCAAGCTCGAGCTGATCAGGCTCAGCGCGACGACGGCAATCAGAATCCCCGTGGAGAAGCGCTGAACCGAACCAGCCTCCAAGCTGGCAACGTCGATGTCCGCCTTGGCCGCGGCGACGAGTCTTTCGGCTGCATCGGCCAGTTGCCTGGAGAGCTGCACATTTCGGCCTATCAGCTCTTCGCCGCTGGCGATCAGGTCGAGCTCCTTGCCACGCGCTTCCAAAACGCTGTCCGACCCCGAGATGAAATTGCCCAACTCCTCGACCCGCCGTAACAGCAACTTGCGCACCTCGGGACTCACCTCCTTCACATGACGCTCCAAGTTGCCCTGCGCCTTGCGCAGAGGAAACGCCATGATCTCCAAGTCGGGGCGTGTGTCTGCCGATGCAGCCCGCACCAGCGTATCGTTGATGGTCGAGACTTCGACCTGTGCCTTCTGCAGAGGCAGGACGGCGAGGATCGTAGTGGTCAGCTTGTTTATCGCTGCGGTTCGCTCATCGGCGGTCAGCTTCGGGTCGTCGACCGCTTTGCGCAGCTGAAGTGACTTCGCGTCCATCACCAGAATTCCCGGTGCCAGCGCACGCTGAGCGGATGTGTGCGTTCGCGTCAGCTGGCTGAGGATCTCCCTCTTGCGACTACCGGCCGCCAGTCGGTCCGCCACGAGCGAATCGAGTGCACTCAGGTTTTCGCTCAGAAGCTGTACCGCGGTTTCGATCCCTTCAGGTGCGGATGCGTCGACCTCGTCACTCTGCAAGTCCGCCACCAATTCCTCGAGCCTCTCAACCTCCGCCGAGATCGAGCTTGAGACTTCCTCCCGCTGCTCGTTCGTTGTAACCGCCAAGAGGGCCGGTGCCGCCGCAACGATTCGCTCGGCTTGGCGTGAGATTTCCAAAGAGCCGAGGGCAGACGGCACGCGCTGCCGGGTAATGCGGTCGAGAACACTCCCGACCGCCAAGAAGGAGTAAACCGCGGCGGCTGCGGCGAGAACGGCGAACGCGCTGATTCCAAAAAAGGCGATGAGGAGACGTCCGCGGACGCCGAGACGTTGAAACATGGTACCCTGCACCCTTAGCGGCAGTTTGAGAACGGAACGTCCTTCTCGTTGATCCCTTGATAGGTCCCGTCCTCCAGGATCTCGATCAGGGGTTGATTGAGTTCTTCAAGGAGAGAGTCATCGTCCTTCCATACGGTGATGCCAATCCTGTCGTCTATGTCGATGAGCTGATTCTTGACGGCGTCGGTCTGAAGCCATTCATACGTCGGCAGGTTATCGGCCAGCACCAGGTCAAGCTTGACCGCTGTTAGATCCTTGGGCACCGCCTTCTGGGTATCGTTGAGTCGGGTGTTCGCGACGCCGCTATAGCACTCTTCGACAGTGTCCGCGCTGACTGTGCCGCATTGACAGCCGAGCGGCTTTCCTTTCAGCCCTTCGTCGCTGGTCTTATTCCCACTGTTCCTCATGCCGATGGACGTCGGCATGTTCGAGTAGTAGAGCATCGTGAGGCCCCCCTTCTGATACTCTTCGGCAATCGACGTCGAGGCACGGATGACGTCGAATTTGCCTTCCAGGAGGCCGGGGATCGAAGCGTTCCAGTCCTGTTGGACGAACTCGCGGTCCGTCTTCATCTATTCACACAACGCCTCGCCGATATCGATGTCGAAGCCTGCGAGCTTCCCGTTTTCGTCGAAATGATTGAACGGCGGGTAGCAGCCCTCCGTGACTAGGCGGATTTCCTCGTCTGCGCCCGCCTTGCTTGCCGCGAACAACGGAAACAGCGCGACGCACAGCGCTGCAGCCGGGCGTGTCATGGTTCGTTGCTCCCCTTGCGCACCCCCAAGCTTGCCTAACGAAACGATCGCTGCTCCCGACTTCAATCCGTTCGCACGTACTCGCCGTTCTTCCAGGTGTACCAGATGAAGCCCGAAGTCGTGATATCGCCCTTATCATCGAAGGCGATCTTGCCCAGCACCGTATCGAACTCATTGCTGCGGAGGGACGCGATCGCCGCATCGAGCTTCAGGGAGCCCGCACGCTCGATCGCCTGCGCCCATGTTTGCACGGCGCCATAGGCATAGAGCGTGTAACCGTCGGGCTCCACGCCCTGCGCGCGCATGTCCTCGACCAAGTCGGCGTTTTTCGGATCGTCGCGCGGATCGGGAAAAAACGTGAACTTGGCCCCCTCACCGGCGGGCCCTGTGATCAGCCAGAAATCTGACACGGCCAAACCGTCTCCGGAGACGAGCTGCAGGCCATAGTCCCGATCCCGTGCCTCTCGAATCAGCAGTCCTGCTTCGGCAGAGTAGCCCCCCACGTAAAGCACAGCGATGCCCGCTTCCTGAAGCCGTGAGACCAGGGGCGAGTAATCTGCCTGCTCCGGCACGTAACTGTCGTAAATCGCTTCCGTCACCCCCAGCTTGTTGAGCTGCTTTTTGGTCTCCTCGGCAAGCCCTTTGCCATAGGCCGTGTCATCGTGGAGGATGGCGATCTTCTTGTCGGCCCAGTGATCGGCCAGGTAACCGCCGGCTACGGCGCCCTGCCGGTCATCGCGGCCGCAGACGCGAAAGACGTTGGGACCCCCTTCCTCCGTCAGCTTGGGGTTCGTGGACGACGGGGAGATCATCAGGATGCCGGCTTGCTCATAGACCTTCGAGGCCGCAATCGAGGCGCCGGAGGCCCAATGTCCCGCCACGAAAACGACGCCGTCACTGACCAGTTTATTGGCCACGGCAACCGCCTGCTCCGGATCTGCGGCATCGTCGCCGAAAACAACCCGGACTTGCTCGCCCAGAATCCCACCCGCCGCGTTGATCTTCTGAACAATGTGGTCGGCGCCGGTACGAAACTGCTCGCCAGACCAGGCATACTGCCCCGACATGGGGCCAACCACGCCGATCAGGATCTCCGCCTGCGCGGGTGCGGCGTGTGCTGTGGTCCAAACGGCCGCTGCTACCAGCAGTGCCTTTATTGTTCGCATGGCTACTCCCCCTGAGATAGAAGGAGGCATTGCCTCGCCAGACAACGCCGACAACTGGTGAAGCATATCCTCTCGACGACAACACCGCAAACGGCGGCGATGGCGCCAGTGGCCAAGGAGCACATCAAGCCGCTATGTCCGCTGTGGGTGCTGTGTCACGAGCGTCGCCGGTCCACACGGCGGTGCGTAACTGTATGGGAGACGAAGGATGGCCCTTCGGGTTCGGCAATCGGGAGCTGATCCCAAGCCACCGCAAGCTGCTGTGGTCAATAACCATGGTAGTCAGCGTTGCGGAAACGTCGGGACGATGATCCTGGCTGGCATGGTTGAGAGAGGCGAGCGCAAGCGAACCGCCGCAGCAGCGTCGAAAGCGGATTAGGTGATGTCAAAACCGGAGGGGGACGCTTCCTCCGGGATCAGTTCGGGAAATGACCTGAGACGGCCCGAGCGGCATAGAGCGCGTAGCGCACGGCGCCGCACTGACAGCCGCCACGGAGCACCGGGTAATCCTCGGCCATTGCAGCGCCCTCCCGAACTGGCGTTGGGAGTTGGACACTATCAGCGGTTTGGGATGCGGTCGGGCTAGCCTGCGGGTGGGTAGGCGCCGTCACGGCGCCTACCTTTTCCAGCTTCCTAGAGCTCTTGGGCCGCTTTCAGCACTGCGTCCACGTGGCCCGGCACCTTCACCTTCTGCCAGTGGGCGCGAACCACGCCGTCCTTGTCGATCAGCACGGTCGAGCGGTCGATGCCCATGTACTTCTTGCCGTACATGGATTTCTCGACCCAGGCGTCGTAGCTCTGGACGACCTCGCCCGACTCGTCGGAGGCTAGGGTGAAGTTGAGGTCGTACTTGCTCTTAAACTTGTCGTGCTTGGCGACGCTGTCCTTGGAGATGCCGATGATCTCGGCCTCGGCACCGCTGAAGTCCGGCATGGAGTCGCGGAAGCCGCAGGCCTCCTTGGTACAGCCTGGCGTGTCGTCCTTGGGATAGAAATAGACGATGACGTTCTTGCCCTTGAGGGCGGAGAGGCTGACTTCGCCGCCGCCGTCCGTCGGCAGGGTGAAGTCGGGGGCGGCTTTGCCAATCTCGATCGCCATGAAACAACCTCCTTCGCTGTCTTTCTGCAGTGTTGTGTGCTGGGTGCCGCGCCGCGATGCCGGCGCCGGGCGGCAGGTCGCCGCGTCGCCCTGTTAAGTGATTCAGGGGCCCATCCCTGGCAAGGGGCGGTTGTGAATTGGAGCGATGCGCAGATGAAGAGGCGCCGCGTCCGTC
>JAAUXZ010164520.1_pt1 | contig 13558 bp, 14 predicted proteins | sample 7278131 | NCBI WGS metagenome assembly JAAUXZ01 (sample SAMN14350119, study PRJNA611818) | marine sediment metagenome | isolation source: surface marine sediment (3m) | place: French Polynesia: Moorea | collected 2018-08
AAACCCTTGTCTAAAATGCGCGCCATTCTTGTAATACTCTGTTACAAGACCGATTAACAAACAACTTATAAGTTAACTAGAGTCTTAAGGAGACTATGCAATGGCAAAGTATGATACTCCGATGCTTGATGAGCTGGAAAATGGTCCATGGCCAAGCTTTATTTCAGGCTTCAAGCGTTTACGTGATGATCACCCGGATAAGCGAATTAACGAAGTCGCGGGCAGTCTGTTAGGTCAGTTAGAGCATTCTTACGAAACTCGTAAGGGTTACTGGAAAGGTGGTACGGTTTCTGTATTCGGTTATGGTTCAGGCATCATTCCCCGCTTCTCGGAAGTCGGCAAGGCTTTCCCTGAATCCAAGGAATTCCACACCCTGCGTGTTCAGCCTCCTGCAGGTAACCACTACACCACTGACATGCTGCGCCAGTTAGCTGACAGTTGGGAAAAATACGGTTCCGGCCTGGTCACTTTCCACGGTCAAACCGGCAACATCATGTTCATCGGTACTGATACAGAGAATACCCAGCATTTCTTTGATGAAATCAATGATTATGGTTGGGACCTGGGCGGTGCTGGCCCCTGTGTACGTACCGGTATGTCATGTGTAGGTGCATCCCGTTGTGAACAGTCCTGTCTCGACGAACAAAAGATTCATCGTACTCTGATGAACAACTTCACCGATGATGTCCATCGCCCTGCACTTCCTTATAAGTTCAAATTCAAGGTTTCCGGTTGTGGCAATGATTGCCAGAATGCCATCGAACGTTCTGACTTTGCCGTACTGGGTACCTGGCGTGATGACATGAAAGTCGACCAGGAAGCTTTCAAAGGCTACCTGGATACTAAGGGTCGTCAATATATTATCGATAACGTGACAACCCGTTGTCCTACCCAGGCTATCAGCATCTCTGATAATGATGAGCTGGTCGTAGACAACCGTAACTGTGTCCGTTGCATGCACTGCCTGAACGTCATGCCTAAGGCCCTGTCTCCGGGCGACGACAAAGGCGCGACGATCTGTATTGGTGGTAAGCGTACACTGAAAATCGGTGACCTGATGGGTACCGTTGTTATTCCTTTCAAGAAGCTGGAAACCGAAGATGATTACGAAGAGCTGGTTGAACTGGCTGAAGAAATCATCGATTTCTGGGCTGAAAACGGCCTTGAGCATGAGCGTTGCGGTGAAATGATCGAACGTATTGGTTTGGCTAACTTCCTGGAAGGCATCGACGTTGACGTTGATCCAAACATGGTTAACAACCCACGTCAAAGCTCATACGTACGTATGGATGAGTGGGATGCCGAAGCCGAGAAATGGTTTGAGCGTAAAGCTGAGGCTGCTAACTCGTAAGGGTTAGCAGTGCTATTTACGAATCCGTTTTTAACAATTAATTATTAACTATAGGTAAAGATATGTCTGACGCTCCACGTCCACCTATTGAATCGGGCTGCCCTGACGGCTTCCAATACATGCATCCAATGATGCGTAAACAATACGGCAACTGGGATTATCATGAAGATCCACAGCCTGGTGTTTTAAAGCATGTTTCCAAAGATGGTGATGCGCTTTACACCGTGCGTGCTGGTACCCAACGTATCCTTGATGTTTTCACACTGCGCCTGTTGTGTGACATCGGTGATGAATTCGCTGATGGCCACGTTCATTTTACGATTCGTTCCAACATCGAGTATATGCTGACTGATGAATCACGAGTTCAGCCCCTGATCGACAAGTTGGAATCTCATGGTTTTGTTGTGGGTGGTACCCGTAACTCTGTTGCCATGATTTCTCACACCCAGGGTTGGTTGCACTGTGATATCCCAGGTACTGACGCTTCTGGTGTGGTTAAGTCCATGATGGATGAGCTGATTGGAGAATTCAAAGAATGGAACATGCCAAACCGTGTCCACCTGACGACTTCTTGCTGTCAGATTAACTGTGGCGGACAGGGCGATATTGCCATCAACGTTCAACACACCAAGCCCCCCAAGATTAACCATGATCTGGTGGCCAACGTTTGTGAACGTCCGTCGGTAGTGGCTCGTTGCCCGGTTGCTGCGATTCGTCCTGCAATGGTCGATGGCAAGCCCTCTCTGGAAGTTGATGAGAAGAAATGCATCTGTTGTGGTGCTTGTTTCCCACCTTGTCCTCCCATGCAGATCAACGATGCAGAACACTCCAAACTGGCCATCTGGGTCGGTGGTAACCACTCAAATGCTCGTGGTAAACCTACTTTCCAGAAGCTGGTTGCAGCAGGTATCCCGAACAATCCTCCACGTTGGCCTGAAGCTACGGCGATCGTGAAGAAAATCCTCAAGACTTATAAAGAGGACGCGAAGGATTGGGAACGCATCAATGACTGGGTTGAGCGTATTGGTTGGCCACGTTTCTTCGAACTGACTGAGCTGCCATTTACCAAGTTCCACATCGATAACTGGCGCGGTGCTCGTAATAGCCTGAACGCTTCTGCCCACATCCGCTTCTAAGCGACTGAGGATTACAGATGAAGTTTGCTATTCAGATAAACGAAGGACCTTTTACCCATCAGGCAGCGGATACGGCGTATCAATTTACCAAGGCTGCCCTGGAGAACGGTCACGAAATCTTTCGTGTGTTCTTCTATCACGATGGTGTAAATAACGGCACCATGTATGGCGTCCCACCGATTGATGATCGTAACGTTTCGGCGATTTGGTCAGAACTGGCGGAAAAATATGACCTGGACCTCGTCGTCTGTGTCGCTGCGGCTCAACGTCGTGGCATCATGGATGAAGATGAGTCCAAGCGTCACGGCAAAGGTGCGGCAAACATTGCGCCCAAGTTCCGAATTTCAGGACTGGGACAATTGATTGAGGCCGGTATCGAAGCTGATCGTCTTCTGGTATTTGGTGATTAGGAGCAAGATATGTCAGAAACTAAAAAATTCGTATACATGAACAGAAAAGCCCCTTACGGCACTGTTTATGCTCTTGAATCACTGGAAGTTGTACTGATTGGTGCAGCCTTCGAACAGGAAGTGCAATTGGTGTTTGTGGATGATGGTGTTTACCAACTGACTAAAGATCAATCTACAGATGGTATTGGAATGAAGAACTTTTCCAAAACCTATTCTGCACTGGGTGATTATGACGTTAACCAAATCTACATCGATGAACAGTCGCTTAAAGACCGCGGGCTGACCATGGATGATCTTCAGGAACTGACCTATGAAGATGAAGATGATGATTGGGCTGAAAAGAGCTCGATGAAACTGGTTAACCGTGAACAGTTAGCTGAGCTGATTGGTAACGCTGACGTTCTGTTAAATTTCTAGAGGAGATTCATTACATGTCAACATTACACACTGTAAACAAGTCGCCTTTTGAAAGAAGTTCACTTGATACCTGTCTTTCTGTAGTAAGCAATGACTCCACCGTATTGCTGATTGAAGATGGTGTAGCCGGTGCCCTGCAAAATACAACAGCCAGCTCTAGCATCGCTGATGCAATGGGTAACGGCGTTAAATTTGCAGTCCTGGGTGAAGACCTGGGTGCTCGTGGTCTGTCAGCAGACCGAGTGATGGATGGCATTTCCGTTGTGGATTATGCCGGATTTGTTCAGCTCGCTGCTGATCACGACAACGTTCAAAGCTGGTTGTAAACGTTTAATTTTTTAAAGCTTATTTTTTAAGCATTGATAGGAGAAAGATCATGCCTTTAGAAGTAAATGGTAAGAGCTACGAAACTGATGAAGAAGGTTACCTGGCTAACCTGAATGATTGGAATGAAGATGTTGCTGCTGCATTGGCTGCTGCTGATGATGCAGAACTGACAGAAAACCACTGGGAAGTGATCAACTTCCTGCGTGAATACTATGAAGAATACCAAATCGCACCTGCGGTTCGTGTTCTGACTAAAGCTATTGGTAAGAAGCTGGGCAAGGACAAAGGTAACAGTAAGTACCTGTATGAATTGTTCCCGTATGGCCCAGCAAAGCAGGCTTGTAAATACGCGGGTCTGCCAAAGCCAACAGGTTGCGTTTAAGCGATCTTTGACTGTGATTGCCAGCCTTTCATGGGCTGGCAATCAGCAGTTTCTCAAACGTTGTATTGTTTGAGGAAGTTTTACTGGGCTACTGCTGATTAAAACTTCCTGAACCAATATGCCTCGAAGAGATTGATATTCTATGAGTACTTTTTTTGCATTGTTATTCTGGTTTGCCACAGCGGTCATCTTGATTGGCCTGGGTCTTAAAATTCGGCAATACTGGGTTACCCCTGCCCCGTTAAAGATCCCAACAACGCCTGCTCCCACCACGAAATCTGGTGTTGTCTACAGAATGGCAAAAGAAGTGATCGTTTTTGAAAGCCTGTTTAAATCCAACAAGTGGATCTGGATTTTTGGCTGGATTTTCCACATGTCATTGTTCCTGGTGCTGGCACGTCACCTGCGTTATTTCCAGGAACAGCCCTGGTTTCTGGTGAATGTGATTCAGCCTTTTGGCAAGTATGCAGCCTTTGGTATGGTCATTGGGCTGCTGGGTCTACTGGTTCGCCGTATCGTTGTCGACCGTGTGCGTTACATCTCTTCACCTTCTGACTTTCTGATGCTGATCATGTTGCTCGTCATCGGATTCAGCGGCATCGTGATGTCTTTCTTTATCCACACGGATATCATCGCCGTCAGAGAATTCTTCTTGAACTGGATGGGTTTCTCCATCTCTGAATTACCGTTTAGTGTGCCGCTCATGGTTCACCTGTCACTGGTGGCACTACTGATGATCGTATTTCCATTCAGTAAGTTATTGCATGCCCCGGGGGTGTTTTTTAGCCCAACCCGTAACCAGGTGGATAATCCACGCGAACAGCGACATATCGCCGACTGGGCAGCCAAACTTGAAACTGAAAACAAAGGCTAGGAGATAACACGTGGCCGATTTCGAAACACCCGAATTATTCAAAAACATCCACATTCCCAAGTTACAACCGGGCGTGATGGAATCTGTTGGGCCGTTTATAGCCAAACCGGATCATCAAGAAAGCCTCGGTTTCCCCCATGAACTGGTGGACAACTGGGAAGAAAAAGCCGTTGATGCGATGGGCGATGCCGTCAAGAAATATCGTGGCCTTGCCGTATTCCTGGACTCCTGTGTTAAATGTGGAGCTTGTACTGATAAGTGTCATTACTACCTGGGTTCCACCGATCCTAAAAATATGCCCGTGGCACGACAGGATTTATTCCGTTCGGTTTATCGAAAATATCATACGCCTGCTGGCAAGTTTTTAAGCAAATTAGGCCTTGAAGGCCTAATTGGCGCCAAGTCCATGACCAAAGAAGTCTTGGATGACTGGTGGAATTATTATCATCAATGTTCTGAATGTCGTCGCTGTTCTGTCTACTGTCCTTATGGTATCGATACCGCCGAAATCACCATGGCGGCACGTGATGTTATGGCCCAGGTGGGTCAAGGCATGAAATACAGCAACGAGATCATCGGCAAGGTCTACAAGATCGGTAATAACCTCGGTCTGCCTGAACCGGCCCTGGCCGATACGCTTGAGGGCCTGGAAGAAGATATCGAGGATGAAACCGGGGTCAAGGTTGAACTCCCTCTGGACCGTAAAGGCGTTGATATCCTGTTGGTTACACCTTCAGCGGACTTTTTTGCAGAACCGCATGTAGATGGTTTGATGGGTTATGCCAAGGTATTTCATGAAGCCGGCGTTTCCTGGACCTTGAGTTCCAAGGCCTCTGAAGCAGCCAACTTTGGCCTGTTTATCGGTAACTATGAAAACATGCGTAAAATCTCCCTGCGAATTCGTGAAGCCGCGATCGATCTGGGTGTTAAACGTATTGTATTCGGAGAGTGTGGTCATGCCTGGCGTGTGGCTTACAGTTTCCTTAACACGCTAGCCGGACCTTTTGATTTTCTTGATCAAAACTATCCCATTCCCCAACACATCTGTGAATTCACCTACGATTTAATCCAGAAGGATAAGCTCAAGTTTGATCCTTCGGAAAATGACTGGATGACGTTAACCTTCCATGATTCCTGTAACGTGGCACGAGCGTCACGTATGGGTGATGAACCGGGTGGTCAATTCAAGATCCCACGAGAAATCATCAAAACCGTCTGTAACAACTACGTAGATATGGCACCTGAAACCATTGGCGAAGGCACCTACTGCTGCGGTGGTGGTGGCGGGCTTCTGACGGATGACCTGATGGCCGTACGCGTCAAAGGGGCCATGCCACGTATGACTGCCTTAACTAATGTGGTTAAGGATGAAGGGGTCACCCATATGGCCGCAATCTGTGCCATCTGTAAATCCCAGTTTAGCAAGGTCTTACCGTATTACGACCTGGGCATGGATATGATAGTCAGTGTGCATCAGTTAGTTTCCAATGCACTGATTTTAACCGGACAAGAAACGGATGAAGACGAGGCTGAAGCAGCCGCTGAATAACTTTTTGAGATTTTGAATTTAATTTTCCAGTGAAAACTGTTGGTCACAGGAGCTAAAAAATGGCAACAACTACAAAAGAAATGAACACCAAACTGACTTTTCGTAAGTTCGAGGACGGTGTTAACAAATACAAAAATATTGGTGATGACATCTTCAATGAAGATCATTCGCACAAGTGTCCCACCTACGTACATCGTACGCCGCCTTGCCAGGGTAGTTGCCCTTCTGGCGAGGATATCCGCGGATGGTTGGACATTGTTCGCGGAATTGAAACACCCCCTGAAGGTATTTCCATGCAGGAATATGCTTTCCGTCGTTCCACGGACGCCAACCCGTTTCCCTCCATGATGGGTCGCGTTTGCCCTGCTCCTTGCCAGGATGGCTGTAACCGTAACAACGTCGAAGATTTCGTAGGTATCAACGCGGTGGAGCAGTACATCGGCGATACGGCGAAGAATGAAGGTTACAAGTTCGATAACAGCGCTTCATTGTCTGGCAAAAAAGTAGCCATTATCGGTGGTGGACCCGCGGGTCTTGCGGCTGCTTACCAATTACGTCGCATGGGCCATAGCTCAATGGTTTTTGACGACCATGATGAATTGGGCGGCCTATTTAAATACGGTATTCCTGGCTATCGTACCCCGCGTGAATTCCTGAACCATGAAATCCAGCGTATCCTGGATATGGGTGGCATTGAGGTTACCCTGTCGACCCGCGTCGGCCAGGACATTTCAGTGGAACAACTGGAAAAGGATTACGATGCCATCATCTGGGCGATCGGCTGTAAAACCGGCCGAGCTCTGCCCGTACCCAATGCAGATGCACCCAACTGCGTATCAGGTGTAGCCTTCCTCGAAGCCTTCAACAAGGGCACCATGCAGGTCACCGCGAGTAAGGTCGTCTGTGTTGGGGGTGGTGATACTTCAATCGACGTGGTCTCGGTCGCACGCCGCCTGGGTAAAATTGATACGTTGCCTGAAGAAGAATTACCTGAACATGTTATCGGCGGTTACGTCGCTCATGATTCTGCTTATGCCGCTGCTCGTGACGGCGCTGAGGTCGTTCTGACTTCCTTGTTCGAGCGTGAAGAAATGACCGCAGCCGAGCATGAAATCGACGATGCCATGCGCGAAGGTGTGAGTATTCATGACGGTGTTATGCCTGTCGAAGTTATCGTTAACGATGCCGGTCGTGCAACCGCCTTAAAAATGGCCAAGTGTGAAATGGTAGATGGACGTCCCACCCCCGTGGAAGGCTCTGAATATGAAATCGAATGTGACTTGATCGTTTCTGCGATCGGGCAGTCAGGTGACTTAACCGGACTGGAGCAGTTCGACAATGGCCGTGGCTTGATCGATTCTGACAGTTACTACCGTGTACCGGGTAAAGAAGGTCATTTCGTTGCCGGCGACATCATTCGTCCTCACCTGTTGACCACCGCTATCGGTCAGGCCTCTGTCTGTGCTGAAACCGTGAATGCCTACCTGACTGAAGCCGAGATGAAAAAGCGTCCCAAGGTTGACGTTCATCACTTCGATCTGCTGAACAAGTTGAACGAAGCGGGTCTCGAGCCTAAGGAATATGAGCATGTCAATGATGATCGTGGTACCAACGATGCGGACTATGCGGTACATAACTATGAAGACCGCTCTTCTCAGGAAATCATTTCTTCCGACAACTTGTTCCTGGGGCATTTTGAGTACACACCACGCAATGTTCGTGATCAGGTTGTGCCTTCTTCTGAAGAAGTATTGGGCCACTTCGAAGATCGCCTGGTACCCTTGACTGAAGAACAGGCCGTGGCTGAAGCGGGTCGCTGCATGAGTTGTGGTATGTGTTTCGAGTGTGATAACTGCGTTATTTATTGTCCTCAGGATGCAGTCTTCCGCGTCAAGAAAGACAAGCACACCACGGGGCGTTATGTGGATACCGATTACTCAAAATGTATCGGTTGTCACATCTGTTCCGATGTTTGCCCAACCGGCTACATCGACATGGCCATGGGTGATCATTAATAGATCGGATGGAATTATCTGTGAAGACACGTTCATTTACTCATCTGCTAATGACCATGGTACTCTTGCTGTGGTCTGTCAGCGGGCTGGCTGCCAGCCAGTACTCTGGCCCCAATCGTGATGCTAACGGTAACATCATACCGACACCTAAAGGTGAGCAATGCGTTGAGCCTACGCCCGACATGCGCGCTAATCATATGAAATACCTGCTGCATAAGCGCGATTTAACCATGTACGATGGCATTCGTACCAAACAGCACAGTCTGGTGGAATGTATCAATTGCCACGCCACACCCGGTGAAGATGGCCAGATTACCCGTATCCATGATGACAGTAATCAGCATTTTTGTTCCAGTTGCCATGTCGCGGCCAGTGTTAAACTGGATTGTTTTGAATGTCATGCTGATCGTCCTGTAGAAGCGTTCAGCGAATCCTCAGTTGAGTCACAACTCAATGAGCAGTTAAACCTGTCAATGGAATCAGCGCATATGCCTTATGTCCTCATGAACAGGAAGGTTCAGTAACCATGGACCAGAACGCTATGAACGAAACCAATAAAATAGATCAGTACCGTCGGAAATTTCTCGGCGGAACAGCCACTGCAATCGCTGGCTTAAGCGTGGCGCCCGGTGTGCTTCTGCAAACGGTCCAGGCCAAACCCGTAGATCAAGCCGTTACCAGCCAAAATCGCTGGGGGTTATTGATTGATACTCAAAAATGCGCCGATGGTTGCAACGATTGTGTAACCGCATGTAATTCTGAACATGGCCTGCGTGAAATCCATGGACCGGCTACGGATGCCCAGTGGATTCGAAAAGTGACTCTTAAAAACAAGACCACGGGCCACACCATCAACATGCCGATGATGTGCCAACATTGTGAAAAACCACCGTGCGTGGATGTCTGCCCTACCGGTGCCTCATTCAAACGTGATGATGGCATTGTACTGGTTGATAAACATATCTGTATCGGTTGCCGATACTGCATGATGGCTTGCCCCTACAAGGCGCGTAACTTCATTCATGAAACATTAACGGATCAATTACCGATCGCACCACGTGGCAAAGGTACCGTTGAATCCTGCACACTCTGCATGCACAAAGTCGACGCCGGTGAAGGCACCACGGCCTGTGCAGAAGCCTGTACTCATGGTGCCATTACTTTTGGCGATCTGAATGATAAAGACAGCGAGATCTCACGCCGCCTGGCACAAGAAGGTGGTCGTGAATTACGTGCAGAACTCGGCCTGAATACAGGCGTTCGATACCAGGGTTTATAGTCCTATGAAGCATATACGATATACCAACATCGACGGAAATTCGAAGCAATTCCTCGCTCTTCTAGGGGTGTATGGATTTTTCCTTCTACTCGGATTTATTGCTTTTGTGACCATGGAACACGAAGGCCACTATATTACCGGGATGACCAATCAGATTGTGTGGGGATTACCACACGTGTTTGCGATATTTCTCATTGTGGCGGCATCCGGGGCACTCAATGTAGCCTCCATTGCTTCCGTGTTTGATAAAAGCTTTTATCATCCGCTGGCCAAGTTATCTGCTGTGCTGGCCATCGCCTTGCTTGCAGGTGGTTTAGTGGTGCTGCTACTCGATTTGGGGCGCCCTGACCGGCTGATTGTGGCGATGACTTACTATAATTTTAAGTCCATCTTTGCCTGGAATATCATCCTGTATACGGGATTCTTTGCCATTGTCGGTATTTACCTGTGGACCATGCTCGATTGGCAGGTCACCGCATTCAAACGTATTGCAGGTACCGCTGCGTTTATTTGGCGCCTGATCCTGACTACCGGTACCGGATCGATCTTTGGTGTCCTGGTATCGCGTCAGGCTGACGATGCCGCCATCATGGCTCCGATGTTCATCATTATGTCCTTTTCCTTTGGCCTGGCCATCTACCTACTCGTTTTAATGGCCAGCTATAAATGGACTGGACGCGAACTGGGTGATGTTATTATTAAAAGGTTATCCAACCTGTTAGGCGTTTTTGTGGCCGCAACACTGTATTTTGCATTGGTCTATCATGTGACTAACCTGTATGCGACCGAACATCATGGTATCCAGGCCTTTATCCTAAGAGACGGGGGCATCTATACCCAGATGTTCTGGATTGGCCAGATCCTGATCGGCGGTGTGATACCGTTAGCCATGGTTTACTGGCCTCAACAAGCCGTAAGCCGAACCGTTACCGCTGTGGCTTCTGTACTGGTGATCCTCGGTGGTTTGGCCAGTCTCTACGTCATCGTTATCGGTGGTCAGGCCTTCCCCATGACGCTGGTACCCGGTTATGAAGCCAGTTCCACATTTTTTGACGGCGTGGTTGCTGAGTATACTCCCAGTAAATGGGAACTGATGCTAGGCCTGGGTGGCGTTGCCGTTGCCCTGGTGATTGTGACGTTTGCGTTGAAGATCTTCCGCCTGATTCCCGAGAGTCTGTCAGATAATTTGGCTGATCCACACCACTCGTAATATCAACTTAACAACTTGTCGACGCCTGCCAGAATGCTTTAATTCTGAGCAGGCGTTTTTGTTTGTATAATCCTCACATGTCAGCCTTTTATATCTCTGCCGCGCACAAATCATCAGGAAAGACGACCTTATCGATAGGGTTGGCGGCGGCAATCAAAAAACAGGGGCTATCTATTCAAACTTTTAAAAAAGGACCGGATTACATTGATCCCATCTGGTTAAGCCAGGCCTCAGGCCAATCCTGTCGTAACCTCGATTTTTTTACTTCGAGCCATGATTTCATCCTTAGCCAGTTTCAACGGTTTGGACATCATCAGGATATGGTCCTGGTAGAAGGCAACATGGGACTGTTTGATGGCATCTCCCTCGATGGCAGCGACAGTAATGCGGCGATGGCAAAATTACTGGATATACCCGTCGTATTGGTCGTCGATTGTTCGGGAACGAGTCGAGGTATTGCGCCGTTAATCCTCGGTTATCAGCAATTTGATCAAAATATCAATTATGCCGGTGTGATTTTAAATAAGGTTGCTGGAAACCGACATGAGCGCAAACTACGTGAGATGGTTGAAACCTATACCGACATGAAAATTCTCGGTGCCGTTCCGAGAAACCCTGATATTCAATTGACTGAACGCCACCTGGGTTTAATCCCCAGCAATGAAATTGCCGATCAAGCTGAGCAAACCATCGCGTTGTTGGCCCAACAGGCTGCTGAACATATCGATATCACGGCGCTGAAAGCGTTGGAATCACCCCCTCCATTACAGGAAAAAACCCTAACCCATATTGATACTCAAGGCCTATCAGATCCGTTGTTAAGAATCGGAATCGCCAGGGATAAAGCATTTGGATTTTACTACCCCGGAGATCTTGAACGATTTAAAATCCTTGGGGTGGATCTGGTAACCTTCAATGCTCTCGAAGATCCGGTATTACCCGGTAACCTGGATGGCCTCTTCATTGGCGGTGGTTTTCCTGAGACGCAGCTTCAAGAGTTATCTGAAAACAAAAGTCTGCTTGAAGATATCCGTAAACATATTACCAGCGGTTTACCAACTTATGCAGAATGCGGTGGCCTGATGTATCTTTGCAAGGGCATCATAACGGCAGATCATTTTTATCCCTTGTGTAATGTGATACCCGGTTCGGTGCGTATGCATCAAAAGCCACAGGGACGGGGTTACGTGGCCTTACAATCTACTCAACAACATCCCTGGTACAAGAAAGAATCACCATCAAGACAGGTAAAAGCCCACGAATTTCATTACTCTGCATTGGAGGATTTACCCGATGATCTTGATTATGCGTATGCTATTAAGCGAGGAACGGGTATTGATGGTGTAAATGATGGTATAATCATACATAATTTACTCGCCAGCTATACCCATCTCAGGCGGACTGATACCTGCACGTGGGTAGATGATTTTGTTTCATTTGTAAAACATTGTAAGGAATAAAAGTAATATGATTACCGTGACGCCAGATGCCGCAGAACAGATCCGATTTTCTGCTGAACAATCCGGAATCAACGACGCTACTTTGCGCATTGCGATCAAACAAATGCAGGATAAATCACTGCATTATGCCATGGGTTTTGATGAGGCCATCTCGGAAACGGACCTGCGCTTTGAAACCGAAGGTGTGAAATTAGTGATCGGTGAGTCCTCCAAGGCGCTTGCCGAAGGTATGACCATTGATTATGTCGAACTGGATGATGGCGAAAAGAACTTTATTTTCCTGAATCCAAACGATGTGAACTATGCCCCTTCCTCTGAGTAGCGCACTGCAAGATGCCCTCTAATTCACCGCAGAATCTGGATAATAATATCCAATTGACGTTCCGTTTCCTGCCGGAATTTAATGCCTTTCAATCGGCGCTGCGATGTGTGGTCAATTGCCGTGCGATAGGATTCCTGGTGTTGTTAGGCCTCAGCCTGGCTGCATTATTTATCACCACCTGGGCCCTGCCCCCAAGCTCAAGTAGCACTGGAACATTAATATTTAACTTATTGATTATAATTAATTTTTCTTTCTTAATTATCAGCCTGTACCTGATCTGGATTGATTTGTTAAAACCCGTTCTGGATATCGAGGATTGGTCTCAGCAAATGCGCAGTGGTCACCTGGATTACCGTATGAAGGTTCCCAAACACGGAGAGTTATCACGCTTATCGAGCGATCTGAATGATCTCGGCATCATGATGGACCACCTCGCTCGTGATACCGAAGAACAACTGCATCACCATACGATACATACTGAACAAAAAACCCAATCGTTGAGCATCCTTTACGATGTCGCGGCCAGTATCAACATCTCCAGCAGTCTCGAAGACCTGCTGAAACGATTTCTCAAGACCTTGACCGAGGTCATCAATGCCAATGCCGGAGCGGTACGTCTGTTGAATGCCGATGGCAAGATGGAGATGGTCGCCAGCATTGGATTTGATGAAGAACTGATCAAAAAAGAAAGACTCTTACCGGCCGAGAGTTGCGTGTGCGGCAAGGTAGATAATTGCGACTCTCTGGTTTACCAGGAAAGTATGTTGCCTTGTGAAAAGATACTCAATCACCATTTTTTTGGTGAGGAAGTCGGATTGATCGTGGT
>JAAUXZ010049694.1_pt1 | contig 13555 bp, 10 predicted proteins | sample 7278131 | NCBI WGS metagenome assembly JAAUXZ01 (sample SAMN14350119, study PRJNA611818) | marine sediment metagenome | isolation source: surface marine sediment (3m) | place: French Polynesia: Moorea | collected 2018-08
CTTCCCCGGCTAACAGATTGAACTCATAATCGAGAAATCCGATATCAAACGGTGCGTTATGAATAATCAATTCGGCACCATCAATATAGCTACGAAAATCTTCGGCTAGTTCACTAAATCGCGGTTTGTCCTGCAGAAACTCGGTGTTGATTCCGTGAACATTGTAAGCACCCTCGTCGACTTCACGATCAGGATTGATATAGTGGTGCCAGTGGTTATCAGTCACTCGTCGGTTAATCATCTCGACGCATCCGATCTCAATGATTCGATGCCCCTGACTGGTTTCCAGCCCGGTGGTTTCCGTATCCAGTACTATCTGTCTCATTTAGAACCTTTGTTTAATTGGTCAACTGGGCGTCGATGGCTTCGTTGGCCAGTTGGTCGGCCTTTTCGTTTCCAGCATTGCCGGCATGACCTTTAACCCAGTGCCAGGTTACTTCATGACGTTGCAGGGCTTCATCAAGACGGACCCACAGGTCCGCATTTTTCACGGGCTTTTTTGCAGCTGTCTTCCAGCCATTAAGTTTCCAGCGTGGCATCCACTCGTTAATGCCTTGCATGACGTATTTGGAGTCGGTGTATAAATTCACCGCACAACCACGTTTCAGTGTCTCGAGTCCGCGAATCGCAGCGGTGAGTTCCATGCGATTGTTGGTAGTTTCCGCTTCAAAACCATTAATGGATTTTTGATTTCCTCTCCAGTCGAGCCAGACTCCCCATCCACCATCACCGGGGTTTCCGCGACAGGCCCCGTCCGTATACATTTCAACCTTATCGGTCATACTTCATGCCGCGACCAACGCTTGGATTGGGTACGCCACCCTGGATCAATTTGCGCCGACGCCAACGATGTCGTGCTGGTGTCAAGGGAGTTATGTTCTTCTGATAGACCAACAGGTTTAGCCCCCCGGAGAATCCCATCCAGCGCCGCTGTAACGCCTCCACCCAGCCAAAATGTTTAGCCACTGACCATTTGCGGATGGGCAACATGTAACCCAGTGACTTGCACTGCCGCTCATCCAGTCCCAACAGTCTCATCCAGTCCCGCAAGCGGGAAGCGCTGTAGTAATGACCTTGCCAGGGCGCGTTGCGCCTGTTGAGCTGAAAACCCCTCCTGATACCCCAGGCCGACAGTGGATTGAAATCGATGATAACCAACTTGCCGTTGGGAATAAGAATTCGGTAAGCCTCACGAAGAATTGCGTGCGGGTCCTCGGCCTGCGTCAAGCCGTGAGCGATAACCACCAGATCCACACTATCCGTAGCAATGGGTATGGCATGCGGATTGCCCTGCACACCTGCTTTACCGGCTGAATGCGACAAGGTGAAATAATGGCGCACCCTGCACTGTTCCCTAAAACCTGCGGCCAATGCGATACAGCCAATATGCAGCGCGTAATAGCCGAAGCTGGTCGATAAAACCGGCTCTAATTCTGCTTCAAGTTCAGATAACAATCGCTGACCGAGTTCACTCTGGTACCAGTCATCAACCGAAGCGAACTTTGAATCTGACAACTTGACGGGCCAACTAGTCATTTAAAATTAGCATGAGCAACTGTACAATGCCGGCATTCTATCGACTATCAGCCATTCATAACAATGAAAATCGGCGTCAGCAATATCTCCCCAATTTCCGCGGCCCTTAGTGTAGTGGTTGCGCTGCTGTTGCTTGCCGGTTGTGCTAACCAGTCGCCGAGTGCTGCACTAGATCCACAGAACGAACAAACTACCCAGCCCGACACTGCGGTAGCAGAGGAAGCAAATGAGCAGGACGCCGCGGAACGCTTTCAGCAGGCCCGCGAACAAAGGGCCGCAGAGCGTATTGAACAACTGATTGCCGACATTCGTCAGCAGGCCGAGGAAAAAGCTCGTTTGCTGGCGGAACAGAAGGCAGCTGAGCAGCTTGCGCGTGAACAGCAGCTTGCTGCCGAGCAAAATACGATTGAGTCGATCAATCTGACCCTTCGACAAATTCACCAGCGCAACAACGCCTGGTATCGTCTGCAGCAAAGTATGGCGATGAAACCGGTCATGAACGACCGCGTAAAGGCGCAGCTCGACTGGTATCTGAGGCACCGCGGTTATCTCACCCGGGTTATGGAGAGAGCGCGACCGGTATTGCCATTTGTACTGGATGAACTTGAGCGACGTCAACTACCCGGCGAACTGGCGCTTTTGCCGATCGTTGAATCCGCCTATCAGACCTTTGCCTACTCGCATGGCCGGGCGTCCGGGATGTGGCAGATTATTCCTTCCACCGGGCGTTTTCTTGGCTTGAAACAAAACTGGTGGTACGACGGACGTCGGGACATCATTGACTCCACTTATGCGGCGGCGAAATACCTGGAAGATTTGGCGAGGCAGTTTGACGGTGACTGGGAGCTCGCATTGGCGTCTTATAATGCGGGACCCGGGCGTATCCGCAGCGCTATTCGTTACAACAAAAAGAAGGGGCGCCCTACCGATTTCTGGAGCCTGACCCGTTTCCGCGCCGAGACCCGGGATTATGTTCCAAAACTGTTTGCGCTCAAGGAACTGTTTGAAAATCCGCAGGAATACGAACTTGAGTTATTGCCTATCGGAACGCAGCCCAATTACGAACTGGTAGAGCTCGACGCCCAGATCGATCTGGCGTTAGCTGCAGACCTTGCCGGTATTACGATCAACAAACTGTACCAGTTGAACCCTGCGCTGAATCGCTGGGCAACGCCACCGGAGGGACCTCATCGATTATTGCTGCCCGAAAATCGAGCCGACCAGTTCAGGATGAATCTGGCTGAGGTTCCTACAACCAAACGCATCAACTGGGTACGGCACAAAATTAAAAGCGGTGAAACACTCAGTCAGATATCTGAGAAATACAGCAGCACCGTTAAACTGATTAAACAGGTGAACAATATACGTGGCAGTAATATACGAGCTGGCAAACACTTGATGATCCCCACCGCGACTCGCTCACTGCGCAGTTATACCCTGAGTGAATCATCGCGTCTGGCGAAAATTCAGAACACCACGCGAAGCGGTGACAAAATCGAACACATCGTGCGTCCGGGTGAGAGCCTGTGGGAAATCTCCAGAACTTATGGCGTCAACACCAGAGCGCTAGCCCGCTGGAACGGCATGGCACCGATCGACACATTGCGGGTTGGTCAAAAACTGGTTATCTGGAGCAAGTCAGCAGCGCCAACGGCTGTCGCGGCTCAACGGGTCGCTCCGCGCAACAGCCTTCAGACATTGCGCTACACGGTGCGCAAGGGTGATTCGCTGTATCTGATCGCCAGCAAATTCAACATCCAGGTAAGCGACATTAAACGCTGGAACCGGGTTGGCAAGTACCTGCAACCAGGGCAAAAACTCAAGCTCTACGTTGACGTCACCAATCAGTCGAGTTAGATCGCTCGCAAGACTGTGCATTGGCTTTGCACAGCATCACAAAATAATGTTGCAGCAGTTGCGTATTCGTTTGTCTCCCCGCACAATAGGCCGATCATTCGATAATCACTACGCAAAGAAACCGCAGCACCCATGACCCTGGAAATAGATGCCAATCAATTAAGGCAATTTTCTCCGATCAATTCTCTTAATCCGGAGAACATTCAGGATCTGCTGAAAAAAATCACTGCACAGCCGGTTCAACCAGGCCACTATGTCGCCAAGAAAGGCGACATGGACAAGGCCCATATCTATCTTTTAAAGGGTGTGATCGAACTGGTTGACGACAAGACAGTGATCAAGGAAATCAAGGCAGGCACGCCCGAGTCAATGAATCCATTGGCACACAGTTTTCCAAGACCTGTCTCCATTCGTTCCAAAGGCGCTTCGGTCATCACTAAAATAAACAGTGACATGCTCGATATCATGTTGACCTGGGATCAGACCGGAAGCTATTCAGTCGAGTCGCTCGATGATGAAGACGATGAAACAGACTGGATGTCGAGGATTTTACAAACGCGCGCTTTTCACCGCATACCGCCTGCCAATATACAGGCCATGTTCATGCGCATGGAGTCGGTGCATTTCAAACCCGGCGACAAGGTAATAGAACAGGGTGCGGATGGCGATTATTTTTACATTATCAAAGACGGGCGCTGTTTGGTAACACGATCGACACCGGCCAATCCAAAGGGTGTCAAACTGGCCACCCTCTCCGTCGGTGACAGTTTTGGCGAGGAAGCACTGATTTCCGACAACAAGCGAAACGCTACCGTAACCATGTTATCTCCGGGCCATTTAATGCGCCTCAATAAGGAAGACTTTAATTCGCTGCTGAATGAACCCCTGCTCAGCTGGGTTGATTACGAGGAAGCCAAAGGCATGGTGGCTGAGGGCGCCGAGTGGTTGGACGTAAGACTACCCGATGAGTACAAGGCCAATCATATCCGCGGCAGTATCAATATTCCGCTGATCTTTCTGCGCATGAAAGCCAACTCACTGGACACCGCGAAAAAATATATCATTTACTGCGACACCGGTCGGCGAAGCTCGGCTGCTTCATTTCTTCTCAACGAGAAAGATATCGAATCACACGTGTTAAAGGATGGTATCGATACGGCGTCTAACGACGACCTCGATCAAGCCTGAAAAAACACAACCAGCCGGCTGATCAGGCTGTAATCTGTTCGATTAAGGATTCCTCGATAACGTCGATTTGCTCCGGATCGAGAAACTCTTCGGCATAATCGAGATAGACCCTGTTTTTAACGAAGATATCAAAGATATCGGGATCGATATGCTGATCCTTTTTCATAAAACCCATTATTTTCAGGCATTCGGATAACTTTTTGCCTTTTTTGTAAGGCCGGTCACTGGCTGTTAAGGCTTCAAAAATATCGGCAATCGCCATAATGCGCGCCTGCACCGACATTTCCTCACGGCGCAACCCTCTCGGGTATCCCGAGCCATCCATTTTTTCATGATGACCACCAGCATACTCGGGAACATTCTGCAAATTACGTGGAAAAGGCAGAGACTCCAGCATTTTAATGGTGGCTACTATGTGGTTGTTAATGACTTCCCGTTCTGCATCATTCAGCGTACCTCGACGAATACTCAGATTAAGCACCTCGTCCTCGGTCAGCAGCGGCCGTTTTTCACCGTTGGGTGCCGTCCAGGTAATTTCAGCGATTGAAGCGACTCGCTTGATATCCTCATCGGCCATGAACTCACCGCCAATATTGGCCTGTTTCAAAAACTGCAAATCATCGTTCAACTGGTGGATTCGCTGTTGCAAATCCTCTTTGAGGCGATGTTTCTCAGCATCATCTTCTGTATTGGCAAGCGCTCGAAGGGTTTCCTTTTCAAGATCACCGATAGCGGCCGCGAAACGGGCCTCTACCTCATTAATGCGATCGTGAATGGTCTCCAGTTTGGTGGCCTTGTCCATTACATACTCAGGCGTTACAACTTTACCGCAGTCATGCAACCAGGCCGCAGTTTCCAGTTCATAACGATCGATTTCGGTAATCTGAAAATCAACCAACGGTCCCTCTTCGACGCTATGTACTGCATCGGCTAACATCATGGTTAGCACCGGTATTCGTCGACAATGACCGCCCGTATAGGGAGATTTATCATCGATAGCCGACGCAATCATGCGGATGAATGCCTCGAAAAGGTTTTTCAACTCATTGATTAAACGTCGCTGGGTAAGAGTTACTGCAGCCTGAGAAGCCAAAGATTCCGCCAATTGCTGCTCTACAGCGCTGAAGGGAATGACGTTGCCTTGCAAGTCTTTGGCATTGATCAGCTGCAAGGCACCAATAATCTCATGCTCGTGGTCCTTAAGAGGAAAGGTCAGCATGGACTGCGTGTGATAACCCGTGCTCTCGTCAAACTTGCGAGTGCCGCTAAAATCGAAGCCGTCTTCATTGTAGGCATCGACAATGTTGATGGTATTACCAGTCAGCACTGAGTGACTGACGACATTGCTGTGGTTCTCTTCGCCATCACTCATCACCTTAATAGCAGGAAAGGTGATCTCATTACCCGAGGTGCCGCCCATTTGCACGTCCAGCGTATCATTGGAAATGATCTCGAAACTGAGCATGCCATCCTTGAGAAAGTAGAGCGAACCGGCATCGGCGCGGGTCAGGGTTTTTGCGCCCATCATGATCAACTCGAGCAATTTCTGCGTATCCGTCTCGGCAGATAAGGCAATGCCTCTCTCGTTCAAGCGATCAATTCTTTCGAGTAATTCCGACATAAATGCCAAGTTCGCCCGCTAATTCAAGAATTAACCATAGCATAACGACACAAGAATGGGGCGGGCGTTTACCAAATTATGGTGATACCCCGACGAATGGTTTCAGGGTTAACAACCGTGATCTCATCGAGCTTCCGATTGAGCTCCGATATGCAGCTGACGGCGCACTCAATTAATGTGAATCGGTTCATCATTTTCAGCTTTTTGTACTGGTAAAAAACAGCAATCAAACCTATAGTTATTTGTTATTATCTGCCTGAATTGAGAAGAGGGATTGCAGGGTATGATAACGTCCCAGAGAGGACGCATAATCTTCGCTGTGCTCACCAAATCACGCGACGGAAAAGGCATAACAATCGACAATAACAAACATCACAAGGAGAGGGCATGAAGACCCGTTTCTGGTCAAGTGACTGGTTCACTGGCCTGATCATTACTCTCATCGTTGTCATCTTCTCCGGCTCAGCGACCTTCCAAAGTTTTGAGCGCACAGCCTATGACTGGGGTGTCAGCTCTACCAGCCGCCTTCCCTCTGACAAAGTTGCCATCATAGCAATCGACGATCAGAGTATTGCCAACCTCGGGCGCTGGCCGTGGCCCAGGGATTTACATGCTGAGCTAATCTCCCGACTGTCGGAAGGTGGCGCCAAGGTTATTGGCCAGACTGTTTTTTTCCTCGAACCACAACTCGACCCGGGCGCCCTTTACATCAAGGACTTAATCGATTTCTTTGGCAATGCCAGCTTCAACGATGTTGCTGCCGACATCGATACGCTGGCGGCGATGTTGTCGAGCGGCAGCAGCAATCAAACGGTCAGACAGATCCTGGATTTCTACCAGGAAACCAATATGAATGCCCGACTGAGCCGAGACATTGAGACACTCAGGGCAAAACTATTTGAAGCGGAGCAGGCGCTCAACACTGACGCCAAACTGGCTGCCGCCATGGAGAAGGCAAAAAATGTCATCCTCGCGTCCATCTTCGTGCTCGGCACACCGCGAGGCAATCCAGACGATGAGCTGCCGGCTTTCATGCTGCGCAACTCTATCAACCAGATTCGCGACCGGGTTTCCGCACAAAGCCAGGGATTGTTCCCGGTGTCCTCGGTGGACGCATTTGCACCGATTGGCATTTTGGGCGACCGAGCGAGTGCCATCGGGCATTTAAACGCCATAAAGGATATTGACGGTGCGGTTCGAACCGAACCACTGGTGATCCAGCACTACGATCGCTTCTACCCGTCCATATCCCTGCAGCTGGCCGCCAAAAGCCTGAATCTGGATGCCGACGATATCCGCGTCAATCTGGCGGAAAGCGTGGAACTTGGCAACCTGAGCATAAAAACCAACGCACAGCTGCAAATGAACACCTTCTTCTATGCCGACATAGAAGGTTTTCCCGCGTTCCAGGTGGATTCATTTTACGATGTGTTTACCGGCAAGATTCCGCTCGAAAAGTACCGCGACAAGATCGTGTTAATAGGCCCTACCGCAGTTGGCGTTGGAGCGCCCCAGGTAACGCCGATCAATCCTTCCATGCCCCCCATACTGACACTGGCGCACTCGGTGTCCAGCATCCTTCAGGAAGATTTCTTCATTGTGCCGGAATGGGGTATCTGGGCACGTTTTGGTGCCTTTTTGCTGGTGATGCTCTACCTGATGGTGGTCATGCCCCGACTAAAGGCGGGGGTTGCAGCAGCGCTTACGGTTATCATTTTATTGTCGTTGTTGGGTACTCACTATGTGCTGATGACAGGCAATACCATGTGGATTCAATTGATGACTCCGGCTGTGTTGCTGGTCATTGGTCATCTGATGATCACCACCAAACGTTTTCTGGTTACCGAGCGTGGCAAAGCTAAATCTGATGAGGAATCTTCAGAATCAAATCGCATGCTGGGCATTGCCTTTCAGTCGCAGGGGCAGCTCGACATGGCGTTTGAGAAATTCCGCAAATGTGCCCCGGTGGATGAAGCGGTGCTGGAAGCCATGTACAACCTGGCACTCGATTTCGAGCGCAAACGACAGTTCAACAAGGCAGCCTCTGTCTATCAGTACATGTCAAAGCACAATAAGTCGTTCCGCGACATTGATTCTCGCATGAACCGCGCACAACAAATGGAAGAAACTGTCATGCTCGGTGGTGGCAGTGGCCACGCTGGTGGCACCATGATGCTGGATGGTGGCGGTGTAGAGAAGCCCATGCTGGGACGCTACGAAGTTGAGAAGGAACTCGGCAAAGGCGCTATGGGTATTGTGTATCTTGGTAAGGACCCAAAGATTAGTCGTGTCGTTGCGATAAAGACCATGGCCCTGTCGCAGGAGTTTGAAGAAGACGAGCTGGAAGAGGTCAAGCAACGTTTCTTCCGCGAGGCAGAAACTGCTGGCAGACTTAACCACCCCAATATCGTCACTATTTACGATGCCGGCGAGGAGCATGACCTGGCTTACATCGCGATGGAATTTCTTAAAGGTCACGACCTCGCCCGCTATTGCAAAGCCGACAACCTGCTGCCAATGGAAACCGTGATCAGCATTGTCAAACGCTCTGCGGAAGGCCTCGATTTCGCGCATCAGCAAAACGTCGTGCACCGGGATATCAAGCCAGCCAACATCATGTACGAACCGGAATCCGATTCGGTCAAAATTACCGATTTTGGGATCGCCAGAATCACTGATTCCAGTAAAACCAAAACCGGAATGGTATTGGGGACGCCGTCCTATATGTCGCCAGAACAATTGGCCGGTAAAAAGGTAGACGGCCGTTCTGACCTTTTCTCCCTGGGTGTCATGCTGTACCAGATGTTATGTGGCTCTCTGCCCTGTAAGGCTGACTCGATGGCCAGCCTGATGTTCAAGATAACCAATGAAGACGCACCGGACATACGCACAATCAAGCAGGATATACCAGCCGATCTGGCTGCAATCCTCAACAAGACAATGACGAAAGACGCTGACGCACGCTACCAGAGAGGTTCGGAGCTCGCGCAGGATCTGGCTGCTTTTATTAAATAAAAATCGATACCATCCAGAAGTAGATGAACCTGCAGGACAAAATCACCATCGCAAGCCTGACCAATGTCGGCAAGATGCGGTCAAAAAACGAAGATGCCGTTGGTCACGACAGCGATATGGGCATCATCGTGCTGGCTGACGGCATGGGTGGCCATCGCGGCGGTGAAATTGCCAGTAATCTGGCCATCGACACCATAATCTCCGAATTGCAGCAAAGCCTTGCCGTGAAGGTAGAACCGGACCCTGAAGACGATATAAACGCGTTTTCCCAGGAATCCATCTGTGTACAGGACGCCATCCTGACCGCCAATGACCTCGTCTACAATGCCTCTCAGTCAAATTCCGAGCATCGTGGCATGGGCACTACCATCGTAGTGTTGCTTCTTTACAACAACACCTTGACCCTGGCTCATATCGGCGATTCGCGTTGTTATCGCGTGCGAGGCGGCCAAATGGAACAACTCAGCAAGGACCACTCGCTACTGCAGGAACTGGTTGACAGGGGCTTCTACACCATGGAAGAAGCCAGCAAATCTAACAATAAAAACCTCGTGACACGCGCACTTGGCATCGATCCCGTGGTAATGCCAGACATTCAGGAAGAGATTGTCCTGAAAAATGATCTGTATTTGCTATGCTCAGATGGATTAACCGATTTGGTCACAGACCAAGATATATACTTAACACTTCGCGAATTTAGTGATAATCTAGAAGAAGCTGCCAAGCAATTGATTACAAAGGCAAACGATAAAGGTGGAACCGACAATATTTCTGTTATGCTTTGCCGAATCGACAAGGATTTTTCCAGCAAACAGAAGTGGTTCAAAAAATTTGTTTCTTGGTTCGACTGACGGATTGATCTCAGTTAAAAACAGACTTTAGGGGCTGGATACAAAAATGGTCGCAAAACTGATCGCCACATCAAGCACCGGCGAGAAAAAGGAATACGAGCTTACCAATGAAACTACCACCATTGGTCGTAAGCCTGGCAATGATATTCAGATAGACAACCTCTCAGTGAGCGGCAAACACGCCCAGGTTATCACTATTCTTGAAGACTCCTTCCTGGAGGATCTTGGCAGCACCAACGGTACCTACGTCAACGGCAAACTTGTCAAGAAACACGCCCTCGAAGATGGCGACAGCATCACACTGGGCAAGTACAACATCACCTATCAGAATAGCTCTGGCGGCGGTGACCAGGACTTCGAACAGACCATGATCATCCGTCCGGGTGAGAAGGGCATGCCAGAAGAAGCTGGTGGCAAGGAAATTGACAAGTCGATGCAGAAAATTGCAGCGACCATGAAGTCGGAAGAGGCTTCTGCCAGCCCGTCGGCACCCAAACTGGACCGCGACGCCTGTCTGCAATTGCTGAGCGGCGCCAATGCCGGCAAGGAACTGATGCTAACCAAAGCGCTGACCACGATTGGCCAGCCTGGTGTTCAAGTCGCGGCTATTACGCGCCGTCCCCACGGCTACTACCTGATTCACGTTGACGGTGGGCCAAACAACAATGTGCCCAAAGTCAGCGGGACGCCAATAGGTCCCAGCGCTCACGAACTCAAGAGTCATGACATCATCGAGGTAGCGGGCGTCAAAATGGAGTTCTACCTCAAATAACACCCAGCCCTGGAGCTGATCACAGCTCATCAATACTTCGGGGTAGAGGGAGAATAAAGCATGCAATTTCAACGGATTACACGCCTGGTTTTAAGTGCAGTAATCCTGATTATGCTGTTATTGGATGCTTCCGGGATTTACAAGTATCCATTTCTCAAACAACTGGAAAACTGGACCTACGATAGCCGTCTACGATTTACCCTGCCTAACACAATCGACGATCGCATCGTCATCGTTGATATCGATGAGAACTCACTGGCACAGGTCGGTCGCTGGCCCTGGAGCCGCGACAAACTCGCAACCATTGTTAATAACCTCTTCGATTATTACGATGTCAGTGTCGTAGGTTTCGATATTGTCTTCGCCGAGCAAGATAAAAGTTCGAATCTAGAGGCATTTGAGCTTCTGGCCAGCAACCAGCTGCAAGACAACCAGGATTATCTTGACGCACTGCAGTCAATACGACCCGATTTGCTGCGTGACGAGATTTTTGCAGAAGCCTTGCAAGACCGAAATGTAGTCATGGGGTATTATTTTAAAAGCAACCTGAAAGAGGGTGAAAACCCCGTCATCGGTACTTTACCCCCTGCCCTGACCCGAATGGATGCTCAATGGTCCGAGCGCCTTCCCATCAATAAGGCCAAGGGTTACGGCGGCAATCTTGAGATTCTACAGTCCTCCGCGCAGGCTGGTGGTTATTTCGACAATCCCTTTGTCGACGTGGATGGTGTATTCCGCCGTGTACCGCTGGTGCAATCCTACGAGGGATATCTGTTTCCGTCCCTGGCGCTTGCCACTATGCAGGGCCACATCGGAAACTCGGATATTGAGTTGTCGGTGGTGTCGGAAGGCAGCAAGGGCGGAAAGGAGTATTACGCGCTGGAAAATATCATGATGCGTGATTCACTGATTCCGGTGGATGCCAACGGTGCTGTTTTTGTGCCTTATCGCGGCAAGCAGGGTAGTTTCCCCTACGTACCTATTTACCAGATCCTGGATCGGTCTGCGCCACAGGGCGCACTGAAGGATAAGATAATCCTGGTCGGCACATCAGCACCGGGTTTGCTGGACTTACGGTCTACACCAGTGCAGAACATTTTTGCCGGGGTTGAGGTGCACGCCAATATCATCTCGGGAATCCTCGATAACCGAATCAAGCACAAACCAGCCTGGACGATCGGTTACGAATTTGTCGTGTTGATCGTCATTGCGGTAGCCATGGCTTTTTTGCTACCGGTACTGTCGCCACTGCTGGCGGCTTCTGCCAGCGTCGGTTTTGCACTCGTGCTGCTCGCTGGCACCTTTGCTGCCTGGAATAGCAATCTGATTTTGCCATTGGCCAGCCCCTTGTCGCTGGTCGTCATGATGTTCATGTTGCACATGACCTATGGCTTTTTCATCGAGTCCCGGGGCAAACGCCAATTGGCTGGATTATTTGGACAATACATCCCACCCGAACTGGTCGACGAAATGAGCCATTCTCCCGAAGAATTCTCACTAGACGGTGAAAGCCGCGAGATGACCGTACTGTTTTCCGACGTCAGGGGATTTACCACCATTTCCGAGGGAATGGACCCCAAACAGCTAACCCAGTTGATGAATGCCCTGCTAACGCCGATGACCCGTGTGATTCACAAAAACAGGGGAACTATCGATAAATACATGGGCGACGCAATCATGGCATTCTGGGGCGCACCACTGGCTGATTCAGAACACGCTCGCCACGCGCTTTATGCCGCGATGGACATGATGAAAGAGCTCAAGGTGATGCAGACCGATTTTGAGAAAAGAGGCTGGCCGCCGGTTAACGTCGGCATTGGCCTCAATACGGGTTACATGAATGTTGGCAACATGGGCTCTGAATTTCGTATGGCCTATACCGTGCTCGGCGATGCGGTGAATCTGGGATCGCGCCTGGAGGGACTAACCAAGAATTACGGCGTCAATATCATTGTCTCCGAATCGACCAAAGATGAAATTCCAGAGTTTGTTTTCAGGGAACTCGATCTGGTCAGGGTGAAAGGCAAAAACGAACCGGTAGCAATTTATGAACCTGTTGGGCACAAAAACGATATTGAAAAATCGGTGCAGACGGAACTCAAGGAATATCGCCTGGCATTAAAACATTTCAGGGCCCGAGACTGGGACAAAGCTGAGATGGATTTCTTTAATCTGAATCGCGCTTATCCGGACCGGGAGTTATACCAGGTATATATGGATCGCATCACCTTCTATCGTAAAGAACCACCACCGGAAAACTGGGATGGTGTGTTCACCTTCACCACGAAATAATACCGGTACATCGATCCAGTGTATCAGTCCGGGAATTAGGCGTTGCTCCAGAGTTCCTGCAATTCTTCGGCTAACAACTGCATACCCCGACTCACGCTTTCTTCATCCTGCACAACACTGACCCTTATACAACTATCCGCATGTTGCGATAATTCTCGTTGGCCCGGAAAGAAGTACTTGCCTGGCACCACAACAAGTCCCTTATCTTTCAGGCGCCGATAGAGTTCCTCAGAGGCAATCGGTAAATCCTCAAACCACAACCAGAGAAATAGCGCACCTTCCGGTTTGTGAATGTGCAATCGCTTATCGCTGATATGTGAGCGCAGCGAATCGATTGCGAATTGCAGACGCTGTTGGTAAAAAGGTTTGATAACGGATGGGGCGTTGCTGCCATTGTGCGAAAACGTCATCAAACCTTTTTAC
>JAAUXZ010164350.1_pt1 | contig 13551 bp, 5 predicted proteins | sample 7278131 | NCBI WGS metagenome assembly JAAUXZ01 (sample SAMN14350119, study PRJNA611818) | marine sediment metagenome | isolation source: surface marine sediment (3m) | place: French Polynesia: Moorea | collected 2018-08
CAGTAACTCGGCCTGGGTGATCAACCGCACCCCACTGTCTTCTGCAATCGGCGTCAACACTACCGGGGTCGTGGTCGGTGCATCGTTAACCGGGGTGATATCCAGGCTGGCGCTGGCCGCGATCGGGGCCGCGGTGCCGTCACTGATCGTGTAACTGAAGCTGACACTGCTGGCATCGTTCAAGGCCGGGGTATAGTTCCAGGTGCCATCGCCGTTATCCACCAGGGTGCCGCTGCCGCTGCTGATGGCCAGTGAGGCCGCGGTCAGGGTGTCTCCGTCATCGTCGTTGGCATTTAGCAGCAGCTCAGCCTGGGTGATCACTCTGACCCCACTGTCTTCTGCAATCGGCGTCAGGACCACCGGGGTCGTGGTCGGTGCAACGTTTGCAGCAGTAACATCCAGTATGATGCTGCCATCTACAGGACCGGTACCGGCGGCATCCTCGATATGGGTCGTAATGCTGGTATCAACCTCATTACTGGCATTCGGATTGAATACCACGTTAGCCAGGGCCGTGTTCACATTATCCACGGTATTGGTAATCGTCCAGATACCTGTCAAGCCATCATAACTGGCGCCGTCATTGGCACTGAGACTGCCGGTACTGGTATCTATCAGGGTTAGCGTGGCGGTGATGTTCTCGACTGTATCGACATCAGTGACAACGATATCGGCAATCGTTACCACTCCATCACCCTCGTTATAGGTCAAGGATTGGTTGAGGTTGGTCGCTGTCGGTGCATCATTGAAAGGCGTGACATCAAGAACGATGTTACTGTCAGCCGGTCCGGCACCCGCGGCATCCTCGATATGCACGGCGATGCTGGTATTGATATCGTTATCAGTATTTGGATTGAACACCAGGTTGGCCAGGGCCGTGTTCACATTAACCACCGTATCGGAAACCGTCCAGATACCGGTTACTCCATCATAACTGGCACCATCATTTGCGCTGAGACTTCCGGTGGACGTATCAGCGAGCGTCAATACCACCGTTATCGTGTCTCCACTGTCAGGATCAGTCACCACGATATCGAGCAGGTTAAGTACCGGTACTCCCTCGTTGTACAACCAGCCCTGGGAAGTATTCGTTGCTGACGGTGCATCGTTGACCGGGGTGATGTTCAGGTTCGCCGAGGCCGCCGTGTTATCGCTACCGTCCGAGATCGTGTAGCTGAAGCTGACCGCGGTTTCATCGTTCAGTGCCGGTGTGTAGTCCCAGGTGCCATCACCATTGTCTACCAGGGTGCCTGCACCGGCTGAGATCGACAGACCGATCGCAGTCATGCCGTCACCCTCGATGTCCGAGGCATTGGCCAGGAGTTCTGCCTGGGTGATGGTGCGCACCCCGCTATCCTCGCCGATCGGTGCTAGTGTCACCGGCGTGGTCGTCGGGGCGTCATTGATCGGCGATACAACGATATCTACGGTGTTCGTATCGATGAGTGCGCCACCTCCTGAATTACCCTGGTCATCTACCGTAAGGCTTAGCGTGTCGGTACCCGCATAATTAGGATCAGGCTGATATTCAAGTGTTCCAAGAGCCGTGTTCAAGTCGGTCAATGTACCGGTGAAAGTCATGCTGGCGCTTTCGTTCGAACCCGTGGTAAAGGTCAGGCCGGTAACGTTGCCTAATCTGATCAAACCATCGTTGACACTGAGTGTCACCTCAAGCTCATTGGAGCCGGCATCCGGGTCTGAAACAGAGAACCCCCACAAGACACGGTAGCCATCATCCTCATCAACTCCGAATCCCGCGGGAACAATGTTCGCCGTGGGCGCATCGTTGGTCGGGGTAACATTCACTGTCGCCACAGTGCCGTCCGGGGTCAACCCGGAACCCGAGTCGGTGACACTGGTCAGGGTCACGGTGCGTGCGGTGGTCGTTGGATCGTTGTTGCTGGTATTGTTGAACAGCAGCGAGTTCAACATCGCATTTACTGTGGCATCGTCCGTACCGGCATGGCTGATGGTCACTACCGGGCTCGCGCCGGCACTCGATACGGTGTAGGTAAAGCCCGCCGCATCCGGGCCGGTTGCGCCGTTGGTATTCAGGTCAATACTGGTGGCGCCGAACAGCAGGGTATCACCCGCTTCGACGTTGGCCAGGCTCAGCACCAGCTCGCTGATCGTGTCGCCGATCTCGATGGTGTCGATGCCAGCAGAGAACAGCGCCGTGGTCGCGCCCGCGTCCTCGGTGAAGGTCACCGTGTTGCCCGTGGTATTGACGTTGATCGGGTCATCAACACTGGTAATGGTGATGGACGCAATGGCGACGTTGGAATTTTCGGTTCCGTCATTCGCGACATAGGAGAAATTATCTGCGCCAGAGTAGTTTGCATCCGGGACATAGGTAAAGGTCCCGTCGAACTGTAACGGTATCTCGTAGATTTCGAAGCCGCACATCGTCAGCAGCTTTGTGCCATCCGCCGACACCTCGGTCCAGTACTCGTCACCGGCAGTAGCCTCGACAAGGCGTTGATTGGAACCGTCGGTATCCATCACCCAGATATCGAAGTCACCGGAACGGTTAGAGGTAAAGAAGATCTTCGAGCCATCCGGCGACCAGGCACCTACGCGATCGCTGCTGGCATCGCTGGTCAGTTGTGTCTCGTTGCTACCGTCGGCGTCCATCACATAGATGTTTTCATTGCCATCACGCATTGAGACAAACAGAATCTTACTGCCGTCCGGCGACCACACCGGCTGGGTATCGTCACCGACAGCTGTGGTCAGCTTGGTCGGCACACCCGAGCCATCGGCATTGGCGACCCAGATACTGAAGTCACCATCACGGTCCGAGGTCCAGGCGATCTGGCTGCCGTCCGGAGACCATGTCGGCCGCTGATCCGCACCAGCGTCGGTGGTGAGCTGGCGTATGACGCTGCCATTGGTGGCGTCGATGATGTAGATCTCGTTGTCACCATCACGATTCGAGGTGATCGCCAGCATACTGCCATCTGGTGACCACACCGGCTGTTCGTCGGTAAAAGTTCCATCCGTGGTCAGTGCCGTGACACCGGTTCCATCAGCGTTCATGACATAAATATCACGGTCGCCACCGGCTCCGCGCTCGGTGGTAAAAGCGATCTTGCTGCCATCCAGTGACCAGCGCCCGTGGTGATCGAAAGCCCCGACATTGGTCAGGTTGGTCTCGGTACCGAGACCGACCGGATCGAACACCAGCATGCCGTTGTCCGGGCCATCGGTCACCTCGGCGGTCAGGGTATCACCGTCGGCATCGCTGTCGTTGTCAAGCAGGTCGCTGCCAACTCCGACGACGAGGTCCGTGTTTTCGTTGGTGCCGTAGCTATCGTCCAGCGCTAGTGGAGCATTATTCAGATTCGTGTAATTGATGACGAGTTGAGGGACATTCGTGCCTTCACGGCTGTCGTAGGTAAATGTAGTGGTTCCAAGCTCTTCACTGCCCAGTAAAATACCGTAATTATTCGCTGGAATATCAAGCCAGCTCTGTACCAGGGACGTGATCTCCCAGCTATGCTCGCCGATACCGGTGAGTGACAGTTTTGTGATGCTGGAATTATTGTACGTTGGCGCGGTATCCCAGGTGACCGTGGCCTCGTCCCAGGCCTGGGTGATTTCATAGGCATAGACAGGGAATGCTCCGGTCGTACCGGTTGCCTCCATGACTAGATAAGCACCGTTGATCGTGGAACCGGCTGCTATGGAACCGAGATCGAATTCCAGTAACGCTTGCTGGTCACCCTCGTTAGCACCAGACCGGTCGACAACCAGAAATCCGGCAGAACCATAATTAGCGCTACTGTTACCTGTATCGATGTAACTGTCCTGAATGGCATTGAGGCTGGCAAAACTCGCCGACCCCACTTCTTCATAAGCGCCAATGTCCGGCGTTGCATCACGGATAGATCCGCGCTGGTCGTCAGGTGAACCTCCATCTGCCGTGCCCGCATTAAGCGCGGTGCTGCCACCAAGCAGGGCGTGAGTTTGAGTCGGGCCATCATTATCCGCAAGCACTCCGAGCATCGGATCGAGTGGACTGGCGTTGGTTCCCACCTGATCACCGTTAACACCATCGGTAAAACTCGCAGACCCCGTACGATCACCGATCAGGTTGTGGCCCAGACTGGTGAAGGTTCCAAGCACATCGTTGTGACCACTCATGCTGGTATTGCCCGCGGAAATCGTATTGAGGACGGAGATAGTACCGCTTGGAACCCGAATACCACCACCGTCGTTGGCATCGTTCAGGGTAAAGGTCGAGTTGGTAATCGTGGTTCCGGCGTGACTATAAAGGCCACCAGCGACATTGGTTGCCGTATTCCCGCTGACAGTGATGTTTGTCATCGTCAATGTGCCGCCGCTGGAGATACCGCCACCGTTGTGAGCCGTATTGCCTTCGATCAGCGAGTTGTTGATGGTGGTATTCGACGTCGGTGAATCGGTGATTATGCCACCGCCGGTGCCTGCGGCTGTGTTGTCGGAAATTGTGACCTGGGTAAGCGTAGCGGTACCGTCCTGCACGAACAGACCGCCGCCGTCACCCACGGTGGCGCTGTTTCCGTCGATGGTGACATTGGTCATATCAAGCACGCCCACCCACTCAGTCCACACGCCGCCTCCCTCGCCGGCGTTGTTGCCCTCGATCAGGGAGTTGGTGATAGTCAGGTCGCCGTGGTTGAAGATGGCGCCGGCCCGGCCCCCTGTCCCGGCATCATTGTCGAAGAACCAGGTATTGTTGAGGGTGACATCAGGTTGGTTGGCGACATACTGTACGCGCATTCCACCACCGAAACCTCCGCCGCTGTTTCCGTTCTGGATCTTGAGGTTCTCCAGGCTGACGACATGGTTGCCGTCCTGGACGTCAAAGATTCGATCGCTATTGAAGCCATCGATGATAGTAGTGCTGGATGAGACGCCAATGATGGACAGGCTGCTGTTGATATCGAGATCGCCTGTAAAGCCGAGATCTTCTCCAATACCTGTCAGGGATAAGGTGTAAGTATCCGCACCCAATATAATTGTATGGCTGCCACCTAGCGCATTGGCCTCCATGATGGCGGCACGCAGCGTGGTGTCGCCCGAGACATCCTGCGCCAGGCTGTCTCCGAGATTATTATCTATCGTATCCAGGTTACTGTTGACGGTGAAGGTCGCAAGTACATTCGACCAGCTATTTTGCTCCGCTACGCTGACAGCAACTTCCGTTGATATTTCACCCAAACTGTATTCAAGATCCCAGTCACCGCCTGAGGCGGCATGGCCGGTTTGATCTATAGAGGCAGCGACATCTGCACCGCTCAGATTACTGATAGCATCAATCAGAAACTGTCCTTGATCGTTGGCGGCAAAATCACAACCATAGATCAGTAAGTCTGCACCCACTGTCAGGCTGTTTCCCCATTGCGTCAGTTCATCACTGTATGCAGAGACGTTTGTGGTGTTCAACACACTGTCGCCCAGTTGCAGGCTACCGGGGGAACCGTGAGAGATCAGATGCAGTGCATCCACATCGGTATGCTGGGAGAGGATGTTGCTGATCTGCCCAACACCGTCGCTGTTGTCATTGAGCAGATAGATCATGAGATTCTGCTCGTCCTTGTCTTCCAGGATTCCATCGATTAGCTGGTTATAGTCCGGTACAGTTGTATCGACGAAGACTAATTGTGTAGACGAACTGCCGGCTAAATCTGCAATACCGGCTTCGTTTGCCGCCTGATTGTCTGAACTGATTTCGTTCTGATCCGCTGCTTCTGGAATCGCTGACAGGTCGCTAAGGGAAGTATCCAAATCATTTTCGTTCGACCAGGGGGCCTCCTCCTGTTTGACATCCACACCCGGCAAGCCGGCCAGACCGAGCAGATCCGCCGACAACAGCAGGCGTGGCTCCATCAATTCGATGTCAAGACGACTGGATAGGGATTTGGAGCGGTTATTTTTCGCCATGGCGTTTCAGCAGCCGATTGGTGAGTGACAACCTGCTACCGCTTATCCTTTGCTAGTAGACTGGAGAGCTTTTTCTTGTCCAGGAGTTCCTGATTTTTTTTTTGCGCTTTCTTATCGACGATGCGTTCACGCAGGAAGTGCATTCGACATTTCACTCCGGCGGGGATCGCATGCTCCGGATTGGGTAGCGTCAGGCGCACTCCAAAGGTGCCGCTTGCGGCATCCCCGATCCCATCAACCACATCGACCCTGGCAGTGAGGGCCTGATCGGAATTTATTTCGGCATAAACCTTCGCCTGCATGCCCTTTCTGATGCGCCCAAAGTCAGTCATGGGAACAATGGATTCGATGTACAACGGATCCAGCTGGGCAACGGTCATGATGGGCTGGTCCTCTACATACTCACCTGGGTGGTGCATGCGTTTGACCACAATTCCGGAGATGGGACTGAAGACCTGACGGCGCAACAACACCTTCTCTGCCCGGACCGATTCCAATTTGCGCTGACGCAACAGATCCTTTGCATCCTGCAGGCGCCAATTCGACACCTTGGCCTCCCGTTCGGCACGCTCCTTGTCCTCGGTGGAGACAAGCTTGCTGCTATGGAGCGAGGTAAGACGCTTCCAGCTGCGCTGATCAAAATTGAGGCTGGTTTCGCGCAGTTTGACAATGGCGTCCATATCGACTCGCATCAGGGCAAGCTCAAGCTCTGCCTGTTCGACACCTGAGTCCAATTGGGCTAACAGCTGCCCCGCGGTGACCTGGGCGCTGCGGTCGACGGTGACTTTTTCCAACACACCAGGCACAGCGGCGCTCACATCCACCAAAGCGGATGGGGTAATGACACAATCCAGATCCTGGGGTTGATCAGCCGCAGTCGTGATGGAACAAGCCAAAGCTAACAAGGCAAATCCTAACATTCTGACCTGGCCGAAACGGTTTAATTCTTGTGGAGACATTTTGAGAGGCTGCTTGCGCATAGAAACGAGGTTGCCTTATTTGAAGGTTGTCTCTGTTTCTTTCGGGTGTATTTGGCCAAACTTGAAGATAGTGGCTTGATCACGCTGTTTTGTTCCCAAATAAGAAGTTAATTCTTTAAGGGAATGAGTTCTTAGGTGGGAATCCAATTCTGCAAAGACTGAGGCCATCAGCAGCTATATTCAGTACATTTCTGTGTGAATAGAAATGAAAATAAATATGGCTATATATTCAAACGTGCCAGTAGGAGCCGCCTGACGGATCGATACCAACGAGGGCCCAGCGCTTCAGGACTGTGTCTGAAGCGCACCTGCACTCGCGCACCAGGGAAGTAGGTTATGTTGTCCGCCGGCAATTCAAGATCGAAATGAAAGACCGGTTCGATAGTGGTCAACCCTTGCTCATCGCTTGCGTCCACTGCGATATCGCCCCCACCCTGGGTTCCCAGAATTATGCTGGGCAGTCGATAGGTGCCGGCCGGCACGGCTCGCATGGCGTTGACTGGCAGGGCTCGGGTGTTCGTTCCCATCACTCTGACATCGATGCCATGGGTCTGTTCACGCACACGGTTCGCCTCTTCCTGTGGGACCACAACCCGCGCGGTTGCCTTTGACTGTCTCCGCATCACCCCAAGGATTTCACCTTGACTGACAAAACGTCCCGGCAAATCGGCTGCCATTTGCAGATCGGCAATGCCTGCGCTGGGGTTGGTTACGATCAGATTGTCGAGCTTGCGCTGCAGATCCTGCTGTTTTTCAGCCAGTTCTTCCAGTTGTTCTCGTAGAATCCCGGCTTTGACCTGGTCTTGCAGGGAGGCTCTTTCCAATCGAGCCTGCAACTCATGGGCACGCGCCTCCAATACCCGTTGCTGCATGTCCAGTTCGGTATCGACTAAACGGACCAAGACTTCACCCTTTTTTAACAACTCGCCAGGTGTCTTGAGGACTGCTGCGACTTCACCACTACCGGCAGCGCGGATGATGGACTCTTTCGGTGTCAGCAGGATGCCTTCTGCCACCGTGTTTGCCGGGACAGGTACGATTAGCAAAATGACCAGTAGCGCGGTTATCGTACTAAATCCAACAGTCACTGCCCTGGTCCTTCGCCCCTTCAGGACTCGGTCCCGAATCAGATAGTGCAACACACGCAACAGGGGCAGGAGCAGCTGGGTGATCACCACATATAACGCCAGCAGTAACCCGAAAACGAAAAATTTGCCCGCCACATAGAGTGCGATGACCAGGCTGATAAAGATACGGTAACAGATTGAAGCCGCCCCATAAAACAGAAACCAGGCGCGTTCACCCCGGGCGATTACCGGTGAGGCTATCTCCGACATCCCCAGTAAGTAACGTTTCCCCAGATAGCGGTAATACTGCTGTGAACGGGTCGCCAAGTTGGGGATTTCGATGGAGTCGGCCAGCACATAGTATCCATCAAAGCGCAACAGGGGGTTCCCATTGAACAACAGTGTCGAGACCCCACCGATCACCATCACATTGAAGGCCAGGTCACGTAACAGTCCTGGCTGTACGGTCAGCCAAAGAAACATGGCCATCGCTGCCAGGAGCAGCTCAACCATTATACCTGCAGCCCCCACCAGCATGCGCCGATGTTTGTCCTGGAATGCGGTCGCCGCGGATCCATCCACATAGGGAAGGGGAACAAAAACCAGAAACATGATTCCCAGCTCGCGCACCGTTCCGCCCCAGTTGCGTATCACCAAGGCATGTCCCAGCTCATGCAGTCCTTTAACCAACGGATACAACAACCACAGCAGCAGCAGATTAATAGGATCGAGGAAGCGGCTGCTCCCATGCATCACCAGTTCAGTTTGGTACTGTAGACCCAGCAGGACAGCCAGCAGTATGAAGCCACACCAGACGATGAATGACAGCCGCCTAAACAGGGGATGGACCCATGGCATGAGACTATCCAGCAAACGACTCGGATCCATCAATGGCAAGCGCACAGCCAAAGGCCGTAGCCAGGCATTGCGTCGTGACTTGTTACGCTGCTGCTGCCAGCGTTGAAACAGTGTCGCGGGATCAAACGGCCCGGCAAACTGCAGTAGATCTGCCATCTGCAGTCTGGTCATCAGTGTCAGAATCTCTTCCTTGTGAGGTGTATCGGCGTTTGTACTAAGCGCCTCAAATACCTGATCGAGAGTACTCTCCCCATCGAGCCGCTGTAGAAAACGATGAGCTGAATCGGACAATTTATAGTGCTGGCCTGAGGCAGGATCCTGCAGCAACCACCAGGCAACACCCCGGTAGTGGTGACAATACCACTGCACATGGCCGCGCAGCCGAGGCTTGAGTCCAGCGATACGCTCCCAGATTTCCGCCTCAGACGCTATGTTCACGGCAGCCACTTCCACAACTGGAAACGCAACCAGTCAACCAATTCATGGGTCCAGATCCAGATGCGGCGACGTTCACCCACTTCGACCTTGGCGACCCCCTGCATACCCGGACGCAGTGTCTCCGGTAGATCAAGCAATCGACCTTCAATCCGGAAGGTGCCTGGGGCTGCGCTGCTGCTGTTGCTGGTGATATTGGTGACTTCAAATGCCAGTTGCTCAGTGGGGGATGCGGCGAGCAGCAAGGAACCCGGCTGACCCGCAGTGACCAGAGTGATATCACGATCTGACACCTCCACCGCCACGCGGTAAGCATCAAGCGGTGCCAATTCAAACAGCACCTCCCCGCGTTCGACCGGTTTACCCAATGAGCGGCTAAGGTCTCCGGTGACCACAATCGCGTCGAAGGGCGCCAACAGGCGAGTTCGCTGCAGTTGTTGCTGTAACAGATCGATACGCGCCTTGGCCTGTGAGATCTGGGCCTTGAGTATCTGCGCCTCGGCATGATCCAACCCAGCCAGCGCTTTGCGATATTGTTTGTTGTGTTCATTGAGTTCACCTTCCAGTTGGCGCAGTTCCAGTCGCAATGCCTGGTCGTCCAATTCTGCCAGAACGAATCCCTCTTCAACCCGCTCACCGGCCCGTGCATGTGCTTCAGCAACATAGGCATCAAAGGGTACGATCAATGCCCGCTGGACCTCGCCCTGCAATTCCGCAGATCCCCCAACTCGATAGGGGGAAGTACCGAGCAGGGCCGCACCCAGAAGGACCAATCCTGCCACCAAACCCATCGTCATGCCGATGGGATGTCTCGTCTTGAAGACGGCATACCCTTGCTTAATGCGTGTTCTGGCACGCGATAGCAATGGGGCTTCCTGTGCCTGCTTCAGTGCCAGAATAGGACAAAGTAGTTTTATTGTGCGTTCAATTTGATCGCACTCATGCTGATTAAAAGGTTGATCCGCTACTTTTTCCAGAGTGATGACACCGAAATCTCCACTAGAATCCTTGAGTATCAGGCTGAGAATTCCCACATCCGCCTGCTCTTCAGCCAGGGCCTGATGAGCCTGTGTCTGGGTTGGATCGTCTCCTGGCCAGCTGACAGTGCCTCCCTGAACCAGGGCTTCGTTCATCGCCTTTCCCAACTGCTCGGCCAACACTGAACGGGGCGAGAAACCACTGCTGTCCGAGAGCACGATGGGCTGGACTTCATCATTACGACACACACCTATACTGACGCGTTCTGCCTTGTAAAGATGCGCAATGACGCCAGCCGCTGCCATTACAGCTTGGTGAAACTGTGTAGCCTGCAACACTGGAGGCAGTATTTTCAGTAACTCCTGTTCAATAGCTGTGTCTGAATGTTGAGCACGCAACAGCAGCTCCAAATAGAAATTTGCCCGTTTCAGATGCTTAAGAATATTTTGTTGTTGCTCTAACTTATTGTGTGACATCTCCAATGCGATGGCGCCAATCACCTCGCTTGAAAAGGTGAGTGGATGTGCAAGGCGCAGACCATTGTTAGTCTGGCCATGCATGGCTCCCGAGACTACCGTTCGCTTCCCTCGCCGAGCCAGCTTGAGTAACTCGCCAAGTTCATCTGCCGCATCGGCATTTGCCGGATCACAGGTAGGCTTCGTAGAGAGTCCGGATACACCCCCATCCAGTCGCGCCGATGCGGCGCGCACGTTCGGGATGGATCGGCGCTGAAGCTTCAACCAGGAATCAAACAAGACTTGGTTCATGTCACTCTTATTGATTGAGCTCTAAAATTTCAGAAAGCTCATTGGATAGAAACCTCTTTCCTAAGTAGACCGTATAACGGCGCAGGATCTGAGTTCTTTAAGAATTACGCTAGGCAGCGCGACACATCTGGAACATCCAAGTGGCCGAGGGGTTCCGGTAAGACTGGGTAAAATGTCCCGAAAAATTGCAGTCTATGGCAAGAAGAGGAGTGTGGTTTTTTTATTCTATTTCTCGGCGATATGTACCCCTTGCTATCGCCAGAGAACTGGTTGATACTTTCAATCCGATCATTTTTTTAGTAATTCAGGCCTGATCATCCCGTATGGTGCAAAAACTCAAACGTGTATTTTCAAGCTTCTTCACGATAGTAGAAATTGAGCATCCCACCAAGGCGTTCACGACACTGTATTGGATCATTGTTTGTGCTGACCGTGGCAAGTAACTGAAGCAATCGATTCCCAACTCCCTGATGATTACGTTCGATATGATAATGTGCCACATATTCTCTGACTGCCCGTCGAAGGGATGACTCGCCGAAAAGAATCATGCGATCCAAGCATTCGTTCTTTATTGAACGTACGAACCGTTCTACGAATGCGTTACAGTTGAGCGCTCGCGATGGACAGCGAACAGGCTTCACGCCCTCTCGATCCAGATACCCTCTGAAAGCATCTGTGTATTTCGTATCGCGGTCCATGATGAGGTACCGACTGTTTAAAAGAAAACCGTCACTCACATCTGTCAGGTTTCGGGCCACTTGCTGTATGAATACGCCATTGGGGACGGTGGTCACCCCGGCAATGTATACGGAACGTGTTGAAAGATGGGTGATAAACAACACGTAATAGGTCACCAATACGCGGGGCGTCCAGACCTCAACCGTAAAAAAGTCCGTGGCGGCCATCACCTCCCAGTGTACTTTTTAAGAAATTCGCCCACGAGGTGCGTTTCTTTCGCACTGGCGCGGGTTCGGTACCATGCCTTTTCAGTATATTCTTGACCGTGTTCGGTGCAATGATATGGCCGAGATTGATGAGCGCACCTTGGATTCGGTCGTTGCCCCAGGAGACATTTTCCCTCGCCATGCGTAGTACCAAGTCGACGATCTCTTACGTAATACGGGGTCGACCCGGTCCCTTCCTGGGATAGGTCCATTTCTCGGAGATGAGTTTACGATGCCAGGCAAGCAGAGTACTGGGTGTCACAAGCGTCTCAATCTCATCAATTAATTTGAGTACAGTCGCCGCCGCTGTTCATCAGTGAACCGCAGCCGCTGTGCTTCAAGTTGATCCTTAAGCACACAATTTTCTTCGATGAGATAATCGATGATCGACTGTTGATGGCGATTAAGCTAGCCGGCAAGGGGTATTACCAGAAGGTGGAGGGGTTGAATTACATTGGCCATTGCACAAACAGGTTATACGTAATATTGTTTGATAACAATACGATGCGGTTCGTTCGAATACTTGCACCATACGAGATCCGCTGCTCTTCAGTATGGCAGTTGAGCTGTGATTCCACGATTTCTTGCTGAATCCGGGCCAGCAACTGCTTTGATTCCGCCAAGGTTAACCCCAGGGTAGCTGCCTTCAGCGGGCCTGTCCGCACAATCTTGGACACGATCAGAGGTGCGATAGAATCGTCTTCACTTCTTAGCAGGATAGTAAATTTCATGTCGTCTCCGACACCATTTGAAATACACCATGATCCTACTTATTGGTACAATGTTATCAATCCTTTAGCTGACACCCCAACAAATGAATTGCTCTCCTTAGGAATCAGACTGGAAACAACCGGCGTGCCATGGGAATACAGGAAGGTGTTGCTGGGCCACGAGATCCACGATGTGACAGCCCACTACAGCGCACCAGGCCTGGCCAGGTTGCAGGAAGAAGTAGAGAAAGTGCAACGAGGCACGACGCCAATCTTACGTCCCGTCACACAGGCAAAAAAAACGGACGCCAAAAACATCCGTAAGTCATTGATAATATTGGTAGCAAGGGGCAGATTCGAACTGCCGACCCCAGCATTATGAGTGCTGTGCTCTAACCAACTGAGCTACCTTGCCAATTCTTCAACGAAGGGCGGGAAATATACTGTTGCATCCTTTCTCTGTCAATATCAAACGTTAAAACGAAAGTGGATGACATCACCATCCTTGACAATGTAGTCTTTCCCTTCCGAGCGCAGTTTACCGGCCTCCCGAGCACCCTGTTCACCTTGATATTTTACAAAGTCGTCATAAGCAATGACTTCGGCACGAATGAATCCACGCGCAAAATCCGTGTGGATCACCCCTGCGGCTTGTGGAGCAGTTGCATTCACCGGGATAGTCCAAGCCCTGACCTCTTTCTCACCTGCAGTAAAATAAGTCTCCAGACCCAATATTTTGTAGCCCGCCCTGACCACGCGGTTTAATCCTGGTTCATCGAGTCCCATGTCTGCTAGAAACTCATTGCGTTCATCCTCCTCCAATTCGACAATCTCTGCCTCCATAGCAGCACAGACAGCAACGACCTCGGCAGTTTCACTCCGCG
>JAAUXZ010033955.1_pt1 | contig 13547 bp, 12 predicted proteins | sample 7278131 | NCBI WGS metagenome assembly JAAUXZ01 (sample SAMN14350119, study PRJNA611818) | marine sediment metagenome | isolation source: surface marine sediment (3m) | place: French Polynesia: Moorea | collected 2018-08
AATAATCGTAAAGTTATTGATAACGATAGATTCAAGCATCAGGGTTGATTACTCCACTTCAGCTTGGCGCGTAAAATATGGAAATAATCATAATCCGAAGGGTGGATTAAAGTGATAGCCTTTGGATAGCGAGTGATTTTTATACTGTCATGGGTACTGATAACAGCCCGAGTGATTCCATCAAAACTGGCCCGCCCTTGCGTGTTGGGAGCACTCAATCGGATCTCAATTAATTGGTCAGAAGGCAATACGATCGGGCGGTTACTTAATGTATGCGGACATATGGGCACCAAGGCGAGCGCATCCAGGGTGGGATGCATAATCGGGCCACCACCGGAAAGAGAGTAAGCTGTGGACCCGGTGGGGGTGGCCACGATTAAACCATCAGCACGTTGTTGGTTGATCAATTCCCCATCGGAGTAAACCTCGAATTCAATCATGCTGATGGATTCATGACTATGCAGAATGATATCGTTTAACGCACGGTGTTTTTTCTCTGGTTTTCCCTGCTGATGTATTTGGCCGCTGAGTAAAAAGCGCTTTTCGACACTGTACTTACCCGCAAAAATACCGCTTAAATGTTGTTCCAGGTCATCCATGGTGACATCAGCCAGAAAACCCAGTCGGCCGAGGTTGATTCCGACCAGGGGTATTTCATAATCCACCATGTATCTTGCAGCAGTTAACAGCGTACCATCACCACCCACGGATACGGCGAGGTCCGCTTGTTGGCCTATCTGTTCAATGGTGGCCTGGGTACAATCCGGATTGATTTGTTCGGGGTCGAGGTAATGGATCAGTAATTCGCCATAGGCTCCCAAGGCCTGACATATCTTGCGAATGGCGATTTCATGCTCAGAATTCTCCTGACGAATGATTAATCCAATACATTTGAAAGTCGACTTGAGCATAAATTATTTACAGGCTTGTTAATCCGTTTAAAATCCATAGATTAGTGTTAAGTCAAAGCAAAACCCTTTATTTAAATGACAGAATCCTACGACTTGGACGAGCGTGCCCAGATATTGCTCCGGCACTTGATTGAGACCTACACTTCGGACGGACAGCCGGTAGGTTCAAAAAGTCTGGCGCAACAATCCGGTCTGGATGTCAGTTCCGCTACCATCCGCAATATCATGGCTCGACTTGAAGACATGGGATTGGTGGATTCACCTCACACCTCGGCTGGACGTATACCAACGCAGGCGGGTTATCGCTTGTTTATCGATAGTTTATTGGAAGTCAGGGATTTAGGAAAGTCAGCAGAAAAATTGATTAACAATGCCTTTAGCGCGGATCAAACTTCCACGGATTTAATTCATACCGCCTCTAACATGATCTCACAGGTTACGCATTTGACCGGCCTGATCAGTGTTAGCAAGCAGAGTCATATTGAGATACGTCACATCGAGTTTATGAAACTCTCTGATCGGAGAGTTCTGGTCATTCTGGTGGTTAATGCAGACCAGGTACACAACAAAGTCATTCAAACGGATCGTGATTATTCGGATCTGGAATTAACCGAAATTGAACGCTTATTAAGTCGATATTTAATCGGAACAGATTTCAATCAGGCGCAGCAACAATTGCTCTTAGAAATTAAACAACACAAGGATGATGTGAATCGAATCCTCAAATCGGTATTGGATGTGATGGGATCCGTCTGTGGGGATGATGAAGATTCACTGTTGACTTCGGGTGAATCTAACTTGTTACAGTTTGCAGAATTATCGGACATCAATACACTGAGAGAATTGTTCGAGATCTTCAATCAAAAACGCGATTTACTCCATATTCTTGAAGGCTGTTCAGAAGCTGATGGTGTTGAAATCTTCATTGGCAGTGAATCTGGCTACAGTGTACTCAGTGATTGCACCGTTATTGGCGCTCCTTATCGTCAGGAAAATGAGGTCATCGGAGTGGTTGGCGTCATTGGACCAACACGTATCGCATATGAAAAGGTCATACCCGCGGTAGACCTTACCGCAAGATTGCTCACTTCAGCCTTGAATAGTCAAAAATAATCCACACTTAACGCCACAGTATTTAATAAGACCTCTTAGCGGAGAAACTTTATGTCATCAGAACCGATGAATTCCGAACAGGATCAGAATCCTGAATTAAATGAAACAAATAACGAGGAAGCAGTGCAAAATCCTGAAGAGACCGAGGCTTCGGTTAATGATGAATCAGAGGAGGGTGGTGAAGAGCTGGCAGCCGAACTGGCTAAGGCGCAGGCCACTATCAAAGATTATTGGGATCAGATTATGCGCTTGAACGCGGAAATCGAGAACAATCGTAAACGAGCCCAGCGTGATATCGAACATGCACATAAATATGCCGTTAAAAGCTTTGTAGAATCCCTGCTACCGGTTTCAGACAGTATGGAACTGGGTTTAAATGCGACCGATGCCGAGAATGCAAACCTGGATTCGATTCGCGAAGGAATGAGCATGACACTCAACTTGTTTGTTCAAACATTGGAGAAAAACGGTATTACGGCCATTGATCCGACGGGAGAGAAATTCAATCCTGAACATCATCAGGCGATGTCCATTCAGGAACATGAAGAGGTCGAACCCAATACAGTGCTCACTGTGATGCAAAAAGGTTATCTTCTCAACGATCGTTTGATCCGTCCGGCGATGGTTGTGGTGAGTAAAGAAAAATCGTAACTACAGGCTTGAAAGCCGTTTAAAAGACCCTACTTTTGGTACAAGTTAGAAATTTTTGAGGAATTTGGAGAAATATTATGGGCAGAATAATTGGTATTGACCTGGGCACCACCAACTCCTGTGTGTCTGTAATGGAAGGTGACGCTCCCAAGGTTATTGAAAATAGTGAAGGTGATCGCACAACGCCTTCCATTGTCGCATTTTCAGATGATGGTGAAGTGTTGGTGGGTCAGCCTGCAAAACGTCAGGCGGTTACTAACCCTAAGGATACCCTTTACGCCGTTAAGCGTTTGATTGGCCGTCGTTTTGAAGAGCAGGCAGTTCAGAAAGATATCGAGTTAGTACCTTACACCATTCTGAAAGCAGATAACGGTGATGCGTGGGTTGAAGCCAAAGGCAAGAAAATGGCACCACCTGAAGTATCTGCGCGTGTATTGCAAAAGATGAAAAAGACTGCGGAGGAATATCTCGGTGAAGATGTAACTGAAGCGGTGATCACAGTACCGGCTTATTTCAATGACTCGCAACGTCAGGCAACCAAGGATGCCGGTAAAATTGCAGGTCTTGAGGTCAAGCGAATCATCAATGAGCCGACTGCTGCGGCATTGGCATATGGTATGGACAAGGCCACCGGCGATAAGAAACTGGCCGTTTATGACCTGGGTGGCGGTACTTTCGATATTTCCATTATCGAAGTTGCTGAAATTGATGGTGAGCACCAGTTTGAAGTGCTATCCACCAATGGTGATACCTTCCTCGGTGGTGAGGATTTCGACTTACGCCTGATTGATTACCTGGCTGATGAATTCAAGAAAGAACAGGGTATGGACCTGCGTGGTGATCCCCTGGCAATGCAGCGTTTGAAAGAAGCGGCTGAAAAAGCCAAGATCGAATTGTCTTCGAGTTCACAGACCGATGTCAATCTGCCTTATATCACTGCGGATGCTTCTGGACCGAAGCACTTGAACCTTAAAATTACCCGGGCCAAGCTGGAATCTCTCGTCGATGATCTGATTGCACGTACGATTGATCCACTTAAAGTGGCTCTGGAAGATGCGGGTGTTTCGGTATCTGAGATTGATGATGTCATCCTTGTGGGCGGCCAAACTCGTATGCCCAAGGTGCAGGAAGTCGTTAAAGACTTCTTTGGTAAAGAAGCGCGCAAAGATGTGAACCCGGATGAAGCCGTAGCAACAGGAGCCGCGATCCAAGGCGGTGTTCTGGGTGGTGATGTTAAGAATGTATTGTTGCTAGATGTTACTCCGCTATCACTGGGTATTGAAACCCTGGGTGGCGTAATGACCAAGCTCATTGAGAAGAACACGACGATTCCAACCAAGGCGTCACAGACCTTTTCAACGGCTGAAGACAATCAAACCGCGGTCACTGTTCACGTGTTACAAGGTGAACGAGAAGTCGCCACTGCAAATAAATCTCTGGGCCGCTTTGACCTGTCCGATATTCCACCTGCACAGCGTGGTATACCGCAGATTGAAGTCACTTTTGATATTGATGCGAATGGTATCCTGCACGTTTCGGCAAAAGATAAAGCAACAGGTAAAGAGCAGAAGATTGTCATTAAGGCTTCCAGTGGACTCTCCGATGATGAAGTCGAACAAATGATCAAGGATGCTGAAGCGCATGCTGATGAAGACCGTAAGGTCCGTGAATTGGTTGAAGTCCGTAACCAGGCTGATGCCATGATTCATGCGACTGAAAAGTCACTCAAAGATCTGGGTGACCAGGTCGAAGCCAGCGACAAGGAAGCGATCGAGAGCGCTATTGCAGACTTGAAAAAATCCCTGGAAGGCAGTGATAAGGATGATATCGAAGCCAAGACAAAAGCCCTGGCTGAAGCCTCTGGAAAACTGGCAGAAAAAGCCTATGCAGCTAATGCGGGCGAAGCAGCCGGTGGTGAAAGTACTGCTACCGATGCCAACGCAAGCAATGCAGATGATGATGTTGTTGATGCCGAATTTGAAGAGGTTAAAGACGACAACAACAAGTAACTAGACCCATTACTGCATCTATCAAAAACGGACGAGTGAGGATTCACTCGTCCGTCATTGTTTTTACGAGTTACACGAACTACAGCATCAACTATGTCACAACGAGATTATTACGAAGTCCTGGGTGTCAGTAAATCGGCCTCTGACGCTGAATTGAAAAAGGCTTTTCGTCGCCTGGCCATGAAATATCATCCAGATCGTAATACCGACAATGACGAAGAAACCGAGCATAAATTCAAGGAAGCCAAGGAGGCTTACGAAGTTCTGTCGGATGCTCAGAAACGTGCTGCTTATGACCAATTTGGCCATGCGGGTGTGAACCAGCAAGCAGGCGGTGGTGGCTTCGGTGGGGGCGGTTTTGGTGATGCTTTCAGTGATATTTTTGGGGATATTTTTAGCGGTGGTGGTTCCCGAGTTCGCAAGGGTGCCGATCTTCAATATAACCTAGAACTTTCACTCGAAGATGCCGTAGCCGGCACCACGGTCAAGATTAAAGTTCCCACGCATAAAACCTGTACCGATTGTGCAGGTACGGGTGCAAGTAAAGGGACCTCTCCTGAAACCTGCACGACCTGTGGTGGACATGGTCAAGTCCGCATGCAACAGGGCTTTTTCTCAGTACAGCAAACCTGTCCTGCCTGCCGTGGTACGGGGCAGGTTATCAAGGACCCTTGTCGAAGCTGCCATGGTGAGGGTCGCGTTAAACACTATAAATCCCTCTCTGTTGATGTTCCGGCTGGAGTGGATAACGGTGACCGTATTCGCCTCAGTGGTGAAGGTGAGATGGGAGATCGTGGAGCCCCTCCGGGTGATTTATACGTACAAATCAGAGTTAAGCCTCATGCCATTTTTGAACGTGATCATGCGGATCTTTATTGTGATGTACCCATAAACATTGTTACCGCAGCCCTGGGCGGTGAATTGGAAGTACCCAGTCTGAACGGTCGATTAAAACTGAAGATTCCAGCCGGTACTCAAACCCATAAATTGTTTCGTATGCGAGGTAAAGGGGTCAAACCTGTCAGGGGTGGCTCAGTGGGTGATTTAATTTGCCGGGTTGTTGTTGAAACTCCGGTCAAACTCAACAAGGAGCAGCAGGAAATCCTGGAGCAGTTGGGTGAGTCCATGGGCAAATCCAATAAGAAACACAGCCCAAATGAACATTCCTGGCTGGATGGGGTGAAGAAGTTTTTTGAGGACATGAAGTCCTAAGATCTATCCTACAAGCTTGTCATTGCTTGCGCAGCATGGCACTCTCAACAACAATCATAAAGTGGATTCTAAAATGGCAAAAATAGCTATCGCTGGTGTAGGCGGCCGTATGGGACGAACCTTGATAGAAGCATCACAACAAATGGACGCTTGTGAACTGGCTGCTGCTACCGAACGTTCAGACAGCAGTTTGATCGGTGCCGATACAGGTGACCTGGCTGGAATAGGCCATCCACTGGGCATACCGGTGTCTCCTTCGCTGGAAGCCGCTGCAGAATTTGAGGTATTGATTGATTTTACCCATCCTACGATTACTCAGCAGCACCTGGAATTTTGTCTGCAACATGAGCGTAAACTGGTGATTGGGACGACCGGTTGTGATGAGGTGTTGGAACAGAAAATACGTGAAGCCGCAGAATCGATTGCCATAGTCTATGCCCCGAATATGAGTGTGGGCGTCAATTTATGTCTCAAGCTGTTACAAACCGCGGCCAGGGTATTGGGTGATGATGTCGATATTGAAGTCATTGAAGCCCATCATCGTCATAAAGTGGACGCACCTTCCGGTACGGCACTAAAAATGGGGCAGGTTGTCGCTGAAACACTGGGCCGTGATTTAAAGGAATGTGCGGTATATGGACGCGAAGGACAGACTGGAGAACGTGAGCGCAAGACCATAGGTTTTGAAACCATTCGTGCCGGAGATATAGTTGGTGAACACACAGTCATGTTTGCCGGTATAGGCGAACGCATTGAAATCACGCACAAAGCATCCAGTCGTATGACCTTTGCCAAAGGTGCCCTGCGTGCAGCGGAATGGCTCAGTACTCGGGAGAAGGGGCTATTCGATATGATGGATGTCCTGGATTTAGCCTGATTCCTGAATTTCAATCCATTTTAATTTCGTTTTACCCTGCTATTTCAGAATCACCAGAACGGATGCCCGATTAAAGCGCTCTTGCCGACAGGTAATAGGGCATCATTATGAGAACTTACTGCTTTTTAGGCCAGGTGTTAACTGAGGTGGATTTATTTTTTTCTATCTGGAAGGGTCATGGGCTATAACCGGCAATATGCCTCACAAATCTGGCACACGGTTCAAAAAGTGCCCGTAGGAAAGGTTGCCAATTATGGATTGATTGCTGATCTGTCTGGTTTGCCGGGCCGTGCTCGTCTGGTTGGCACTATCATGCAATATGCACCGTCTGAAATGAATTTACCCTGGTACCGAATTCTTAAAAGTAATGGTCAACTGGCCTTTTCGAAGGGTAGTCCTATGGCTTTAAAACAGACAGAATGTTTGGCAGGTGAGGGTGTCATCGTCAGCAATAACCGGGTCAATTTAAATGAATTTCTTTGGCAACCGGATCTTGGTGAATTGTTAAATATGCAGTACTGATTTCAGTCAACAATTACCATTCCATCCCTTGTACCGACGTATCGGTTCAACGGATGGGCACGTTGATGTTTGTAAATCTCGTTGAAAAAGATGTATTTCGCTGAGATTGAGATATACTGCACGCATCGAAGACAGTGTTTTTGTGTATCAAAAAGGTTGTTTTCGTTTTTTATATCTATTGCACGTCCATTAAGTTTTTATAAGAAGTTCCACCGAAGATCTTTGCCGTATTTACCTAGTTGCGATCTGCATATGATTTCATTTTTTTATTTTAAAGGTAACTATACATGGCTACAGGCACGGTAAAATGGTTCAATGAATCAAAAGGTTTTGGTTTTATCTCTCCCAGTGATGGCAGTGCAGACGTTTTCGTTCATTTTTCTGCAATACAAGGCAGCGGTTTCAAAGTTCTTAAAGAAGGTGAAGAAGTCACTTTTGATGTCGAGAGTGGGCCTAAAGGTCCTCAGGCCTCGAATGTTGTTGGACAAAACTCATAAATAATGATCCATGGCATTAATTGATTTTAATGCCTTTCAGTATTTATTACAGAACCCCGAATAATCGGGGTTCTTTCTTTTGCAGTCGTTCCAACCTTGATCCAAAATAGGATTCATCTATGAAAAAACTATTCATCAGTAACCTCCCAGCGGATGCTACTGAAGCTTCAGTCTCTGCATTGTTTGCAGAATTTGGTACCGTACGTTCAATTAATCTTGTTACTGATATTTTTTCGGGTAAATGCAAAGGATTTGGTTATGTCGAAATGGAGGGGCATGAGGCCCGTCCGGCTCAAGCAGCCTTGGACGGAAAATCCATGGGTGATGGTGATCGTACCCTAAGAGTGCGCTTCGATGATCCCAAAGCCTCCCGCGGTCGGCGTCGTTAAAGTATCAACCGATAAACTCGGTTTCCATATCGATATAACTTTCTGGTGTGAATCGCGGTGAGCAGATTGCAAGAAAGATTAGATCGGTGTTACCCGAATTGGTGATTCGTTGTGGGCAATTCGGTGGTATTAAAACGATATCGCCCTGTGATACGGTTTGTGGCTCAAGGTCTGCTATTTCCACGATACCCTGTCCAGATTCGATTAAATAACGTTCTGAGATTGCGTTCAGACGATGCCAGTGAGTAGTGACGCCAGGTTTTACTCTGGCACGCGCTACGGAAACATCAGGATCATCGCACTGATTTGACAGTTCCGTGATATAGCATTGTTCATGGGTAAAAAATTCACTGTTATTGGGATTCTTAATGATAGTGGGTTTCATATTGAAGAGCGTTGATCTGACAATGCAGTAGATGCATTACTGTTTATTGTATGGATTGACAGATTCAGGTTGTTATTTATCAATGCGAGTTGATCGAAAGTTTAAACTGATTAAGACGATAATGTTAACAATCGCCGAACCTCAGATACCGCTACGCTGGCCATAGTGAAGTCAAGTTTTCGTATGGCCTGTAACTCAGTCAGTATCTGGTCATAACGACCCATTGCGTAGTCATAATCTTTCATCCATTGAGTTAAGGCCTTGGTCGTGTGCCGCTTGTTTTTTACGGATTGTAAAATCAACTCTGTGAGTTCGCGCTGATAGCGATGTAAAGCATTACGCATATTGGCGATAGCCAATTGATGCCAGTGGTTGCGTACCTCGGTTTCAGAAATCTGTTCTCGAATCCAGTTTAACTGTAATCTTTCGGCAATCGCAAAGAATAACCGGGCAGTATTTTCCAGATTGGAACGCTGGGCAATTTTTGTTTCAATAATGTCGAAGGCGGAAGCCATGATGACATTTGCTGATAGCTCGCTGGCGATGTGATCAGAAAATCCCTGTTTTAATAACTGACGTCGCGTACTGGTATAGGTCCTCCTGGCCTGGCCCGTCAGGGCATGTGGAATTACTTTACGTAAACGCTTGCTATCCGATTTATAACGTTCGACCAGTATTTTCAATTCAAGCTGCCCCGGATGATTGCGGAGTAACCAGCTTATGGTCCGCTCCAATAAACCACTAATCATGCGGAAACAGGCATAACGGTGCTGTTCGTTAACCTGATTATCGAGATCCTGTAACGCCTGCCAGAGTTTATCGGTCTCGAAGACCTGTTTACAGATGACATAAGCCTTCGCGATACTGGCAATATTCGCGCCGGTTTCTTCTCGCATTCTAAAACCAAAACCGGGACCGATCTGGTTGATGACCTGATTACTGATTTGGGTCGCGATAATTTCCTGCTTCAACGGATGCGACAGAATTTCATCGGCAAATCGTGTACGTACGGTGGCGGGAAAATAATCGAGTAATATCTCGTCAAAATACGGCTCATGTCTAAGGTCGGATTCCAGAAGTGCGTCTTTGTAGGTGAGTTTACTGTATGAGAGCAGGATGCTGAGTTCGGGCCGGGTTAATCCCTGGCCATGGGTCATGCGTTCAATAATTTGCTCATTATTAGGCAGATATTCCAAAGCCCGACTGAGAATCTTGTTTCTTTCCAGGTGGCGCATGAAGCGATCATGTTCATGCATCAATGTGGAAGCCCGTAGTAAGATTTCATCGATTATCTGGGTTTGGTCGTAGTTATTTTGCAAGCAGAGTTCTGCTACATCATCTGTCATCTCTTCCAGTATGCGGTTACGCTCCTGCAGAGACATCTCACCTTTCAAAACCAACCTTGAAAACATGATCTTAAGATTGACCTCGTGATCTGAGCAGTCCACTCCCGCCGAGTTATCGATGGAGTCGGTGTAGTTCAGGCCTCCTGACTGGGCGTACTCAATTCTTCCCAGTTGGGTGAAACCCAGGTTACCGCCTTCTCCAGCTACCTTGGCTTTAAGTTCATTGCCGTTAATCCGTACCGCATCATTGGTCTTGTCTTTAACGTGTTCATGACTCTCAGTGCGAGACTTTATATAGGTGCCAATGCCACCATTCCAGAGTAGGTCTACCGATGATTTCAGTAATAGTTTGATGAGCTGATCGGGAGTAACAAATTCCCGATTGCTTCCTGTCATTTTTTGTATCTCTGGAGACAACGGAATTTTTTTCGATTTGCGAGAAAAGATACCGCCCCCTTTACTAATGAGGTTCTGATTGTAATCGCTCCAGCTTGAACGGGGTAATGCAAATAAGCGGGCTCGTTCTGCATAACTGGAGGCAATATCTGGATTGGGATCTAAAAAGATATGCAAGTGGTTAAAGGCTGCCACTAATTGGATGCAGGGTGACAATAACATGCCGTTGCCAAAGACATCTCCCGACATATCTCCGATACCCAGTACACGAAATGGTTCGCGCTGAATATCTTTGCCTAATCCACGAAAATGTCGTTTGACGGATTCCCAGGCTCCACGGGCGGTGATACCCATTTTCTTATGATCGTAGCCCGCAGATCCGCCCGAAGCGAATGCATCCTGGAGCCAAAAGTTTTGTTGATTAGATACTTCATTGGCAGGATCTGAAAAAGTTGCAGTGCCCTTATCCGCGGCTACGACCAGATAAGGATCATCCTGGTCATGACGACGGGTGGCGGGGGGAGGTTGAATCTTTCCAGTGGTGTAATTGTCCGTCAGTTCCAGTAATGCCAGAACATAAAGCTGGTAACAAGTCTTAACTTCTTCGAAAGTTTGTTTGCGATCAAGATCTACGGTTTGCTTGGTAATAAATCCGCCCTTGGAACCAGCGGGTACGATCACGGCATTTTTAACCATCTGGGCTTTCATCAGTCCCAGTACTTCCGTTCGATAATCCTCCTTGCGGTCAGACCAGCGTAATCCACCACGTGCGACTTTGCCCCCGCGCAAATGGATACCTTCAAAACGGGAGCTATATACAAATATTTCAAACAGGGGTTTAGGTTTGGGCAGATTCTTGATTTTTCTCGAGTCGAACTTGAAACTCAAATAGACACAAGTCGTTTTTATATACTGGTAATAGTTGGTTCTGACTGTCGCTTCAATCAGATTCAATAATTGCTTGAAAATCAGGTCCTGATCGAGTGAATCTATTTCATTCAGGTGTTCAAGGTATTCCGTTCTGGTTTGGTTATATTTTTGAGTATGATCTGTTTCAGGATCAAATCGATATAAGAAAAGCTTGACCAGCTTCAGTGTAATCAAGGGATGATCGTTCAGGGTCTCGATGATAAGCGTTTGACTATAGGGAAATGTGATTTGGTGCAGGTAAGCCGTATAGGCTCTGAGAATATTAATGTTGCGACTTTTTAAACAGCATGAAAACAGCAATTGATTAAAGCTGTCATTTTCTGTTTGCCGGTTCCAAACCGAGGAAAATAATTCTTCAAAGTAACGTGGGATCTTGTCATGATCGAATGCGCACATTTCATGGCGCCGCTTTAAAATGAAATGATGTATCCACACAGCATGATGATCAATTTTCAAACAATAGGGTTTTTCCAGTAACACCTCCAGTCCCATGGCTTCGAGAATTGACATGGATTGGGACAGGGTGACGGCCTTGTCCATGGCATACAATTTTATGGCGAACTGGTGTGATTTCTGATCATCGATCAGACGTGTTTGAAGACAACCTAAACGCAGGAGTTGATCGAGCTTGAGGCAATCCTCAAATGCCTCTGGTGCGGTAAAATCATCCCGATAATCCCTTGGAAAAACCTCGCCCAGATTGTTTTTATCAATTAATGCAGTCGTTGATGATGACGTGATTAATTTTTCTAAATCTAACAGCCAGTTTTTATTCATGGTTTTTTATTTAGCGTTTTATAGGGAAATCCTAAAGGTTATTGAGCCATTCTCCTAATTTATCTGCCACGCTAAAGAGATGAACTAATTCGGGTGTGTCAGCATTTAATGGGTATTCTGTATCCTGTAAGACTTGGTTTAATAACTTGTGACCATCAAAATCTACAAAAGCCATTCTTAATAATAATCCTTGCTTTAACCCAAAATCATCTCCCGGAAGGGCTGCAACACCGGTATGTTCTAATAAAGCCTGGGCCAATTGATTGGCATTGGTTATGCCCGCAGTTGTCAGAGCATCACGAAAGTAAGAAAAATCAGCCAGCACATAAAAACCACCCTCTGGTGTTACAACCTGAATGTTCTGCTGGTTTAATAATGCGCTCAGATGCCGGCCAATATGGGCCATTATTTTTCTACAGGCATGGATGTAGTCCAGGATTGAACTGGAATCTTCGAATGCCAGGATCGAAGCCATTTGTATGGGTGCGCTGACTGACGTATAAGTCTCACTGGCCAGGGTGATCATGGAATCCAGTACGGCCCTGAGTTCATTGGGAAAACAGAAAAAGCCCAGGCGCCAGCCACCGGCTCCGGCCCATTTACTGATTCCATTACTGATGATGGTGCCTTCAGGATAATAACGTGCGATCGATTGGTGCTCTCCACGAAAGTGGAGTTCACTGTAGATCTCATCGGAAAGAATGATCAGGTTGAATTTACGAGCAACTGCTGCAAGCGCTATTAATTCTGACTCAAGAAAACAGGCGCCACTGGGATTATTAGGACTGTTCAGTATTAAAAGTTGAGGTCGACCTTTATGATTTTGGCAATGTTGTTCGAGCGTGTCTGCAGTGAGTTTCCAGCCATCTTCTGAATAACAGTTTAACCAATGTACATTTCGGCCCAATAACCGAGCCTGTGGGTCATAGGAAACCCAACTGGGTGCGGGTAATAACAGGTCACAGTCCAGAACCATTTGTAAACCGAATAACAATTCCTTACTGCCAGGTCCGATGATAATCTGATCCCCAGAACGTTCTAAACCCTCTGTATGCTGAATAAAACCTGATATGGCTTCACGTAGCGGCAGATAACCCTGTACCGCCATGTAATCCTTAATAGCGGCATAGGCTTGTAAAGCAGAAACCATGCTGTCAGGTACGGGAAAAGGGGACTGACCCAATCCCAGGCGAATGACATCCTTACCTTCGAGAATGAGTTGTTTACTTTTTTCATTGATAGCCAGGGTGGCTGATTTTGGAACCTCTAAAATATGCTGAGAGAGGGGTAATGGATTGGACAAGTGGGTCCTGCTGTTCATCTTGATCACTCTTTTTTTTTGTTAAAAATAATCAATGCCCACAGAATGGATAATATCAAAAGCGTATATCCATAAATCCGTTAATACTGTACAAACTAAAAGTGAAATCGAAGTGGGTTAGAGCAGCGCTAATAGACCTATTCGTTCTTAACCTATCGTAAACTCTTCTAATTCAATACACCTTTAGATGACTTACAGTTTGAACAGAGAG
>JAAUXZ010143301.1_pt1 | contig 13542 bp, 14 predicted proteins | sample 7278131 | NCBI WGS metagenome assembly JAAUXZ01 (sample SAMN14350119, study PRJNA611818) | marine sediment metagenome | isolation source: surface marine sediment (3m) | place: French Polynesia: Moorea | collected 2018-08
CCGAGCAACAGGACGAATATCAACAAAATGAGTCTCATGTTGCGATTCCTAAATATTTCTCAAAATTAAATTAAGCACGCACATTGTTTACGAACTGTACGCAAGCCTTGTGCCGGGTTTAACCGCTTCAAAATGTATCAGGTTGATACAGCCTTCTCTGAAGCCACCCTCACAATAGGCAAAATAGTAATTCCACAGTTTCTGGAAACTGGAGTCATAACCGAGCTCTTCGAGTTTGCCGGCAGCATTGTTGAAACGCTCGGTCCAAACGGCCAGCGTATCGGCATAGTCGATTCCATATTCCTGTATCTGGCTGACGGTCATGCTGGTACGGTCGCGTAAGTGACGGCACATCTCGTGGAGTGATGGCAGGCAACCGCCCGGGAAAATATACTTCTGTATAAAATCGACACTACGTCGGTAATTATCGTAAGCCTGGTCAGCAATCGTAATAGCCTGAATCAGCATACGCCCGTTTGGCTTCAATAACTGTTCCAGCTTCTCAAAGTAGGTAGGCATATATTGATGTCCTACCGCCTCGATCATTTCTACCGAGACCAGTTTGTCGTATTGACCTTCGAGATCGCGGTAATCCTGTAGCAACAGTGTAACTTTGTCCTCGAGTCCCTGGCGTTTTACCGCCTCCTGAGCGAATGCATACTGTTCCTGAGACAAAGTGGTTGTGGTCACCTGACAGCCATAGTGCTTGGCCATGTAACAGGCGAGCCCGGCCCAGCCTGTCCCTATTTCTATGACATGGTCATCGGGTTGCAAATCGAGTTTCTGGCAAATTGTCTCCAGCTTGTACTCCTGGGCTTCCTCAAGGCTTTGCTCTTTGTGCTTGAATACCGCAGAGCTGTACTGCATGTGTGGATCGAGGAACAACTCATAAAGGTCATTGCCGAGGTCGTAATGCGCCGAGATGTTATCGCGGCTTCCTGAGAGACTATTGCGATTCAGCCAGTGCTTGATCTTGTTGTAGGGGAAAGTGATCCATGCCAGCTTTTTTTCCAGCTCTATCTGCATCGCCTGGTTGCGGCAGAACACCCGGATCACGCCGAGTAAATTATCACAGGTCCAGTGTCCGAGCACATAGGACTCAGCGGCGCCAATGGTACCGCCGGTAACTACCCGGCTGTAGGTACTGTGATCGTGAACTTCAAAAGTGACATGCAAATCAGAAGAAGGATTGCCAAACTCAAACTCACCTTTTTGATCAAGAACCTTGACGTAACCGTCTTCCATTGAGCCGAGTATGGAAAACAGCACCTTACGGCATAGGTTGTCGATCAGCGTACTAGTGTCTGGTTTAGCCAGTGTTTCCATTGTCTTCCTCAGGGATGTGAATAAAACGGGACACGTTTGACCGCCAATCGAGTGGCTTGCCAGTAAATGCCCTTCAGGATCGACAGTGACATCGACGGCCACTGTTTTAGAGTTCGTGTCAGGTTGCCTGGAGTAAACGGCTGGTGACGCAGCTCCAGTGTAGCTTCAAACAGTTTTTCTTCGTTCCAGTTTTCAATATGCACGATGATACGATCAGTCTTGTAGGAGACTTTCCATCGATAGTGCATGTCCATGTCCATGAATGGAGATACGTGAAATTGCTTGTCGTTGGTGCCGGGATTATCAAGATCAACCAGATAACAATGCGATTCATTCCAGGGGGTATTACTAACCTCGGCCAACATGTAGATGGCTTCGCCGTCTGACAGGCAAAAGTAGAAATTAACCGGGCTGAAATAGAAGCCGAGGCTGCGGGCATGACCAAGAAAAATAACCTGGTCCACTAAAGAAATATCACCACCGAGTATCTCGACTTGCTCTAGTACCGATTGCTTCAGGGGTTGTGCCGGATCGCCAAAATAATCACTACGTTTGAAATTCAGCATGTTGAAGCGATTAATTGAAAAGAAACGAAAGTTATCTCTGATCGTCTCTACTTCATCGAGATCCAGGCCCAGAAAATACATGGGATAACGAAACGCGTGGTCCGCAACCTGATAGCGGCGGTGAATAACATTACCCTGGTAAATGGCGCTATTAAGTGGGGTCAAAGTTTCTCCCCCAGTTTTTCGCAGACATCCAGTGCCGAGCGCACACCGTCTTCGTGAAAGCCGTTATACCAGTAAGCACCGCAGAAATAGGTGTGTGATTTGCCGTTTATTTCATCTCGACGCTGCTGGCCAACCACGGTGCCTTCATCATAAACCGGATGCGCATAGTTAAAACTGCGCAGGATTTTATCCGGGTCAATATCAGCGGTGCGGTTAAGCGTCACACAAAACGTTTCGTCGGACTTAATACCTTGCAGTATGTTCATATTGTACGTCACACCAGGCGCACACTCTTTGTCATCATCGGCTAGAAAGTTCCAGCTTGCCCATGACGCCTTATATTTTGGAAGAAGCCGTGTATCGGTATGCAATACCACATCGTTCTCCCGATATTTGATCAGGCTCAAAATCTCGCGTTCGGTCTCAGTGCAATCACTCAACATGGCCAGGGCCTGGTCAGAATGACAGGCTAAAATAACCTCGTCGAATTCTTCAGATCCCTGCGCTGTGGTGACAGTCACCGAGTCACCATTTCGAGTAATGCCTTCCACCGGCGACCCCAACCTGACATCGTCAACATTTTTAATAAGCTTGGGGATATAGCTGCGAGAGCCGTTGTCGATCACATACCACTGTGGGCGATCGGCGATGTTGAGCAAGCCATGATTGTTGAAAAAACGCAGGAACAGCGAAAAAGGAAAATTTTTCGAGTCACCGACAGAAGCTGACCATATCGCAGCCACCATGGGTAAAATATAGTGATCCGCAAACAGGTCAGAGAACTTGTAACGTTCGAGCAGGCAACCCAGTGTTTCTATGTCGTCGAATTTACCATTTGCCAGAATGCGCTTGTTAAGCATGTTGAAGCGCACGATTTCGTACAGAAAATAGTAAAACCGCATCGACAACAGATTCCTGCGCTGCGAAAACAGGCTGGAAAGATCATGGCCGTTGTATTCGATCCCGGTGCCGGTGTGCTGCACTGAAAAACTCATCTCGGTTGGACGAGCCTCAATGCCGATTTTTTTCAGCAGTTTGATGAAATTAGGATAGGTGCGGTCATTAAAAACGATGAAACCGGTGTCGATGGCATAGTGCTGTCCACCAAGTGTGATGTCTACCGTCGCAGTATGACCGCCTAATACCGGTTGCGACTCAAACAAGGTAACCCGGTGCTTGCGACTCAACAAATACGCTGAGGTCAGGCCCGATATACCACTACCAACTATCGCTATATTTTTCACATCGGGCTCCTGATCATGCCTTGTGACAACTTCACCCACAGCGCCTGAGGGATCCACGACATTAATCGCAAAACCTGAATAAACATGAAAGGAAAAGCGACGGTGGCTTTGCCTTTGTCGAGACCTTTGCGGATTGCCTGACTGGCCTCTTCAACGGTGACCAGCGAGGGCATTTGGAAATCGTTTTTCTGGGTCAGCGGCGTATCAACAAAGCCTGGCTGCACCAGGCTCACGTTAATGTTTTTGGATTTCAGATCGACCGCAATGCTGCGAGCAATGTAATTCAGTGCTGCTTTCGAAGCCCCGTAGGCCTCGGCTCTAGGGAATGCCAGAAAAGTTACGCTTGAGCTGACAAAAGCGACGCGGCTGCCCGCCTTCAGACGAGGCAAAAGCGGCGCCAATGAATTGATCACACCGATCACGTTTGCTTGCATCACGCGGCTGAATAAATCCGGATCGAGTTGCAGCGGATCGTCGACGTATTCGCAGGTGCCGGCGTTAAGAATGACAAGATCGGGTGGGTCGATTTCAGCCAATGCCTTTTCACTTCCCTCTTTGTCGGTAATATCGAAGGCCAGGGTGTCGATGCCGAGATCGTCAAACAGGTCAGCCAGTTTTTCTTTGTTGCGCCCACAGGCAATCACCGACCAACCGTCGTCTTTGTAATCTTTTGCCAGTTGTAGTCCGATGCCGGAAGAAGCACCTGTCACCAAAACTGATCGCATAACGCCGCCTTTTACTGAAATTAATTCAGATACTTTAATTTCGGCCGCGTGAATACCGCGTCAATCAGTTGTGAAGAAGTTGTGAAGAAATCCCTCAATCACGCAGCCAGCCTAGCTTTCAGGCGTCTGGTAATCCATCCATAAAGGGGTATGTGTTCGTAAAGCATTTCGCCCAGATCGTAGTAGTCGCGATGATAAAAAATCTTCTCTTCAAAACGAATATGGCTGATACCAGCGACATCAATGTTGCGCCCCGCAGCCAATTTCGGGTGTTGATACGACATGATCCACTGCAGAAAGGCCTGGCCGTCAGAAACAGTGGTTTCGGTAATACGAAACTCCAATGATGCAACATTGGTCATCAAGGCATTGAAATACTGATCTAACGCTGGCAATCCCTGCATGCGGTGCACGGGATCGATAAATTCGATATTTTCGGCATAGACCGGGGTCAGGTCGACCGGAGTTTCGGCGCCCAGTGATTCATAAAAACGCGTGAATTCGTCGACTATGGAAGGCATGGCGGCCTCAGCTTGATTGAAACGGAACCTGAGTCTATCTAGTTTTCCGTCAATTTCGCGTGAACCGGGTGCTGCTCTAACTCTGCAATCCAGCGATCAGGTTGCGGCGGATCCTAAGGTGCGGTTATCGAAGCTTACGGCTTACTTGGCGCACATCTCGTTGGTGAGATTTTTGTTGAGTCGCTTGCCGCGTTGATAACCTTTCCAGTAGGCTTCCTTGGCGGCTTCCCGATAGTCCGCCGGCACCGTGTCGAGATACTGGTTGTAGTCGCGATTAAAGACTTCCTCGTCATCGCAAAACTTGCGTTTGAACGCCAGCTGCCCGGTCAGCTCGGCCACCCGCAGATAGCTTAGCTCCTCTGGCTCCTGAATTTTCTCAGGCTCTTCTTCAACGACTTCTTCTTCAACCTCGGCTACTTCCTCAATTTCTTCCTCCACCTCGGTTACGTTGCGCGTTCTGGCTTTCGTCAGGCGCTCGCATTCGTCAGCGGACAACAGGGTGGTTTCCTCCTTGCTTTTGTCGAAACCTTCCTGAAACGCATTTCTCATCGCATCGCCCTGCTCCGGCGCTACCTGTTGCACTCTAAGAGTAAATTCGGCAAGCACTCCAGCCTCGCCACACTGCAATCTCGAGTAACTCAGTGTGCCAAGCGTTCGCGAAAGGTTAACTAGCGAATCGGTGGCTTGCGTATTGGCCTCGCCGTCGCTTTCTTCATCGACTTCTTCAAGTGATGCGATGGCCTGATCGATGATCTGCATGATGGAGTTCAATCCCTGGTCTGCAAGCTGGGCTTTAACAGCCGTTACCTGAAACATGCAGAACACAATAGAAAGAAGCAGCAGAGGTCTGATTTTCATGAAGTTTCCCTTATCCAGACAGCATTGAAATTAAATCACGGATGCTTCCAATCATCCAGTGAACTTATCATCGCTTTTTGCGATATCGGGGTATTTAGACGATAATGCCGCGCTCTTCGACTTACCTGCCGATTTGAAAAACCCATTTATGTCCGCATCGAGCCCTAAAATCGGTTTCGTCAGCCTCGGCTGCCCCAAGGCAACGGTGGATTCTGAGCAGATACTCACCTCTTTACAAAGCGAAGGCTATCAATCTGTTGCTGACTATGAGGAAGCTGACCTTGTAGTGATCAATACCTGCGGTTTCATTGACGCCGCCATTGATGAGTCAATGCAGGCCATCGACGAGGCATTACAGGAAAATGGCAGGGTTATCGTAACCGGTTGTCTTGGCGCACGCGCGGATCGTTTGCGGGAATCCTTCCCTGACTTGCTCGCGGTGACCGGCCCTCATGCACGTGATGAAGTGATGGCTGCCGTGCATCAGCATCTGCCGGCACCTCACAACCCGTTTCTTGACCTGGTCCCCAAACAAGGCATCAGGCTAACACCACGACATTATGCCTACCTGAAAATTTCAGAAGGCTGTAACCACAGCTGTAGTTTTTGCATTATTCCATCGATGCGTGGAAAACTGGTAAGTCGCCCGATTGATGATGTCATGCGTGAGGCAGAAACCCTGGTTGAAGCGGGTATCAAGGAACTTCTGGTGATCTCGCAGGATACCAGCGCCTATGGCGTCGACGTGAAATACGGCTTGCGATTGTGGCAAGGACAACCCCTGCAGACCCGATTTTATGATCTGGCCAAAGCACTCTCGACACTCGGTGTCTGGATTCGGTTGCACTACGTGTATCCCTATCCACACGTCGACGACGTTATCCCACTGATGGCCGATGGTCAGTTACTGCCCTACCTGGACATTCCTTTTCAGCACGCCAGTCCGAGCGTGCTGAAGGCGATGAAACGTCCCGGAAGCCGCGAGCGGGTGCTGGAACGCATACAGGCCTGGCGAAACATTTGTCCTGAACTGGTGTTACGCAGCACTTTTATCGTTGGCTTCCCCGGAGAAACCGAGAAGGATTTTGAACAGTTGATCGAGTTTATCAACGAGGCGGGCATCGACCACGCCGGCTGTTTTACCTATTCAGACGTGGAGGGTGCTGCGGCCAACGAGCTACCCGGTCAACTGCCCGAGCATATCAAACAGGAGCGCTACGATGAGTTCATGCTGGCGCAGCAGGCCATCAGTCAGGCGCGCTTGCAACGCCGAATTGGCAGTGAACAAATCGTGCTGGTCGAAGACCAGGACGAGCAGGGTTATATTGCCAGGTCTTACGCCGACGCACCGGATATTGATGGGCTAACTTATATCGACAATACCAAAGCACTGCGTATTGGCGATTTCGCCCGCGTCACGGTTACCGAAACCGACGCCTACGACTGTTACGCATCAGCCTTATAACCGACATAGCCGACTAATCAGGTTGTTTACCGACAACGAGATTAACCTCGTCGTTGACTACTTCGACCCGCAATGGCTTTAGCGACTGACCCACACAGGGGCCGGCGACACAGAGACCTGATTCAATCTCGAACCGCGCATCGTGAGAGGCGCATTGAATGAAGGTTTCATCCACATCAAGAAACTGGTGATCCACCCAGTCAAGTGGAGCACCAGTGTGCGGACAACTATTCAAATAAGCGTACAGACGGTTGTTGTAACTCACAACAAAACCCTGGATGAACTGACCTTGCCAGCTAATCGAAAACCCCCTGCTGCCAGGATCTGAGAGCAGCTCTCTGGCAAACAGCGGCAGCAAATTTTTTGTCGCGGTATCGTTCACAAACTAGCAACCCGGCTGGTCATTAAATCGCTGGTAGAATCGTCAAAGCATCCTACACTAGGAAATGCAATCCTTTGTAGTTCTTCCCGTATCATGGCAACTCAAGACAGCGAATGGAAATCCAAATACCAGACCTCGATCAGGGAGCTGGATAAAAAAGAACAGGAATGGTCTCAGGTTGAGAATATTCTGCGTAAAGCCATATCCCGGCTCAGTCTCGCTGCACGTGGCCTGGATGACAAGCTGGACGAGCAACTCAAACTGATTCAAACACTGTCACGGGAGAAACGTGACGAGCGCCTTTCCAGTGCACTGAACCAGTTATCGTCGATTATCTCGAGCCTCGATCAGTCCGGCAAAGAGAGTAGCGGCCAATTCCCCGAGTCCATGTCTTTGTTGATGGAGACATTGCAGGAAATCGATCTCAACAAGGACCAGCAGCAGCGGCTCAAACCGATGTGCGCGAAATTGCTGAAGGCAATAGCCAGCGGTTCCAAATCGAACGGTGAAAAACAGCAGGTTAGCGAGCAGCTCAAGCAGATTTCGGCTTTGGTTAACGAAAACCTGTCAGGGTCACAGACTGGTGACACTGCGGATAACCTGCTAACCCAGCTCATCAGCCTGCTTCAGGTGACACCTGATGTTTCGGTAAAAATCAAAGCTATTCTTAAAAACAACCGACAACTGCAAGAGCAGGAGTTACAGGCTCTTGCCGATACCTTAAACGGTGCACTACAGGCTAACGGCGACGGCAAGCTTTCTATCGATGTCACCATAAACGAGCTGCTTGATCAATTGAGCAGCGTTCAGGGCATGGCCGATACGGTTTCTGAGCTGCGCGCCCGCGTTGACAATGGCTTGCAGCAGGAAGAATGGAAGGATGCCATTTCGCAAATCGTTGATGCGGTTAATGCAGCGCTAAACCAACTCGATCTCGAGAAACGCGAACTCGAAGGTTTCATCGTCAATATCACCAAACAGTTGGGGCAGCTGTCGCAACTGGTGGAAGAGGATTTTCAGGAAAAAACTGACGAGCATAATCATGCCAGGGACTTCCATGATTATCTGCATGAAGGCATCAATTCTATCGAGGCTGACTTTCAGTCTTCCAACAATCTGCAAGAATTACGCGAGTCGATTTCAAAAAACATCCAGTTTATTCGCCAGCGGGTCGATACCTTTGTCCACGAAACTCACGAGCGATTTGAGGCGACAGAAAAACGCAACCAGCAACTGAGCAGCCAGCTCAGTGAGATGGAGCAGGAAACCGAAGCGCTACAGGTCAAGCTTGCCGAAAATCGCGAAAAGCTGATGCGCGATCCACTCACGGGTGTGTTTAACCGCCTTGCCTACGATCAACAACTGACCCAGGACATGGCACGCTGGGAGCGTTATCAGACACCTTTCAGCTTTGCCATTCTCGATATCGATTTTTTCAAACGCATTAACGATGACTACGGCCACGCTGCCGGCGACAAGGCACTGGTCATTGTCGCCAAACTAATGATGAAAATGGTCAGGAAAACAGACCTTATCTTCCGTATCGGCGGCGAGGAGTTTGTCATTATCATGCCGGCAACCGATCAGCAGGCGGCAGGTCAGCTAATTGATAAGATTCGACAGGCGGTCTCGCAAACCGAAATCCACTTCAAACAGAAGCGCGTCAATTTGACCCTGTCGGCGGGTTACACCGCGGCTCGCGAGGGCGATAATGAAGACAAGATTTTTGAACGCACCGACAAAGCCATGTATCGCGCTAAAAATTCCGGACGCAACTGCCAGTTCGAAGCCGCGTAATCGCCCCGTCGGAACTGCCTAGCCGACCTCGGCCGGGGTTTTCGCGACAATTGTCAAAGCATGCAATTCGCCGGATGCAATCTGCGCGTTGACACATGCATATACCAGCCGGTGGCGCTTCAGTGTATTCAGGCCGTCAAATTCGTCGCTGACGACCGTCGCCGTGTATTTGCCTTCGGCGCCACTAACCTCAACGCTTTGCGCTGCCATACCTTGCTCAATGAGACGTTCTATTTCTTTAGGATCCATAATTCCGGTTTAACCATCAGGGAAACTGGCCGAAAACAGGGTCAATGGCTACACTAGAACCTCGAATCGGTTGTTCAAATGAAGCCGCGTTTCTGTCGACGGGATACCTAGCCACGTGAAAGGTTGCTAGAACAGCCCTTATTATATGCCAGATGAGAGTTGAAAATACCATGCAAAAACTACTGCCGATACTGCTGCTCTTACCTTTGTTTGTGATTCAGCCGGTAGTCGCACAGGACGCCGATGAGGAGGCACCCTCAACCAACTCAGCCTATGTCTCGCTTGGCAAGGCTATGGTAATCAATCTTTCCAGTCAGAAGCGCAAAAACACTTTTTTACAAATCAGTGCCGATGCCTTGATTGATGATGACTCCCACCTGGAACTCGTAGAAGCCCATGTGCCGGCAATTCGCCACACCTTGATTGTATTGCTCAGCGAACAATCTGACGTAGATATGAAGTCATCGATGAAACGCGAGGAATTACGTCAACAAGCTACTGCCGAAGTGAAACAGCTGATTACTGAACTAACCGGCCAGGATCTCGTCAGCGACTTGTTATTCTCAAGTATCCTGGTCCAGTAAACGCAGACGTTTACCGTCGGCAACCAGTTTCGACTGGCCGTGTAAAAACGACAGCAATTGCTCACCGACCATGGCCATGCGCCAACCCTGGGTCAGAATCCCGTTGGTTTTTCCGGACAACAATCGATCAACATCCTTGCGCGTGGCCAGCGTGGCCAGTGCGATGTCATTCTGATTGGCGACCTGCCGACAAATTGCCATCAGGCAATCTCCAAGGGCCTGTTGATCGGCGCTTAACGGTTTCGGTTTATCGAGCTTTGGCCAGTCCTCGGGATCCATTCGTCTGGCCTCTTGCACCAGGGCAATCCAGGTATTAGCGTATCGATTGCTAATGTCGCGAGGCAGATCGCGAATGCCGTTCAAGTCGTTGGCAATCTCGGGCATCCGCCTGGCTATGTCTACCAGCACTTCATCCTTGATAATCCAGCGCCTTGGTTTGTTTTGTCGTTGCGCAGTTTCTTCGCGCCACTGTGACAAGGCACTGGCTACCTGCAGCTTCACACCCTTGAGTTTCTGCACACCTTTCAGGCGTTGCCAGAGCGATGAGAAATCAACCCGATAATTGTCCGCCTGGCTCATTGCGGCGAGCTCATCCCTGATCCAGTGTTGTCGGCCCGTGGTTTGCAAGCGTTCTAACAGGGTTTCATAAATATCACGCAAATAGCGCACGTCATCCATTGCATAATCGAGTTCCCCTTTGGACAGGGGCCGCTTGCACCAATCCGTGCGCGCGTACTTTTTTTCCAGTTCGACGCCGGTAATCTGTTTGACCAGTTCGCCATAGCCAATTTGATGGGAGTAACCCAGAACGGCAGCCGCAACCTGGGTATCAAATACCGGCACCGGTAACAGCCCAAGTTCCTGCAGTAAAATCTCCATGTCCTGGGATGACGAATGGAACACCTTGACCACCTGTTCATTGGTCATCAGGTTCTTTAACGGCTGCCAGTCATTGATGGCCAGCGGATCAACACAGGCCTGATGCTGTGGCGTGGCAATCTGGATTAGCGCCAATACCGGGTAATAAGTTTTCTCCCGCACAAATTCGGTATCAACGGCACAGTAGGCCTCCTCACTGATCAGTTCGCAGAAATCTGCTAACGCCCGCTGACTGTCGATAAATTGATAATTATTGCTCATAGCGCTTTTTACCTAATTCAGCGCGGCCTTGCGACGGATATCACGCATGATCACGAATATCCATGGCCAGATCAGCATGCCGATCACCGGTGCGCCGAAGAAGGCCATTACCGGTGTCGGGCGACCCAGAATGCCCTCCACCCAGGCGATGATGACCTGGTAAATCAGCAATAACCCGAACACATAAATCGCTTGCTGCGCGAGTGTCAGTACGCGGATGCGCTGATGCAAATTCACATTGAAGTAAATAATGATGACCAGGGCCAGCGCGTGCTGACCAAATAATGCGCCTTGCGCGGTATCCATGAAAAGACCGGTAATAAAGGCCGACCACAGGCTGACCCGATTCGGCAACGCCATACTCCAGTAAATCAGAAACAGGGCCAACCAGTTGGGACGATAAATCTGTGCCCACTCGGGTAGCGGCAGAATTAAAAGAATAAATCCGATCACCAGGGTCAGCGGGATGACCAGATAGCGAAGGCCCCCGCTCATTGCGCCTTCTCCTTGATCACCAGAACTTCCCGGCTGGCATCCAGTTTTGCGCTGGGGTGGGCGACGACTGAAACGAATCCTCGTATCAAATCTTCATTGATCGTGGTTACCGTAGCCACTGGATAATCTCCCGGGAAACGTCCACCGAGACCGGAGGTCACTAATTCATCGCCTATGACAATGTCAGCCGTAGCCGGTAAAAAACGCAACTCCAGCTGATCGGTGCTGCCGTTACCAAATGCCACTGAGCGCACACCGCTGCGAATAAACTGCACCGGAATCGCATGGTCAGGATCAGATATCAGAATAATGGTGGCAGACTCGGGATTAACATTAATCACCTGGCCCATGATGCCAAATTCGTCGATAACCGCCTGGCCCGCTTCCACACCGTCTGCCGTACCCTTGTTGATTTCAATCAACTGCCGATAAGGATTCTGGTTAACGGATAACAATTCGGCAACGATGACATCATCGGCCACCTTACGCGATGAACTCAGTAGATTTCGGAGACGCGTATTTTCTTCGGCTAGCACCTGCAACTGTTGTAACCGCGCCTGCAAAATACGGTTCTCGGCTTTCAGGCTTTCATTCTCTTCGAGTACTTCATGATGCGCGGTCGCCCAGTCGGTTACCCAGTTGCCAGCGGTCGCGGGTAGACTTACCAGATATCTGAGCGGAGAAAGTGTGAGGGAAATACTGGAGCGAACAACCTGCAAGTTCTGAAAGCGATGATCGACAACCATCATCACCAGGCAGAGCAGAATCAATAACACCGCCTTCCAGGATTCACTGCGTGCCTGAAAAAGAATTTTCACGGTATCAAGCCCTGCCCGGAGAACACAGGTCCTGGAAGATTATTCGATGGCGAGGAAGTCCAGGCCTCTCTCATCGATCATTTCCAGCACACGACCACCGCCGCGCGCCACACAGGTCAACGGGTCTTCAGCGATGATTACCGGTAAGCCGGTTTCTTCCATTATCAGGCGATCAAGATCGCGCAGCAGGGCGCCGCCGCCAGTTAAAACAATGCCACGCTCGGCAATATCAGCAACCAGTTCCGGTGGAGTTTGCTCGAGGGCACTTTTAACTGCCTGCACAATGCCATAGAGCGGATCTTGCAGTGACTCAAGGATTTCATTGCTGTTGAGGGTAAAACTGCGGGGTACACCTTCGGAGAGGTTACGACCCTTGATTTCCATCTCGCGAAGTTCTTTTTGCGGGTAAGCCGCGGCAATTTCAACTTTGACTTTCTCTGCGGTTGCTTCACCAATCAGAATGCCGTAGTTGCGACGTACATAGTTAATGATGGATTCGTCGAAGCGGTCTCCACCAATACGCACCGAGGCCGAGTAGACAATGCCGTTCAACGACATGACCGCGACTTCCGAAGTACCGCCACCGATGTCGAGTACCATCGAGCCTTGCGGTTCATCAACCGGCATTCCGGCGCCAATTGCAGCCGCCATCGGTTCCTCGATGACAAACACCTTGCGCGCACCGGCACCAAGCGCCGATTCGCGTATCGCACGGCGCTCAACCTGGGTCGCACCACAGGGAACACAAATCAACACGCGTGGACTGGGGCGTAGAAACTGGTTTTCGTGAACTTTACGGATAAAGTGCTGCAGCATTTTCTCGGTGTAGGTGAAATCCGCAATCACACCGTCTTTCATCGGCCTTTTGGCAGTGATATTTTCCGGTGTGCGGCCGAGCATTTTCTTGGCGTCGGCACCCACTGCTTCGATTGACTTGGGACCTCCGGGGCCACGATCCTGGCGAATCGCAACCACCGAGGGTTCATTCAGTACGATACCCTGTCCGCGACAATAAATAAGTGTATTTGCCGTACCCAGATCAATAGAAAGATCGTTGGATAACAGACCCCTGATAGCTGAAAACATCTTGCCCTGTGATTCCTGTGTGCAATGTGGCGTTCTAATCCGGAGGATATTAATAAGGTGTTTAGCCGTTCCTCCGAGTGAAGCGTACTCTAGCAATGGCGCGGGTTTTGAGCAAGAAAGA
>JAAUXZ010027352.1_pt1 | contig 13536 bp, 9 predicted proteins | sample 7278131 | NCBI WGS metagenome assembly JAAUXZ01 (sample SAMN14350119, study PRJNA611818) | marine sediment metagenome | isolation source: surface marine sediment (3m) | place: French Polynesia: Moorea | collected 2018-08
CCGATCTTCCGGCTTGCACCAACGGCCTTGTGACACCCGTATCATTCTGATCGGGTCGATCGCCTCAGTGCACAAGCGCAAAACCCTCTGGGCCCTGCTACTCGCAGGGCCCTTTTTATTTGGCGAGAACGCAATGGCAGAAGCCATACCAGTCGAACTTGAGAAAACCGAGCAGGGCTGGCAGCTCCTGCGTGGCGGCGAACCGTACTTGATCAAGGGCGCCGGCGGATCAGGTTCACTGGGGCTGCTCGCTGCCTCTGGCGGCAACTCCATACGTACCTGGTCGACGGATGGTGCCGGTGAGGTTCTCGACAAGGCACATGAGCTTGGACTAACTGTCACCGTTGGCATCTGGCTCGGCCACGAGCGTCATGGATTCGACTACAACGACGAAGACCAGGTTCGCGAGCAGCTCGAGCGGGCCCGCGAGGCCGTGCTGCGCTACAAGGATCATCCGGCGTTGTTGCTGTGGGGCGTTGGTAACGAGATGGAGGGCTTCGAGGATGGCGATAATACAGCCGTCTGGAAGGCCGTCAACGACGTCGCCGCGATGATCAAGGAGCTCGACCCCAATCATCCGACGATGACCGTCACGACCTTTGTTCACGGCGAACGCGTCGAATTCGTCCACCGGCGAAGCCCGGCTGTCGATATCCACGGCGTTAACGCGTACGGCGGCGCCCAGGTCGTCCCGGAGTGGCTCCGAGAGCGCAGTGCCACCAAACCCTACGTCTTGACCGAGTTCGGCCCAGTCGGGCCGTGGGAGACCACAGAGACAGAGTGGGGCGCGCCCTACGAAGCGACCAGCACCGAGAAGGCCGATTTCTACAGACTTAGCTATGAAAAGGGCATCCTGGCCGAGCCCGGTTTCGCGCTGGGTTCATATGCGTTCCTGTGGGCTTCGAAAATGGAGGCCACCGAGACGTGGTTCGGCATGTTCCTCGAAGACGGCTCGAAGACAGCGTCGGTCGACGCAATGACCGAGCTCTGGTCGGGCGCACCGCCGGAGGATCTTGCGCCTGTTGTCGAACCACTCAACGTTGACGGCAGTTCGCAACTGGATCCAGGCGCCGAGATCAGCGTCAATTCAAAGGTTACGGATCCCGAAGGCAGCGACCTGCGGGCGCGCTGGGTCCTCCGCCCGGAATCTTCTGAGTATTCGACAGGCGGTGATTTCCGTCCCAACCTGCCCGAGATCGACGGCGTGGTCTTGGAGGGTAGTGTCGACGGCGCGCGCCTGCGCATGCCTGACGAGCCTGGACCCTATCGCCTTTTCTTCTATGCCTACGACGAGGCTGGCAATGCCGCTACGGCCAATGTGCCGCTGCTGGTTAAGGGTGAGGCGCGGATTCGCTTCCCGGTCTCGGTCTACGAAGACTCCTTCAACGGCATGCCGTGGGCGCCGTCCGGCTGGATGGGCAATATCGAATCGCTGACGCTGGACGGGGAGAGCTCGGAGCGACCGCCTTACGACGGTTCAGCTGCGATCCGTATGCGCTATGAGGGCACGTTCGGTTGGGTCGGCGTGGCGTGGCAGGATCCGCCCAATAACTGGGGCGACCTCGACGGCGGTTACGACCTGACGGGTGCCACCGCACTCGAAGTCTGGGCACGCGGCGAATACGGCGGCGAGAAGGTTGGTTTTGGCGTCGGCATCATCGGCAAGGACAAGGCGCATGCGGATTCGGCCGTCGAGCAGACAGAAGGGATCGAGTTGACGCCGGAATGGCAGCGCTACATCGTGCCGCTCAAGGGGGCCGATCTCTCGAGTATCAAGACCGGATTCGTGGTAACGCTGACCGGGCGACGTACGCCCGTCACAATCTATCTCGACCGAATTCGCTTTATCCGCTAACGGCCATCAATCCTCCGGTGCTGGTCCGGTTGATTCGCGAATCATCAGCATTGCGGGCACGACATTCGTGCCCTTTAGCTTTGACCCGTCGCCAGGATCATTGATCAGTGCCTCGGCCGCATTTTCGGCCATCTGTGACAGCGGCTGGCGAATCGTCGTCAGCGACGGATAGATTTGCCGGGCGAGGGCAATATCGTCGAAACCGGCGACCGATAGCTGACCCGGAATATCGATATTGCGCTTGTCCGCGGCGCGGATTACGCCGGCTGCCATGTCATCGTTCGCGGTAAAGACCGCTGTGGGCGGGTTCTTCCGTGACAACAGGCTATCGCCACACGCCTCTCCTGAGTTGAACGAATTGTCGCCAGCAATGACGAGATCTTCCGAGAACGGCAGATCGGACTGTTTAAGCCCATCCTTGTAGCCAAGGAACCGGTTCTTGATCGCCTTGTGGCGGGGGTGGCCGGTGACATAGGCAATCCGCTGATGTCCGAGCGAGGCAAGGTAGCGGGTCATCTCGGCGCAGACTTCGCGGTCATTAGTGACCACGGTGTACTCTTTGCCGTTCTTCTTGCCTGGCGACAAACGCACCATCGGCGTGCCTTTGTCCGAAATCGCCTTCACGATCCTCGGCATGTTCGACAAGGGTGCCGCAAGTACGATGCCGTCGGGCCGTACCTGGTCAATCAACGCGTGCAGCTTGTCCGTGGCGTTGCGGTTCCTGTAGTTGCAGGGATGGATCAAAAGCTCGTAGTCGGCGGCGCCACAGGCTCGCAGCACGCCCTGCTGCATACGGATGACGTAGCCACCGCTGGGAATCTCGTACGCGCTGGGATCATCGTAGACGAGTACGATGAGATGAGAGCGCAGACTCGCGAGGTTTCGTGCTGAGAGATTCGGTCGGTAATTGAGCTCTGATATGGCTCGTTGCACCCTTTCCCGGGTGGACTCGCGAACGTTCTGCTCCCGATTGACCACACGGGAGACCGTCTTGATCGACACCCCGGCTAGCCTGGCGACGTCGTCAATGGTTGCTTTAGACATTCGCGTCAGGCTCGTTGTTATTGTTGTTCAATCCCAACGCTTAAGACTACAAAGATTTTGACAACGCTGTCAATCGAGTTTGGCAAGGGCTGCGCAGACACGCTACGATAATCGAATGAAGTGTATCTCCATCAGTTTGCTTGCCGCGTTTCTCTTCTCCGTACCGGCGCCGACGCTGGCGGATGACGTGGCGGACCAGCGCGCGCGCCTGGCCAATCAGCGCATCCAGATCGAGGAACAGCGCCGGGCGACTGAAGAAGAAGAGAGACTCCAGCAGGAAGCCCGCAAGGCGGCGGAGGCGGCAGCTGCGGTCGAACGGGCCGCTGCGGCAGAGCGGGCCATGGTCGCTGAACAGGCCGTTGCGGCTGAACAAGCAGCTGCGGCCGAGCGCACCCGTCAGGATGTCTCAAGCGATGTGTCGGCCGAGAGAATGGAAATGTCGCGGGCGCTCGAGCAGCTTCGCGAACTCGGCGCACTCCGCGACGCGGGTTATGTTACCGCTGAAGAATTCGAGCAACTCAAGAAGAAGATCCTAGACGCCGCCCTCTGAAGCGTCCTCAGGCACGAGTTCTGCGTACGTCTCCCGCATCACCAGTTTCGGTGTGCGATCGACATTAAACAGCCCCCAGTGCTTTTCCGGTTCCAGTGAATCCGGTGAGCCTTTCCAGGGCTCGTCAAAGGCCTCGAATACGTATGTCAGGACCTTCTCGCGATTGGTCCACTCCATCAACTCCTCGTAGTAATGCGCCTGCAGTTCTTCCGACGCATTCCAGGGTTCGATGCCGCGGCCGTTCGACGCCGTCGTCCAGCCGGCCTCGGTGATGACCACGGGTTTGCCGGGGTAATGATCGACGACGGAATGGTAGTTCTCACGTGTGTACTCGAGCGCATCATCCATATTGCGATACTCCCATGCCGGGTAGGTGTGCACCGAAATGAAATCCAGTACCTCAACCAGCGGCTCGAGTTTGTACGTCCAGGGCACGTAGTTTTCGCAGAACGTGATTGGCTGCTTGATCGCCTCCTTGAGTTCCTTCACGTGCGAGACCAGACGTTCGACGGGCACCATGTGGTCCGTCCACTCAACGGACGCCTCATTGCCGACCGATACCGAGGCCACGCTCTCATAACGATTGGCCAATGCAATGGCGCGCTCGATCTCCTGGTGGTTGCGTTCGCGGTTGGCCGCAAGCGTCTCCTCACTGAAATCGGCACCCCAGGGGCAGTGCGGGTTGCTCATCTCGGCCGCCATGTCGAGACCGAGCATGACCTGGAACGGCAGCCCCTCGTCGTGAATGACCTTGAGTACGATTTCCGCGTGCGGGCTGCAGTCGTAGAGACGCAGGTGTTTCCAGTTCTTCCTGAGAATGAGCAGGTCCTCACGAATCTGCTCATACGTCGGAAACACGCCTTCAAGCGGGCTCTGGTCTTCGCGATAGCCGGAATAGCAGATCGCGTTACCGTGTTCTAATTCCATTTTTCTACGGGCCTTTTACCAGTACTTGGGCTTGCCGTCTTTGTCCCACAGGCCCCAGTAAGCGCCAACGTCACCCTCGGCACCGACTTTCCAGTTCTCGTCGAATGACGAGAAATAGAACACTTCTACACCGTCTTCCTCGGCCCACCGGTAGGTGTCGACGAAGTACTTGACCGCATTCTCGAAGGACGGCACGGCAGCGCCTTCCGGGCTGCCGATATTCGGCCAGCCCGTCTCGCTGACGATGACTGGTTTGCCGCCGGCCACGCTGCTGGCGCGGCGATACATTTCCTTCATGTACAGGAGTGCGTGTTCTGCGGCGCAGCTTTCCCAGAACGGATAGCAGTTGGCCATCAGTACATCACAAGCCTGGGTGATACGCGGATGGTCGACGAACTCGAAGTACGCGTCGACATAGCCGACGGGCACACCGGGCGCACCCTGTTTGGCACGCTCGATGAAATCGAGCAACTGGTCCTCAGTCAGGTCGCCGCGCAGCAGGACTTCGTTGCCGACGCCAAGCAGGTCGACATGCCCCTCTTCGGCAATGCGAAGCGCGTTCGCCAGTTCTTCTTCGTTGTGCTCATGGTCGTCGTCGAGCCAGACACCGACGAGCGTCTTGAGCCCCATCTCCTTAGCGATCGCCGGGATGAGTTCGAAGCCGTCTGTACATGAGAACGAACGAATCCAGCTGACGTACGGTGCGATGATGGCGAGTCGCTCACGAATCTGCGCTTCGGTAACCACCGTGCCGGGGCCCTGGTCTCCGACGTACGGGGAGAAGGACAGGCCGTGGATCTTGTTCTCGAGGATCTTGCGAACCAGGTCCTTAAGATCGTCATTCGACAGGCCACTGATATCGAGGCCGGAAAGCGACATCCGTCGCTGGTAAAGGTTGGACATGAGAGTATTCCTGCGTGGTTAGTTGCCGAACAGTCGGTCTCGACCGAATGTCGCGGTAATTTGTTTAATGCGTCCGGTGCGCTCGAAAATAGCAGCGCAAAGGTTTGCGGGCAGCTTGAAGTCCTCGAAACGCGAGCGGGCGCCGTCGTCGAGCTCGACTTCGATGCCAGCCTCGGCATTATCGTCGAGTACATAAACAACCGGCACCTGACACCAGGTAAACGCGAGTCCCGACGGCGGGACATCAATGTCCTGCCAGGCGTTGAAGACATCGAGATAGCAGAATGTACGCGCCTCGGCAGCAAACTCCCGAGCCCGCAAAAGTGCCGGGTCGATCGTTGCTTCGCCTTCGCTGACCCGAATGCCCAGTTCGCCGAAGCGAGTCAGTACTTCCTCTTTCACCTGACCGGTCATGCCGGGCTGGCGGGCGCCTGCGTGTTTCGGTGTGTGCGAGTAGGGGTCTGTCGGGAACGCTCCGTATTCTGCCGGTGACTTGTTGAAGCCAATGCCAGCGCGAACGCGGTAGTAGAAGTCTCCGAGACGTTTGAGCGTCGCATCGTCGGCGTCACCGTCCAGCGCCGCGAAGAAGTTCTCTTCGACGGCGAGCAACAGCTTGGCAACCATGTGCCAGTAAATCGATCCCAGACCCTCGAAGCCAAACATCGTGCCAGAGCGGCCCGTGAACGCCTTGTGATTGAATACGGACTCGTACAGCTCGAGAATCGCGTCGCGTGCTTCAGTTACGGTCGCACCGTATTCACCGACAAGCTCTTCGAGCATGGCCTTGACGTCCGACGCATTGACGAAGTCAGCGCTAAAGCGGATGGAGCCATCTGCGTCGCGAAGGATCAGGCGATCGTCGTCTGCCTCAAGCATCGTTTTGAGAAGAGGGATCGACAGTGCATCTTTCTCGCTCACCTGGTTGCGTGCGAGGAACCCGGGAAGATCGCGGTCCGGGTATAGCATGAAGGTGTCCTGATCCTCGCGATAGACTGCACTTGCGAACAGGGCTTCAAGCACATCGGCCGCGTCTTCAGCGCTTATCGATCCGGCGCTCAGCGCGGCGACCTGGCCTTCGAGCATCGGGTAGAGGTGCTCGACCGGCAATGTGTTCTCGCCGAAGTCCGCAATGTTGTAAGCGTGGTAGAGCCCGTCGTCGCCTTTGTTATTGGCAATGCTGTGGTCGATGATCAGCAACGAATCCTCGAGCAGACTCTTGACGTCGGCAATCGCGAGCTCGTCCATGCCGCCGGTGAAGCCGTTTGCATAAACGCCCTCACGGTGGTCCGAAGCAGCGCGTCCCAATCTGGTGAGCGACTCAAAACGCAGTTCGTCGTTGACGGGACCGTTCTTCGAGGCCGTACGCAGCTCGCCGAGAGCCGACGACGTATGTGCGAGCCATGTCGCGACCTCCGACGAGATCTCGAACGACCCCGTGTCGGATGCGAGGAGATCAAGAAGGAAACGTACATAGCGGCGCATGTAGTACAGCGTCACCATCGACAGCCCCTGGCCGACTAACGCGTTGTTGGCATCGTTCCACTCCGGACGCTGTGTATTGAGCCAGATACCGCCGTCCACGACGAGGTTGCCGAGCTTCGACAGCAACGGTACAAGCAGTTTCTCAAGCAGGTTGACCTGGTAGACGTTGCCGTTGCCGTCAAGCACGAGTTTGCCATCGGCGCCGAATGCGGCCACGCGCTCTTCGATGGTCTCAGCCAGCTCTTCGTCAAACACGACCGTGGCCTTGGGGTCGGCAAGGCAGTCGTCCAGCGGCTTGATGCGATACGGCACGTTCGCGTAACAGAACAACGGATCACGAAGCAGCTTGCTCAGGGTCTCGGGATGGAAGTTGCGCGACAGCTCGAGCAGCTTGAGGAGATAGATGATCTGGTGGTCGCCCCAGTAGCCAATGTAGCTCCACGGGTTATCCGGTTCCTCAACTTCCCAATCAATGCCTTCCTTCGTGATGCGATACGGGTTGTAGCCGTCGACAGTCGATGCATTGACGAATTTGGCAATCATGTTTTCGATGAATGCCGGGTAACTGAACGCAAGAGCCTCCCAGTTCTGGAAGATGTCGCGCCAGTTGCCCTGGTACGACAGCAGGCCCTCGCCGTACTCGTCCTTCAGTACGATGGCAAACTGGTTCCACGGGCGGCTGGGGTCGCCATGTCGGCGGCCAAATGGGATCGGCAGGTATTCAAGCGCCAGTCGACGCAGCTGCGAGTCACCGGACTCGTTCACCGCCGCGAGCAGCTCGTCAAAACGCAGGCGGTCGGGCAACTCTTCCAGCAAGTCGCTGTTGCGTTCGAAGATCGGCTCATTGAAGTGTCGGATTGTGCGTCGGAAATCGCGCGCCGACACGTTGTAGCGGTCCTCGAAGATACCGCCGCGCAGCACGTTGAACAGCACGTTCGCGTAATGGTGCACAGACACGCTTTCTTCCGCGGTTGACTGGAAGCCGTCCGCGGCGCCCATGATCCGCGCCAGTTCGTCCGAGCCCGCCACGATTGACTCATCGATGCGTTTGCCCAGCCGCTGTGCGTCACGCAGTTGCTGTCGCAGTTCGATGACCTGCGACTGTGTCTGCTCACCGTTCAGAACGATGCGCCAGGTCTTGCTGCCATTGCCTGCCAGCTCCGCGTTGAAGCCTACGAGGTAGGCGCCACGAATGCCGCGTTTGTGCGATTCCTGCTCGAGATCGCCGCCACGGCGGAACGCTTCGAGCTGTTCCGAAGAAACTACGATCGTGCGCTTGTCGAGCCCCAAATTGAACGCTGTTGTTGCTTTCAGGGACTCGCAGGGTTCTGCACGGTCCGTGATGCCCGAGTACAGGGTCAGGAACGCCAGTCCAGATGATGCGTCCAGTTCCGTCCATTTGTAGGCATCGACGAGGTTGCTCGAGTTCGTCTGCGTGAAACGCGGCGTGCCGGCCGGAAGGATGTTCTGCAAACCGTCGACAGCATCGATCTGCACCGCACCGCTATCGAGATTCTGCAATTCGCAGTCGCGCACGAACCCGTACTCCGCGCTCGTCGACCACGTGTAACGGAACGCCAGCTGGAGATCGTGATTGATTTCTTCGAAACACAGTTTGTTGCCCAGCGTGTTCTTGTAGAGATGGCTGCTGCTCGAATAGCGGTCGTGCTGCTCGCCGTTGAACGGTTCCCAGTAATGGGTCGCGCCGCCCTTGCGAACACGCAGGATCGTTTTCGGGCCTGTGTGATGCGAGCTGTCGTGCAGTTTGTCGACCGTGATGTACGGGAAGAGTGCAGTATCGGGCGATACGCGGCCCGCCGTCAGGCCTCCCGTCGAGGAGACGAATAGCCAGTGATCGTCCGCGGAAATGACGCTGACGAAGAACGGCGCCATGCGCTCGACGTTGCGAATGGCGTAATAACGCTCGCCTGCAAAGTCGAGGAACTCCCCGTTGCTCTCTTCGAGCGCCTGCGGTACGTCGGGAGAGACCACGCTATTCATCCAGCACCACCTTGCCGAACAGTCCGGCATCAATATAGCCCCTGTCCTTGGGGCCGGTCGGAACGGATTCCGAGCCAATGAAGTTTTCACGGAGTTCACTGCCGTCGTTGTCGCAGTAGGCAACCATCAGGCCAAGCACCTTGCCGGCGGACAGCTCAACCGGCTCGTTCTCGTCGGAGTCGTCGACGTAGCTGTCATCGTAGATCTCGATGGCGACTTCCCAGATGATCTTGTCGCCTTCCTGCCGCCAGCGGCTCTCCGTGTGGTCGGTGTACTCGCGCTTCTCACCGTCGGACCCGATATCGATGGCACGGTTGTCGAGCGACATGTGATAGGCGAACGCATTGTGACTGAACTGGTGTTCGCCGCCGGAGTAATCCTCATCAATGAAGATTTCGAGGCAGTCATCGTCCCAGTACTGCACGAGCGGATCACGGTGTCCGTCGTACAGAATATCGTCTTCAATTTCGGCAAGCAGGTAGATACGCTCAGGCGTCCAGACCACTTTGAAGCGGCCATTGAAGTCCTCGGGGGTGTACTCCGGGCCGAGCCAGCGATACTTGATCTCACGCCACTCCGCCGCTTCCCAGGCGGCATCGTCGGCGATACCGTCGACACGAATCGCGGTCTTCGCCTGCGGCGCGGAGTAGGTCGAGCGGTCCTCGAGATGGGTCGCATTTGCAGCGCCCGCATACAGCATGGTCAGGGCCATGCTGAGCCCAATAACTTTAGTGAATACCGGCACGTTTGTTGCCCCCTCGGATGTCTTGCCGTTGCCTGCGCGCGCGTTTCTGAATTGTTATTGACAACGCTGTCATCTAGTATATCAGAGGATTTGCGCCGACGGTCAAGCCATGTTCACTACATCCAGATATCGCTGTTTGACACCGATCTTGGCCGCTGTGGCGGCGCTAGCCGGCTGCTCGAAGGATGCGCCGCCGCCACCAGCCGAATGGGCGATCAACGTGGGCGGTCCAGCCTACAGCAGCACCGACGGCATCGATTTCGAGGCCGATGATGGCCGTGTTTCCGGCGCGGCAGCGACGCTCGACGGGATCAAGGGGTCGCAGGACTCGTCCCTGTACGAGACGTACCGGAGCGGCGATGTCAGCGTCTCGCGAGCCGTCCCGAACGGCACCTACGATGTCACGCTGTATTTCGCGGAGCCCGCCGATGTGGAGGGCGGCGAACGCGTCTTCGATGCGCTGATCGAGGGACAGACCGTTGTCGAGGAGATCGATGTCATGGCGTGGCGCGATGGCAAGGTGCGGTCCGCGCTGACCGTGGTCGTGCCAGACATTAACGTCAGCGACGGCGAGATGAACATCGGTTTCGTCGCCTCCGCCATGGAGCCCGTGCTCAGCGGCGTCGCCGCAAGGCCGATAGCGGCTCGCAGGGCGAATGATCACTCGCTGGTCTGGGCCGATGAGTTCGACAACGGCTTCGACGAGTCGATCTGGAATTACGACATCTGGCCGGCCAAGACGGTGAATGACGAGGACCAGGCGTACACCGACCGGCAGAAGAATGTCCGGGTTGAAGACGGTTTTCTCATTATCGAAGCGCACCGGGAAGACTACGGCGACGCGAAGTACACGTCGGGTCGCGTCCATTCAGCGGGCAAGCGTGACATCCTGTACGGCCGCATCGACGTGCGCGCCAAGCTGCCGAGCGGCAAGGGCTCATGGCCCGCAATCTGGATGCTGCCGAGCGACCCGTTCCGCTACGCGACCAACTGCAGTGAGGGCGACACCTGGCAGGGCAACGACGAATGCGATGCGTGGCCGAATTCCGGCGAGATCGACATCATGGAACACGTCGGCTACCAGATGGGCCACGTTCACGGCACCGTGCATAACAAGGCGTATTACTGGGTGGGATGGGAACAGCGTAAAGGCCGCGTGATTCTTGACGATGTCGACACTGAGTTCCACGTGTATTCGCTCGAGTGGACGCCGGAGCGCATCGACGTGCTCGTCGACGACATCCTGTATTTCACGTACGTCAACGAGGGTGATGGCTGGCGCTCGTGGCCTTACGACCACGCGCACCACCTGATTCTGAATATTGCGGTCGGTGGCTGGTGGGGTCGTGCCGGAGGCGGCATTGACGACAGCATCTTCCCGCAACGCATGTTCGTCGACTACGTGCGGGTTTACGAATTCGATTAGGCCTGCAGTTCCTTTGCGATGGTCAGCGTGCGTTCGACAAGGTCGTCGAGCGCGAGCTCGGCAACACTCGCGATATTGACGCCGATGCGACCTTGCCACGGTGATGTCCATTTGGAGCCGATCTCAGTCCCCGACAGCCCGACCAGGCCGCCGACCGTGGCGCCGTTGCTGTCAGTGTCCCAGCCCGCCATCACAGTGTTGCCGATCGCGGCGCTGAAGTCGTCCGAGAAGTTGCGAACGGCCCAGACCACGACCGCGAGGTTTTTCAGCGTGTGCACAGGTGATAGATCGGCGTAGCGTTCATGTATCGCATCGACGGCCGCGTCATCGGCACCGAGCCCCAACGCAGTCCGCACTGCGCCGGCTGCCTCGCTTTTGGCTGGAATGTGTGTGAGCGCCAAGTCGATCGCCTCGTCGATGTTCTGCGCCGCCGGGATGGCGGCGCCGAGTGCCGCGACAAATGTTGCGCCGTGCACGCCTTCGTCGCGGTGCGAGAGGCGCGCATCGCGGCTCGCGAGTTCTGCGGCAAGTTCCGGCTGCCCCGGACATGCCCAACCATAGAGGTCGGCGCGGATCTGCGCGCCGATCCAGTCATTGAATACATTGTCGGCGCATTCGGTGAGGTTGAATCCGGGCGGAGCGCCGTTAACGAACTCGTCGTCCATGCGGTCAAGCAAAATCCGGTATGCGGCACGCTCGGCGGTCCAGGTGGTGCCGCCGGGCAGAAGCGTCAGCCATGCACGGGCGACATCCTCTGTTGTGAGTGAGGCACCGTGCCGCTCGAGCAGCGTCAGAGCCAGAATCGTGTAATTCAGGTCGTCGTCAGGCTCGGCACGTTCGATGAATCCGGCGCAGCAGTTCTTCGCCCTGTGTTCGACGACCGTGCCCGCGACCAGCGGTGCATAGTCCCGCAACGGCCACGCATCGGCATTCTCGAGATAGCGCCGCAGCCCGTCGCGACCCTGCTCAAAAGACAATACTTCCAAGGGCTTACCGAGCAGGCAGCCGGACACGCGCCCCAGCCAGGCGCCGCGGATTCGGTCGCGGGAAATCAGGTTGCCGTTTCTCATAGCATGGCTCTGGTCGCCCGTGCCGGGCCAATTCTGCTCCTATCCTATATTTCCGCAAGCTGCCTAGGTAGATGCCCGAATAGGGCCTCGCGAGCTTCCCTGCGACCATGGCGTTGGCGCAAACCGTTCTGCGCTGTAACGATCAGGGAGAGTACTATGCGCACGTTCTCACGCATCTACCTCACAGTTTTCCTGTTTCTTATCTCGCCCTTCGCATTCTCAGGCGATTTCCAGAAGGGCTGGGATGCCTACAGTTCGACCGACTATGCGACCGCATTGGCCGAATGGCAGGAACTGGCTGATGCTGGTGACAAGAATGCCTCGTATGGCATGGGCCTTTTGTATGGCAACGGCTTTGGCGTCGACATGAACGACGATCTCGCCCTGAAATATTACGGTGTGGCGGCTGTAAAGGGCCACGCTGACGCACAGTTCAATCTCGCCGTTATGCACCAGAACGGGTGGGGTGTCCCGCAGAGTGACGACAAGGCTAACGAGTATTACAAGCTCGCGGCTGAGCAGGGCATCACGCAGGCGCAGATCGCACTGGGTCGCTACTACGCACTCGATTTCCTCGATAGCTACGATCCGATCGAGGCGTACAAGTGGTTTACGCTGGCTGAGGCGCTCGGCGACGTCGATGCGGCCGACAAACGCGAATTCATCGCCTCTAGAATGACGTCCGACCAGGTCATCGAGGCGGACGGTCTCGTCAACATCTGGATGGACCGCCACAGAACACTGTTTGCTGATAATTAGTCTCTTTTCTCCGTAAGTTGAGAGCACCCACCTCGGGCCCGGCCAGCGATGGTCGGGCCCGAAACGTTGCGGCATTCATCTGGTAAAGTGACGCCCTTAGAACAAGAACAGCAAAGGGGCGGTCATGAAACAAATCCTCCAGTTTGTCGTGTTGGTTACGGCGATTGTATTTATCCAGTTGGCGCCGCAGGGTGCCGTCGCGGGCGAGCAGAAATCAGTTCTGATTACCGGTGCAAGCACCGGCATAGGCCGGCATCTCGCCGAGTCGCTGGCCGAAAAGGGCTATCACGTCTACGCCGGGGCGCGAAAAGACAAGGACCTCGAGGCACTTGATGCCATCGACAATGTCACGGCGGTACGTCTCGATGTGACAAAGCAGGACGAGGTGGACGCGGTCGTCGCGCAGATCAAGGAAAGCGGCACCGGGCTCTGGGGTCTGGTCAATAATGCCGGCGTGGGCGGCGGCGGTGGCGTCGTCGATACACCGATTGAAGATCAGAACTTCGTGTTCGCCGTCAATGTCGAGGGCGTCTATCGCACGACCCAGGCATTTGCGCCTTTCGTCATGGAGTCAAAAGGGCGAATCATCACGACGGGTTCGATTGCCGGGACGCTGTCCTGGGGTGGTGGTAGCGCTTACAGCGGCAGCAAGCACGCGATGGAGGCCTACACCGATGCCCTCGCCGCGGAGATGGAGCCGCATGGCGTAGCCGTTAGCGTTGTCGAGCCCGGCAACTACAAATCGAGGATTCGACGCAGCAGCGTCGAGCGCGC
>JAAUXZ010001891.1_pt1 | contig 13518 bp, 8 predicted proteins | sample 7278131 | NCBI WGS metagenome assembly JAAUXZ01 (sample SAMN14350119, study PRJNA611818) | marine sediment metagenome | isolation source: surface marine sediment (3m) | place: French Polynesia: Moorea | collected 2018-08
GATGACCTGCGCACCATAGGTATTAGCAGCCAGGGTGTCCTCGACGAGTTTGCAGTCCTGGCCACCAAGACGCATCGTGCCGCCCAGATCAGAGCCATGGTCACGTTTCTCGACGTTTCCAGACTGATCCATCCACTCTGTAATGAGGCCGATGACAGGATTGGGCGTATTCTCTTCAAATTCTGTACTGTTGGCATGCTCGAGCTGGGCGACATCACGCGCAAACTCGATGACGGCAACCTGCATACCCAGGCAGATGCCCAGATAAGGAATCTTGTTTTCACGTGCGTAGCGGACAGCAGCAATTTTGCCCTCGACACCGCGCTTGCCGAAACCGCCAGGAACCAGGATCGCATCAACATCCTCAAGACTGGCCAGGCCATCCTTTTCAATGTTCTCGGAATCCACGTAGCGAATCTTGACCTTGGTATGGGTATGAATCCCTGCATGGGTGAGGGCTTCATTGAGCGATTTATACGACTCGGTCAGCTCGATATATTTACCCACCATGGCGACGGTGACCTCGGCCTCCGGAAACTCCATGGAGTTGACGACTTCCTTCCAGTCATCAAGATTGGCCTCGGGCTGATCCTGCAAGCCCAGCTTCCTGATCACGATGTCGTCCAGTTTCTGGGAATGCAGCCACAGGGGAATCTTGTAGATATTGTCGACATCCACGGCTGAGATGACAGCCCGTTCCTCGACATTGGTAAACAGCGCAATCTTGCGTCGTTCGCTCTCAGGCAATGGCTGCTCACCGCGGCAAAGCAGTACATCGGGCTGAATACCGATAGAGCGCAGCTCCTTGACCGAGTGCTGTGTCGGCTTGGTCTTTATTTCGCCAGCTGCAGCGATATAGGGCACCAGGGTCAGGTGGACAAAAATGGCCTTATCACGGCCCTCTTCCACGCCCATCTGGCGAATGGCCTCCATGAATGGCAGCGATTCAATGTCACCAACGGTACCGCCTATCTCAACCATGGCGATGTCTGAGCCCTCAGCACCTTCGCGGATCTTGTGTTTGATCTGGTTGGTAATATGGGGAATGACCTGAACCGTACCGCCGAGATAATCGCCACGACGTTCCTTGCGGATGACTTCCTCGTAGACCTGCCCCGTGGTGAAGTTGTTTTTCTTGCCGGTACGGATGTTGACGAAACGTTCGTAGTGACCGAGATCGAGATCGGTCTCAGCGCCGTCATCCGTGACGAAGACCTCGCCATGCTGGAATGGACTCATGGTGCCGGGATCGACGTTGATGTAGGGATCAAGCTTGAGCATGGTCACCTTAAGACCACGCGCTTCAAGAATTGCGCCCAGGGAGGCCGCAGCAATGCCCTTACCGAGCGAGGAAACAACCCCACCGGTAATGAAAATATAACGTGTCATACACGATCCCAGATGATTTGAGCGATGGCGGCAAGGCGCCCCCTAAAGGCGCTACAGGATACCAGAATCAGAGATCGTATAGAAGATAAGCGACTGTTTTATCAGTACGATTCACCAGCATGAGACAGGTAAAGTGCCAGCCCGATCAGAACAATACAACAAGGCGACTATTCCACAGGGCTGTTTCTAACCTCCCTTCCACCTGATGAATCTTTCTCTATTCCTGGTTAATCCAGTAACCCAAAACCGCGAGCAGCTGATCACCCTGATAGACGAGTGGTATCCGGTCTCTCTCCCAGGGCAGTACATTCGCCTCCTGTAACAGGTGCTTGAGCTTGCGACGGTGCTCATCCCCCGGTCGCCTGATTCGTTCGCCCCCCTGACGGAAGCGCAGCGTAAGGTTTTGTCCAGGTTTGGCAAATTCCACACCGCTATCCAGCAGATCCTGCCAGCTAAGACTGACACCATCAGCTGGATTATTAATATCTTCGCCCCAGGGCCACTCCACCTCGATCGCAGGATCATGCTCAGGTAAGGGACTCAGCGCATACAGCTCATCACGGTAACGGCGAACCTCAACACCCTCCCAGCAGACCAGTCCCTCGGCGTCGCCGCGGGCCTCAATCAGTTTCAGGAGTTCCGGGTAATGGCGCTTACCGGGTAAGGCAAGCCCCTTACTGTCCAGCCAGTAACGCAACAGATTCTTCCGCCGAACCAGCGGAATCTGCATCATTGACTGGGCTGATAAGGTTCCCGGCTCTTCACCCGAACAGTTTTCTTCGTCGAGCCTGGCCAGGTGATGATTAAGCGTCAGGGCTTCTGCCTGCAGGCCCGCATCATGGTTGAGGGTTTCTACCAGCTGGGGCCAGTTTGCCTCCAGCAAAGGCATGACCTCATGACGTAGATAATTCCTGCTAATGCACAGATCCTGGTTACTGGGATCATCAACCCAGCTGAGCTCCTGCGCCCTGGCCCAGCTCTCCAGTTCTGCTCGGCGAAAATCCAGCAGCGGCCGGCCATGCCAGGCCATGGCAAAGGGTTGCCAGACAGGCATACTTGCCAGCCCGGCCGGGCCAGCGCCTCGAAATAACTGTAACAACAGGGTCTCGGCCTGGTCATCCCGGTGATGAGCCGTTAACAGGGCCTCCCCTTCACTAAGATTGTCCTGAATAGCGGCATAGCGGGCCTTACGGGCTGCGGCCTCAAGGCCATCACCCTTATCCCTATCCACGCTCACTGTAAGAATCGTCAGGGGAATATTCAGCGCATCGCATACACTCTGACAATGCACTGACCAGGCGTCTGCCTCATCCTGCAAGCCATGATGAACATGGATGGCTCTAAGCGGGGGGAGCTGTTCACGAAGTGACGCACAGGCATGGAGCAGAACATGGGAATCCAGGCCACCACTGAAACCAATGGCCAGCGCCTGCGCGGGTGGTAGTCGTTTTACCCGACCCAGCAACTCATCGGGCGAGAATGACATAGAGACGGGCTACTGGCCTTCCCTGAAGTTGCCGTAGCTCATCAGGCGCTGATAGCGCTGATCCAGCAATTTATCGTTGCTGGTGCCCTGCAGCAGATCAAGGCTGTTGGTTAAGGCATTCTTCAGGTTTTCGCAGACAGTATCAAAATCACGATGCGCGCCGCCCAGTGGCTCAGGCACAATTTCATCGATCAGGCCAAGCTCCTTGAGACGACCTGAAGTAATTCCCAGAGCCTCTGCGGCATCGGGCGCCTTGTCGGCACTCTTCCAGAGGATTGAGGCACAACCCTCAGGGGAGATAACCGAGTAAGTGCTGTATTCCAGCATGAGGGTACGATCACCCACACCAATGGCTAAAGCTCCACCCGAGCCACCCTCTCCGATGACGGTACAGATCATGGGCGTCTTAAGATCAGCCATCACGAAGAGGTTGCGCGCAATAGCCTCGCTCTGGCCGCGTTCCTCGGCACCGATACCAGGATAGGCGCCCGGTGTATCAATAAAGGTCATAATGGGAAGACTGAAACGCTCTGCCATTTCCATCAGGCGCATGGCCTTGCGATAGCCCTCTGGGCGAGGCATGCCGAAATTGCGGCGGATCTTCTCCTTGGTATCACGGCCCTTTTGCTGACCAATGACCATCACGGGCTTGCCATTAAACCGTGCCAGACCACCGACAATTGCCGGATCATCGGCAAAGGCCCGGTCACCATGCAATTCCTGGAAATCGGTAAACAGGCGATCAATGTAATCGAGTGTGTAGGGACGCCTTGGATGCCTGGCCAGCTGGGAGATCTGCCAGGGAGTCAGCTTGCTGAAAATCGATTCGGTGAGGGTCTTGCATTTGGCCTGGAGCTTACCGACTTCTTCATTGATATTAATGTCGGAATCATCGGTCAGGTAGCGAAGCTCTTCGATCTTGGCCTCAAGTTCGGCAATTGGCTGCTCAAAATCTAGGAAGTCGGGATTCATGTACTGGCCGTTATCGTTATCTATGTATCTTATTATTATGACAGATCATCCACTAAACCGATAACCCAGTTTTATGACAAATTACCCACTTAGTCATATCAAGGCTCGCCCAGGATTCCTCGGGCACGCTTCATAATCACACTCCGTGGAGCCTCCGAGACTAACACCCGGACTGTCCGAGCCCCGTCTGCGAGGCCTATGCAGCGCGGTCAGTCATAGCGTAAAGAGACCTGATCCTTACCCAGGGTATTGGAGAGACGATGCATGAGTTCATCGCTGGGGCGAATGCGCCATTCTTCACCCATACGGAAAACCCCCTGAGAATTTTCCTTCTGATACCTGATAAAGACCTCACAACGCCCCTCTCGGTGAGGTTCCAGTATCTTGTGTAAATCCCGAACCAGGCCGTTCTGGGTCTGTTCTTCACTTACCCTTAGGATCAGGCGCCTTGCAAACTGGTCGCGCGCCTGATCGATATCGAAGCACTCCGTCGCACGTATCGAGAATCCATCATTACGCTCATCGTAGCTCATGGCTCCTTTCACGATGAGCAGGCGATCCACGTCCAGGAGGTGCTGGTAGGTCTCAAAGACGTCGGCAAACATCAGGACCTCGACCCGGCCACTGCGGTCATCAAGGCTGACCACCGCCCATTTACGCCCGTCGTTATTCACACGCACCCGTACACCAAAGATGAGTCCTGCGATGAGTACATTCTTTCGCTTGCTGCGATAACTGGCCTCTGGGTCCGGCTTCTCCATGGAGAGATCACCCAGTCGCTGCCCGGTCACGGCCTTGAGTTCATCGACGAAACGCTCGATGGGATGGCCCGTCAGGAACAGACCAAGCGTCTCTTTCTCAGCCGCGAGACGGAAGTCCTCATCCCAGTCGGGCAGCTCAGGAATCACGGCCTCAACCGTTTCTGTGCTGATGATATCGCCAAAAAGATCGTCCTGGCCGGTATTCTGGTCGCGCGAGACCTGGTCAGCGATCTTCAGGGCCTCGGGGACGCCAGCCATTAGACTTGCCCGATTAGGACCAAGACTGTCCAGGGCACCTGCCTTGATCATCGCTTCCAGGGTGCGCCGGTTAAGCTTACCGGTCTCCAGGCGTCCACAGAAATCAGCAAGCCCGCTAAAGGTACCCTTTTCCTCGCGGTCACTGATCAGGCCTTCGATAGCACCCTCGCCCACCCCCTTGATTGCGCCCAGGCCATAGAGGATGGTCTGGTCATCGACCGTGGTGAAGGCGTAGTGAGAACGATTGATATCGGGAGGTACGACCTCGAGCCCCATACGACGACACTCGTCGATCAGGGTCACCACCTTGTCGGTGTTGTCCATATCAGCAGACAGCACAGCGGCCATGAAATAGGCCGGATAATGGGTCTTAAGCCAGGCCGTCTGGAACGATAGCAAGGCATAGGCCGCAGAGTGCGACTTGTTAAACCCGTAGCCCGCGAACTTTTCCATGAGATCGAAGATATAGGTCGCGACCTTTTCATCGACACCGCGTTCAAGGGCACCCTTACGAAAGATTTCACCCTGCTTGGCCATTTCCTCGGGTTTTTTCTTACCCATGGCGCGACGCAGCATGTCAGCAGCGCCCAGCGAATAACCGGCCAGCACCTGGGCAATCTGCATAACCTGTTCCTGGTACAGGATAATGCCGTAGGTAGGCTTCAGGATTGGCTCAAGATCCGGGTGGGGATAATCAATCTCCGCCCGGCCATGCTTTCGGTTGATAAAGTCATCAACCATGCCCGACTGCAGCGGCCCGGGACGGAACAATGCCACCAGGGCGACGATATCCTCAAAGCTGTCTGGCTGTAGACGCCGGATCAGGTCCTTCATCCCTGATGATTCCACCTGGAAAACTGCCGTGGTCTCTGAGCGTTTGATCAGGTCATAGGTTTCCGTGTCATCCAGTTCAAGATGATTGATATCGAGCAGGGCGTCGCCATCTGCGCTGCGTTTCCTGTTGATGGCCTGAACCGCCCAGTCAATGATGGTGAGCGTGCGCAGGCCCAGGAAGTCGAACTTAACCAGGCCGATCGCCTCGACATCATCCTTATCAAACTGGCTGACGACACCCTGTCCACCGGCTTCACAGTAGATCGGGACAAAATCTGACAGTGCCGAAGGCGCAATGACAACACCACCGGCATGCTTACCGGCATTCCTGGTTACCCCCTCGAGTTTCCTTGCCAGGTCCATCAGGGCCTGGACTTCTTCCTCTTCGTCATAGGCCTTTTTCAGGTCTTCACTCTGCTCAAAGGCCTTTTCCAGGGTCATCCCAATCTCAAAGGGAATCAGCTTGGCGATGCGGTCGACAAAACCGTAGGGGTGACCGAGCACACGGCCTACATCACGTACCACCGCCTTCGCGGCCATGGTGCCGTAGGTAATGATCTGCGAGACCTGGTCGCGACCATAACGCTGCGCAACGTAATCAATGACCCGATCACGATTATCCATACAGAAATCGACATCAAAGTCGGGCATGGAGACACGTTCAGGGTTCAGGAAGCGTTCGAATAGCAGGTCATAACGCAGGGGATCGAGATCCGTGATCTTGAGGGCATAGGCGACCAGGGAGCCGGCACCGGAGCCACGGCCTGGGCCAACGGGAATGGCATTATCCTTGGCCCACTGGATGAAGTCGGCAACAATCAGGAAGTAACCGGGGAATCCCATCTGGTTGATAACATCCAGCTCTATATTCAGGCGATCGCGGTAGCGCTGAACCTCTTCCTGGTAGTTATCCGCCTCCTTGTCCAGCAGGTATGGCAGGCGCTCTTCAAGGCCCTTTTCCGACTCCTGGCGGAAGAACTCCTCTATCGTCAGACCTTCCGGGATGGGGAACTGAGGCAGGTAATAGGTGCCAAACTCCACGCCCAGGTTGCAGCGCCTGGCGATCTCGACACTGTTCGCCAGTGCCTCTGGGATGTCTGAAAACTGCTCGCACATTTCTTCTTCAGAACGAAGATACTGCTGATCGCTGTACAGGCGTGGACGGTTGCGGTCATCCAGAACGCGGCCATCGTGGATACAGACTCGTGCCTCGTGGGCCTCAAAGTCATCTCGACTCAGAAAACGACAGTCATTGGTCGCAACAACAGGCGTATCGGTCAGGCCAGCCAGTTCGACAGCCGCATGCAGGTATTCCTCTTCCTGCTCCCGGCCTGTTCGCATCAGCTCCAGGTAGAAGCGATCGGGGAATAGCGCCTTCCATGAGGCCAGTCGCTCTTTGACTTCCTCATGGTTACGACTCAGCAGCGCCCTGCCGATATCACCGTGACGCGCGCCTGAGAGGGCAATCAGGCCACCCGCATGGGCACTCAGCCATTCTCGCTCGAGGACCGGAACGCCGCCATGCTGGCCATCCATATAGGCCCTGGAAATCAGCTTGCTCAGGTTCAGATAACCATTGTGATCCATGCAGATCAGCGTAATCAGGTAAGGCGACTCATCACCCTGCTCTGCCCGAACATAGAGATCCGCACCAATAATAGGTTTGAGACCCTCGGCCATGGCTGCCCGGTAGAACTTGACCATGCCAAACAGGTTGCAATGATCAGAGATTCCGACCGCTACCCCACCGGCATTCGCTACGGCCTTCATCAGTGGCTTGATACGAATCAGACCATCGATCAGGGAGTATTCGGTATGCGTCCTGAGATGAACAAAGCGTGGTTCAGCCATGGCGGAGTTCCCCGGCAAACTGGCTTAGCGCTTCCTGGACGGGGCGGTAACTCTGGCGATGGTGCGCGGTGACACCAAACTGCATCAGCGCGTCGCGGTGATGCGCGGTTGGATAACCCTTATGACGATCAAATCCATACTCAGGAAACTGCTCATGCAGGGCCATCATCTCCTGATCTCTCTCCACCTTGGCAATGATCGAGGCGGCACTGATCTCGGCAATCTTGCTATCACCCTTGATGATCGCCTCGGCAGTGCATTCAAAACGCGGCAGACGATTCCCATCGACCAGGACATGATCCGGCGCCACAGACAGTGCGGCCACCGCACGTTCCATGGCAACCAGGCTCGCCTGGAGGATATTAAACTCATCGATCTCGCTGACCTCGCAGCGGCCAAGAGCCCAGGCAAGGGCCACCTCGCGGATCTGCTCAGAGAGGGCCTCTCTGCGTTTTTCAGACAGCTTTTTTGAGTCCTTAAGCCCTTCGGGAATACGGTCCGGATGGAAGATGACCGCTGCAGCAACAACTGGACCAGCAAGAGGACCTCTACCTACTTCATCGACTCCTGCTATCAACTTGTCATGCATATTCTCGGTTTCTGGGGAGGGTATCGAGTACACTGTGCGAAGTCGGTAAACATAACATTCCTGCCCTGGAGAATACAGACGAATGAGTCGCGATTTTGAGGAGGTCATGATCATCGCCGGAGAGGCCTCCGGTGACATGCATGCCGCTGAAATGATCCACCATCTCCAGCAGAAACGCCCGTCTCTCAGGGCCTATGGCATGGGCAGTTCCTACATGCAGGAGGCCGGTATCGAACTGCTGGTCGATGCCCGCGAAATCTCTGTTATGGGCCTGTGGGAAGTCATACTCAAATACCGAAAACTCAAGCAGAAGCTACGCTACCTGCAGGAAGAGATGCTGAAAAGGCGTCCTGACCTTCTGATCCTGGTCGACTTTGTCGAATTCAATCTCAAGCTTGCCGAAGTCGCCAAGCAGAATGGGATTCCTGTGCTGTTCTATGTCAGCCCACAGATATGGGCCTGGCGTCCCGGCCGTATTCACAAGATTGGCCAGAAGATCGACATGATGGCCGTCATCTTTCCCTTCGAGGTCCAGTACTACAAAGAGGCGGGTATCCCCGTTCGCTATGTCGGACACCCGCTGGTTGACCAGGTGCAGGCCTCAGCCGAAACGGCGCAGGCTCTGGAGGTAGATACTCCGGGCCCGGTGGTCGGTGTCCTGCCAGGCTCCCGCAGAGGGGAACTCGAACGCATATTACCCTGCATGCTGGATGCAGCTGCCCTGCTCCAGAAAAGGCACCCGAGTATTGAGTTCATCCTGCCACTTGCACATACGCTCAGCGAAGAGGATCTCAGGCCGCATCTCAAAGACCGCGGTGAACTACCGCTCAGAGTCGTTAGGGGACGCTCGCATGATGTCATCCGTGCCTCCGATGCCGTCATGGCCTCATCCGGTACGGCAACCCTGGAGATCGCGCTCATGCAGGTCCCCATGGCCATCGTCTATAAAATGGCCACACTCAGCTACCTACTGATACGTCCGTTAATCAGAATCGACTTTGCCGGGCTGCCGAACATCGTGGCAGGCAGAGGAGTGGTGAAAGAATTCATGCAGTCTGACGCCCGACCTGACGCCATCTGTGACGAAATCGATCGCATCCTGACCGACCAGCCCTACCAGGACAGGATCAGGGCAGATCTTGCAGAAGTAACCAGGAAGTTGGGTGATGGTGGTGGCTCAGCTCGCGTAGCGGAGATCGCCGATGAGATGCTGGACGGCAGGATTATCAGCGAGTAACGCCGCGTTCGCTCTGCTCAATAAACTCAAGAAAAGCAGCAACCTCAGGATACTGATCAGCCAGTTCTCGTAATGCCTCGGTATTGTCTTTACGTGATTTGAGTTTCATCCGGAAACTGTTGTGAATCGCCTTGATCACTTCCGGGCTAAATCCACGACGCTTGAGCCCTTCCTTGTTGATACCGACGGCACGTGCATAGCTGCCTGAAGCCATGACATAAGGTGGCACATCCTTATTAAGCCATGAACCCATACCCGTGAAGGCATGATCACCGATCTTGCAGAACTGGTGTACCAGGGTGAACCCGCTCAGTATAACGCGGTTGCCAACCTCAACATGACCAGCCAGCGAGGTGTTATTCGAAAAGATACAGTCATTACCGACGATGCAGTCATGGGCGATATGCACATAGGCCATGATCAGGTTGTTGTTACCAATCTGCGTCTTGTCGATACCGGTTGCCGTACCCCGATGCACGGTGCAGCACTCCCTGAAGGTATTACCATCCCCTATGATCAGGGGGCTATCTTCACCTTCGAACTTGAGATCCTGAGGTACCTCACCGATGGTGGCAAACTGGAAGACGCGGTTATTCGCGCCCATCTTTGTTGGCCCCTTGATAACGGCATGGGGACCGATCTCACAACCCGGCCCGATCTCAACATCAGGACCAATGACTGAATAAGGGCCGATACTGACGTCATCAGGAAGCGAACTCCTGACTGCATCGTCAATAATGGCAGTCTCGTGGATCAACGCACAATCTCTCTGGCGGCACACATGATCTCGGCCTGCGCTGCGACCTCATCGCCAACACTGGCCACACAGTCAAACTTCCACATACCCCTTTTTCTACGCAGCAGTTTTGAGTGCAGGGTTAGCTGGTCACCGGGTTCAACCTGGCGACGGAAGCGCACATTATCAATAGAGACAAAAAGATACATCTCGTCCTGGGGGCGCTCGGTGATGCCCTCTTCCGCCTCCCGGGTCTTAAAGGCCAGTATCCCTGTAGACTGCGCCAGGGCTTCCAGAATGAGCACACACGTCATCACAGGCAGGCCCGGGAAATGCCCCAGGAAAAAGTGTTCGTTAAAAGTAACGTTCTTATAACCAGTAATTTCTTCGCCGGGAATAAGATCGGTCACCCGATCGATAAGCAATAATGGGTATCGATGAGGAAGAATCCTCATGATCTCGTTGATTTCAATTGGTTCCAAAGTTATTCCCCTTTAGCTTCTTTCTTCAAGGAGCGGATTTCCGCCTTAAGCTCCTTGATCGTCTTGTCTAGTTGATGCACGCGCGCATGGTTTCTGCGCCATTGTCCTGCTTCCTGGACAGAGATACCTGATGAATACACGCCCGGCTCCTTGATGGTGTGCGTCACCATGCTCTTGGCTGTTATCACGGTCCCCGGTGCGAGCGTGATGTGGCCAGCAATACCTACACCGCCGGCTATCGTACACCCCTCACCGATCTCGGTACTGCCGGATACGCCGGACTTCGCAACCATGATTGTATGATCCCCGACGATTGCGTTGTGCCCAATCTGGACGTAATTATCGGTCTTTACGCCATTACCGACAATAGTGTCATTGATAGCCCCGCAATCAACACAGGTATGACCACCCAACTCCACATCATCTCCAATGATGACGGAGCCTATCTGGGGGATTTTTACCCAGCGGCCATTTTCGTTAGCAAAGCCAAATCCATCACCGCCAATCACAACACCGGGGTGGAATATGCCATTTTTGCCAATGCGCACATCCCGGCCGACATGAACCATCGCCATCAGGCGTGTGTTCTCTCCGATACGTGCGCCCCTGCGAACAATACTGCCTGGGCCAATATAGACACCCTCATCAAGAACGACATCAGCCTCGACGACGGCCTGCGGTCCGATCCAGCAACTGGCTGGTATCGTCGCCGTTCCATCGACAACCGCTGTTGCATGCTGTCCGCCGATCACCTCTTCCTGAGGATGCAGGGCCTGGGCCACCTTTGCATAGGCAACATAAGGATCATCCACAACGATACATGGCACCGGACATTCGTCCACATAGTCACCGGTGAGAATGACGGCATCTGCCCTGGTTGACCTGAGGTCTTCCAGATAGGCCTTGTCTTTAAAGAAGGTAATACCGCCACTTTCTTTAGCATCGACCGAGGTGATGTTTGCGACAGCAATCGCACTATCCCCGACTACCTCACCACCTATGATCTCAGCGAGGACGGCAAGTGTTTTATGTTGTGCATCATGATTTGTCATCAGAATCCGGTACCGATATTAAACTGGAATTGCTGGATGCTATCTCCACCTTCGGACCTGATCGGCCTGGCATAACTCAGGTTAAGCGGGCCTACAGGAGAAAGCCAGATGAACGCCACACCTAATGAACTTCTCAGCTCATCGGCCTCGAAATCCTTGGGCGTTGCATACACGTTACCTACATCATAGAACACGCTCAGACGAATGTTGTCGCTATCATCGATAAGCGGCATGGGAAAGACTAATTCCGCCGAAGCAACAGTTTTCAGGTCGCCACCAATGGCGGTACCTGTTGAGCCCCTGGGGCCAAGGCTGTTGTCTTCAAAACCGCGGACGGAATTGAAACCACCCGCATAATACTTTTCATAAAATGGCACTTCGGTGGTATTACCGTAAGCATCAGCAACACCCAGGGTGGTTTTCAGCGCCAGCGTCGTCTTTTCATAGACCTGGAAGTAGAACTTACCGCTGTAGGAGAGTCGATAATAGGTCAGTTCACTACCGGGCACCGTTGGATCAAAAGTAATGGTCTGGGAGTTTCCTGAATCAGGGAATACCGTTCGGTTGCGGGTGTCGTGTATATAACTGCTCGTCCAGTTCAGCACGGTATTGTTGTCACCCTCCCGAATAACAAAATCCTTAATTTCATCTGCAGAGGCGTCACTCGTTGTAATCTTTGTGTTTTCAAGAGTGAGTGTGGACCTGAACGAATCATATTCCGTGAGGGGGACTCCAAATCCCATGCCCAGGCTCTTTCGGTCGGCAAGGAAGGATGAGACCGCCAGGTCCGAGGTATCAGTTGACTGGTAAGCGGCGGTAAAACTCCGGCTTACCCCATCGATGGTGTAGTACGGGTTTGTATAGGCAATGTTGATGTTCTGATTGACCTTACTGCCCGATGCATTGGCTGAAAGACGCTTACCCGTCCCCATGAAACTTTCCTGGGTAATACCGGCATTCAGGGACAGACCTTCAGACTGCGAAAAACCAGCGCCAACCGTGAAGTTACCTGATAGTCGTTCATCGATGTCTACATTCAGATCCACCTGATCATCTGCTCCTGGTACGCGCTTGGTATTCACGTTGACCTGGGTGATATACGGCAGTCTCTGAATACGAATCTTGGAGCGGTCGATCCTGGAGGTCGCATACCAGGCTGCCTCCATCTGGCGCATCTCCCGGCGCAGCACCTCCTCGTTGGTCGTGTAATTACCGGAGAAGTCGATACGCCTGACATTCACGCGCTTACCCGGATCAACGAACAGGGTGAGCTTGATCGTTTTGTCCTTGTCATTCACATCTGGAATGGAATTGATATTAGCGAAGGCATAACCATAATCACCAAGCTTGTTACCAATAGCCTCAGACGACTGGGTCACCCTGGACAGGGAAAAGACATCACCTGGTTTGACCTGAATCAGCTCCTCGAGCTCACTCTTGTCGACGATAAATTCACCCTCAAGCCGAATATCTTCCAGCGAATACTGGTCGCCCTCTTCCAGATTGATGGTAATAAACAGATCTTTCTTGTCGGGTGAAATCGTGACCTGGGTTGAGCGCACATTGAAGTTGATATATCCGCTGTCCATATACATGGTACGGATCTTCTCAAGGTCCCCGGCCAGTTTCTGTTTTGAATACTTGTCACGATCACTGAGGAAGGCCCACCAGGGTGGTATACCTGATTCGAGCTCTTTAAGAATCTCTTTATCCGTGAATACGGTATTGCCAACCACAGTAACATGCTGGATCTTCGCCGCTGCCCCTTCGGAAATCACGATATCAATATCCACACGATTACGCGGCAACTCAGTGGTTGATACATCGACGCTCACATTGTACTTACCCTGGGAGTAATACTGCTGACGTAA
>JAAUXZ010065094.1_pt1 | contig 13492 bp, 17 predicted proteins | sample 7278131 | NCBI WGS metagenome assembly JAAUXZ01 (sample SAMN14350119, study PRJNA611818) | marine sediment metagenome | isolation source: surface marine sediment (3m) | place: French Polynesia: Moorea | collected 2018-08
TCAGGTTATTGTTAAAAGCATCTTGAAGAGTCTTGTGTTGAAACTTAACGCCTTCAGGAGTTACGCCTTTTTGACGCATTGCTGAGCCAAGAAAATCTTTAATTGGCTGCTCTAGGTTAGGATCATCCAGTAAAGGTGCAAGCTCATAGTATCGACCAGTGAAAGCTGCATTATCAAATGCTTTCATGGCATGATATTCCTGCAGCCTGAACTTGTTTTGCTGTTCTTGCAGCGCAGCATCATCACGCTTTTTCATTTGATAGCGTTTAAGCCACTGCTCTTCTTCGCGCTTTAACTCTTTTTCTTTAAACTGATCCTGAGCCTGCAGCATGGCAAACTTTGGATCAATTATCGCCCGTTGTGTATCCGCAAGATCAGTTTTCAGTCTACGGCTTAACTCACCCAAAACGCTCACGACCAATTCTCCCAAGTATCACTCATGTTTTCAGCGCCTGTGTTAAAAAAACTATCATTGCTTGAGTTACTAAAATAATCTCCAGCAGCGCCAATCAAGTCACCAGCAATTTTAGTTTGGGCTTGAGAATAAGCACCTTCAGATGTCGCTGTCATTGAAGCAGCTTGCGATGTACCTGGAATAAATGTTGATGGCATCCTTAATAATTGCATCTCTTGATTAAATCGATCCATAGAAATGCCTGCAATAGATTCCTCGATAGCTTGTAACGCAGCCAGACGACCACTATCTGAAGCCAGTGATGATTTTAATATGTCAGCATCCATCCCAAGGAAATCGCCTAGCTTGTTGATACGCTGATTTTCAATCCTAGCCTCTGCATCAGACAGTGTGCGACCAGCTTCCATAGCAAGGTTAGTACGTTGCATATCAGCAAATGATCCACGTACTTTGGTTCTACTTAGTTCGCGCTCCAGATCGCCCTCTCTACGTGCTATTGATTCACGTATTGGGTTAAGCATAGCTTCTCTGTATTCAGATTGATTGCCCATATAAGCTGAGCGCATGTCATCTACCTGCCCCTGAAGACCAGTAAGGCCCGTACTGTATGCGTCATACATAGAGCCAACATCATCAGTAAAGCCTCTCATTGAGTTTATATAGTCTGACTGCATGGCCCTGATGCTAGGATCAAGGTTTACAGTGCCGCTATACGTGTCATAAGTAGAAGCGCCTGTGTCTACTTTTTTAGGCGCAATCATACCTGCCGCTTTACTCGACTTCGACTTTGCCTTCTTGTTTAAAACGCCGCCAACAACGCTGCTAACAACTGTTTCGACCATATCAGTGTCTCCGCTTACACCTTACTGAGTATAGATATTCATTGCCACTGGGCTTACCGCCCCATATCTTGCCTACATATTGTAGCAAACCCATCTTCTCAATACGATTTGCCAGATTAACAGAGTTTTTTTCAACTCTGACCAAACAAGCACCTATGTCCTTGCGGTACTTGGTCTTTTTCATAAAAGCTGCATACGTTCTATATATAGCCTTTGGTGTAGCATTGTCAAAATACTGCACGTGTGGTTCAAGCAGCCAGCCATCGCTTTTACAAATTACAATGGCTACTGGCTGCATTGATTCGCCTACCTTGTCCTCAACCATCCAGACTTCCTGTACATAGTCTTGCAGATCATTTATATACTCGGCAAATTCTTGCATGGTTAAATCTTCAGGCACATCTTTAAATACACCTTTCTTGTAGGCATCCCATAAATATGGGACATCGCCTGCATCAGTTCCCTCAATAAATTTGAAGTCTCTGATCACTGGCTTGCCTGATTTAAAGAGCTGTTCGCTTCGCATTTTTAAACCTCAATATAATCAATCTCAAAGTATTCGCTGGTTTCAACTTCCAGCGTTACAAATACAGTTGTCCCTTTACCCATTGCACTGAAGCCTTTTGATACAGGATTACCTGCACCCTGAAAACCTTCAGAAAAATATTCACCATCAGCAAAATATTTGCCTGCACCAAAGAAGTTTCTACCTGCATCTCCGGTAGTACCTTTGAGTGTTACAGTCAGATCAGTTGTGCTTCTTTCATCACCCCAATCAAACTGCATGTTTAAATCACACTCGCCTTCCCTGCGATAGTACACCCTGCCATTGAGCAAAGTATTGTAATCAAATGGCTGTAACGGCATTTTACGACTGGCTATAATGCAGCATGAAGCGCCATCACCGCCCCCGTAGTCACCGTTTAAATCAAATATATTCCCATCATCGTCGCCAAACAAAATAGTCTTGTCTGAATTACTGGAACTTGGGTATTCCATATAACGAACAGCATCAGTATTAAACGCTACAGGGTGCTGGGTTTTATAGATAGTAAACGGACTACTTTCTGAGCCTATTAAATCTTTATGAAGAACCAATATTTTACTGTCAAGGAAGAATAGTATTTTACGATTGGTCTGATCATAGACCGCTCTCATACCTGTCGAGTCTTTTACAGTTTCTCTGACAACCAATGAGATGTCATCTGTGCCAACATCACCGTACCGATCAGTAGAACGTAGAGACTCGATAACGCCACCATCACGCATATAGTAAACGTCATCCCCAGCGTTAACGATACTGTTGACCCCAATCGCTGCAGAGCCTTTGTAGAAATCAACCCATTGATAGTTTGTAGCATCATCACCTACCAGTTTATATAACTGACCATTTTCTGTTGAACATATCACAACATCCTGGAATTGAGCCAAACCATTGATGGGCTTAAGATCGGGAGACAAAAGGTAGAATGGCTCTTCTCCTGTCGTAAAGCCTGATGCTCCTGCACGTGAAGTAAGGTCATAATTTTCCCTGTCTTCAAACTCAGAAAATAAAACCATATGGGGAATTTCAGTAGTGTTGTCCGTGATATTTGCCAGCAACACTCTACCGTTATGAACCAGACCATACTTGGCATATAAAGGATTAACCAATCCAGTAGTCAAGTTGCTTAAGGTAGTACCGTTCCACTCCTTAACTACATCATCTTTGTTACGGTCAACAATGATTATGGTTTCATCTAAATCCCATGAGAAATCATGCAGTTCAGACGTAGATGTGATAGTGCCACGTGATGTAAACGTACCGCCATCCCATTCATACATGGTAGTGCCAGCAGCAACTAAAGTGGTCTTGGTGTTGTTTTGCTTGATTAACTGATGGATACCGTGAATAGCTGATGCATTGGTAGCGGTATCCAGTATGGTGATGGGTCTGCGAGGCTTGAACTTCTGATTGCCCAATCCTAAATCAAAGTTTTTCCCTTCAATAGCCTCTGCGTTTGATACGGCTATATCATTGAGTTCGTTGATGCCTCCACCGAATGTGTATTTCATCTGTACTGTTTGCCATATCTCGTATTCATATTGCGATTACGCAAAAGGTTCATCAAAGTAGAACGGTTAAAGCCATACTCAACATCCTTTTCAAGATCAGCTAAATCTTGCTCTTCTACTATGTATTTAAAACGCCTTGAAGCCATATCAGCAAAAGCCTGAGCTTCCTGTTCCGTTTGGAAAGGCATTGTGTCAGTAGCATTGGTTACGCTTATATCACGCTCGTAATCAAAGCTGTATGTTCTTGCACCATCAGGAACTTGATATAAAGCAATTTCCTTATTGGTGTTATCGTTCCAGTACCACCAATGCTCACCGCCTTGTGTAGTTAAGTACGTATAATCAGCTTGCCTTAAACTGTTCTCACCGCCTTTGTATTCATAGATACGGTCACTGTCATCTGCATTGTTCACCAGATATGGATTATCACCATAGAAACGAACAAAGTCTGAAGGCAGCAAGTAGGTTCTAGTGCCTGCAACAGTGACTATTGATCCCGATGTCTTTTCATACGGAATATTAAAATAAGACGTGAAATTATTTAATTCAGTCTGAACAGCATTAATAGCTACCCTTGTAGTAGCCTCATGCTGATTATCTGAAAACGTAGTCAATAAGTCATCGTCACCCTTCAGGATGAAGTTATTGACCATAATCCTATTGACTGCGCCTAGAAAGTTCATTTGAGCCTGATCTTAAATTTTGAGTTCATTCCACCTAACAACTTAGATGCAATATGTGAGGGGTTATGCAAGACTGAAGGGATAATCATTCCTGCGGGAATTTCTGCCTCAACTGTACATAAACTTCCATCTGGTGTTGTAACCACCATGCTAATTTGTACATCTGGCGAAACTACTTTCTTTGCGGTTTTTTTCTTTGGCGCGGCTTTTTTTGTCGGCATCCCATTATTTCCTCTTTCGGTTTATCGGACTAGTCTTAGACATACGCTGACCAAATGCTACTTCACCATGAGCGCCACGATGTTTTGTTCTACGGGCTGATTCAGTAGTGGTCTTGCGTACACTTGAAGATACTTTCTTTCTTGCTTGCTTCTTGGTTCCTGTTGCTTTTTTAACTGCAGCATTAACCTGTTGCTTTCTGCCAGCTATCTTACGCGCTGCGTCTCTAGCTGAGAATGGTGTTTTCTTCTTTGTTGCCATATTAACCTCTTAAAGGTTGCCCCTCCGTAGAGGGGCTTCCAATTTAGATTGAGTAATCTGTTGCAGCAGATTCGATCTTAACAATCCAATTGGCGTTAAGAATCTTACCTACCAACCAGCCTTTCCAACCCAGCGTACTGATCTCGTTAAGAGGATCAGCTGAGCCAGCAGAGCCAGCTTGATGATAGATTACTTCTACCGCTGGGATACGATCACCAGTACGATAGATTTCTTTAGCGTGGTTTTCACCAAGGCCAACAGCACCTACAGCGTCCATAGCCACAACAAATGAGTCGTAAACGTCAGCATCTGAAGTAGTTTCACGAACATTAGTACCACCAATTGCACCTGCACCCGCATCAATCAGGGTAGACAGTTCAGTAGATACCCAACGAACACCACCAGCAGTACCAAACTCGTAAGGATAAGCCTGAGTGTAACCTGCATAAGATTCAACAGGAACAAAGCCAGTTAAGTTACGAACATCTTCTTCAACGTCAACGTGACATACACCCATATAGGCAGCACGAATTGGTGAAGTGCCGATGTTTTGTGAACCATATCCTTCAGGCATGAAATGCAAGCCAGAATTACGATTGATATGGTTATAGGCAGTGCGTACAGCAGAATCATTGATAACAGTGTTTACATTGGCTGTGCCAGTACCGTTTGAATAAGAAACATTAGTTGCACCTTGGAAAACTGCAGCAAGGATCGCATTGTATGAAGCACCTGCGTTCTCACCTAAAACAGTAGACAGTTTTGCTGAAGTAGAGTTAACACTCATCATGTCTAGCTCTTCAGTAACTTCTAGGAAGTTACCATATTTCAGCATCTGTGCAGTTACCGGAGTGATCTGCGCTGCTTCTGCAGTACGAGTCGGATATGCAGTTGTGGTTAATTCAGTCAACGCTGTTGTCTGAACGGTTAAGTTTTCAATACGTTCCCATTTAACAGAGTCAGTACCAGCGTTCTTAATCAATTGTCCAGGCATACATGGAGCAAAGAAGGGAGCGCGAGTCTTAGCTGTTATTAGCAGGTTACGCATTAATTGATAATCAACGGGATATTGATTTAGTCCCGCCGTACCCGAATGTGTTAAAGCCATTGCTTAAACCTCCAAAAAATATACTATAGCTAATTTCTAGCTATGTTACGTATATGAGCTGTTAATTCCGCATCACTCATTTTATCCATAATATCATCTTGCGATTCACGCTGGATGGTACTACCTGAGCGTTGCGACTCTTGTAGCGCTCTTTGATTTTCAGCAATCTGCGAGTCAATTTTTTTATCATTTTTGGCCTCCCATTCTGGCTTCAACAGCTTTAATGCCTCGTTGTAAGCCTCTGGGTTCTCTTCTCTGTTGTCCCATACCTTCTTAAAATTTGCATCTTTCCGGTATTGGGCTTCAAGGAAGAGCCGTGCCATGTCCTGATCAGCACCCGCTTCTTTGTTGATTTGCTCTGCTGCACTATCGATCTCTCTATTCACCGCTTCACGGTGTTTGGCATTAACAAATTCATCCTGCGTCTGTTTCAACTGCTGCAATTCCTGACGTAATTCTTCATTCACTTTGTTCGACTCTTGGACGAACGATTGGAACTCGCTTACGTTATTCTGTGCAGGCTGTTGATTACCTACTTCATTCTGAGTTTGTTGCGGTACACTTGTACCAGAATCACCAGTTTTAACCTGACTTGCTATATCTGCCATAGTTTGAGCTGGTGCGCTTGTTTGCTCAGTCGCTGTCGCGTTCTGACCATCATTCATAATTCTTCTCCTAAAAGAGTTAAAACCATTTCAAATCCCAGACGTTTATGACTAAGAGCTTGCCACTCTTTAGTGTTATCCGTCTGATAATCGTAATAGGGAATCACTGGCGCATGAGTTTTAATTTCTTTCATCAACTCTTGGAACTCCGGTGATTGCCTTAAAACCTGTAAATAAGCCTTGTTCATATTGTAGTCTTATACATAGTATTTGCAACGTTATCAACTATCTGCTATGAGGATAGCTATTATAGCTTCCTCGTCTTGCCTTCTGCGCTTCAATAATAGCAGCTGGTATATCTGGTCTATCAGTTCGTCGATAAACGCCCTAGCAGCCATTATATCAAGTCTCAGTAGCTCGTATTTTATCTGCTGTTCAATTACTTGTTCAGCTTCAAGAATCTTTAGCTCAATTTCTTTTGCTTCAATTTGTTTTGCAAGTTCATCGATAAAGAATCCATATCGATCCATTTCCTTCTGATAATCAGCTGATGTTTCTTCCAGTTTAATTGGCTGAACTTCATACTTGATTGTTTCAGATGGTGCTGTAAATGAAATAACCCTAGTATAATACTCAGGTTTTTGTATGTGACCGCCACCACCTGTAACAGGCGGTTCAACAACAACATCAACTGCAGGAGGGAAGTACCTTGGAGCAAAGTATCTAGGTGCAAAATACCGTGATGCGAACATTAACTAGCATCCACTGTAACCGCTGTTCTATTGCCGTATTGATCAACAGTAGCTGATATACGGTTCTTGGTATCTGCCAAATCTCTGATCGTGACTGAAGTACCATCAGCACCGCTGAGCTTGTTAGCTGCAGCTGCTAACAGTAATCGCATAACTTCTTGGTGATCAAGTGTGCCTTCAATGGTATCCAGCAATGCATGGATTCTGTTCAACTTGGTATTTTGATCTGTATCAAGTCCAGAGCCGCTACTCACTGTCTGTTTACCAGCTGAGTTAGCTGGAATCAGTGATACGCCATTGGGTCTTAGCCTATCAACAAGGTTGTTATTAGTGCCACCATTTAGCTTAACTTGATATGTGCCAGTACCAAACTGAATAGTATATGGTGACAATAGCTCAAACTGTCTGGAATAGGTGACGCCTGCAAGTGTAGATTCGGTATTGTGATTAAAAGCATTAGGTGCGGGTATACCTGCCTCATTATCCATCCAATCAGCCAGTTCACGCATAAAGTCATATTCGTCATACGTGCGAATTTCGTAACTGGTAACAGGGTCAGTAGACTCAAAGGTTGTATCAGCCTTTGGAATCGTTATCACCCATGTTGATTGGTTGACACTAATAGCCATTTTTAATCCGCAATCATTACCGCTGTTGTGGTTGTAGCAGCTGAGCCACTTGCAGTTCCAACCAATGGGAATGGCTTGTAATAAGGCGAACTTGACGCCTTACGTGCTGAACCAGTATAAGCCTGATCTGCACCTATATTAACAGATGCGCTTACTTCACCATTAACATCAGTAAGTCCATTTACCAAAACAAAAGTTGATGTAATGGTTCCAGTTGGTGAAGAACCTGGTGCTGACGCCATTGTGTACGTGTAAGTATTAGCCGCTGTTACAGTAATCTGGTGTACACCATTATTCTCAGTGTGGCTTGCGCCTTCAATAAAGACTTTATCATTTGTAGACAAGCCATGCGCTGTATGAGTAACTGTAGCAGTAGTTCCTGAGTTACTTATAGTTACTGAAGCCTGATAAGGCAACCCACCAGAAGCATTAACTCTCATATGCACTCTAACATTTTGCACCTTGGTTCCATCAACAGTCTGAGCTATGCATTTAATAGTTTTCAAACTGTTGACCTTATAAGTCCCAGCACCTGTCTTGGTTACTGTTGGCGTGGTTCCGCCGTTAGTTATATTGATCACTACTTCACCACTTGAATGAGTAGTCTCTATATCATTAGTCCCAGATTGATCAAAAAACACATTGCTAAAGTTGTACGTACCAGCAGTGTCTATCAGTATTGCGTGTTTGGACGCATAAGATTCAAATCGCATATCTGCTATATCCATAGCTCCCGCCGTCATTTCTAGGGCATGATTGCCGTTTTGGTTTCTGAAGGTAGACCCATCAAGGTCAACCCCTGTATCCGCTAATATTACAGCATCAACATCATCAAATGTAGCATCGCCCGTTATACTTGAGCCGAGAGTGATTTCACCCATGCCTCTGAAAGTTGGGCTATTAAACGTAACTACAGCAGAATCATCCTGATCCCAATCAAAAGGGGATCGCACATTCCATATCCAAGTGCCTGAGAATGTCGCTGTGTCAGCTGCGTTATTTCTCAGATTTAGATACGTGCGTAATGCTTGAGTAGTAACTCGCACCCTTGGATCAGCTGGATCATTAGCCTTTGGACTAATTATAGTCTTGCCATCGTCAGTAAATGTAGTAATTGAACTGTTGTTTCCAATACGAAACGGAATGTCCAAAAACACAACATCACCTATTTGCCTGACCCATGAGCCAAACTTATTAGTGTAGTTTGAGCCTTGAATCTGAGTTACCGCATCGACAATTGACGCACCCGACCCACTAAATGTAGGTGTGCTACTGGAAGTCTTAGTGGTATCAAGCAGATACATCTTGCCTTGATAATTCCAGTTAGTATTTGAGCCTGCCATGTTGGTTCTATTGGTTAATACAGCAAAACTGGTAACGGATGTATTGCTGAATGTACCGCTTGAAGCATCATGACTGGTGTCGTTTAAGTCAATTACGAGTGGATATTGCCCTGAAATGGATGCTGCAAAAGGCGTGTCGTTGCCTCCAACATAATACTCTTTGTAAGTCGATGGAGGTGAGCCTGTACCGCTGTAAATACGGATGCGTAGACCGCCATTAGCTACATTATTGACCTGTATTCTGTTTGGGGCGTTACACTGTGAATGCCATAGCATAACTTTGGTATTGCTGGATACGTCATAAGCAGGAGACTGGCCATTCTCAAACTCCTTGGCATAACCTTTGACCTGTCCTGCTGTGTTGCCGTCAAATTCAGTAGCAACATCAGCCAAAGGTAATGAGCCATTAGCTTTTGTACCTGTATTTGTAGGCGAATTAATATTGGCTAGAAACTTTGGATCACCAGTTCCACGGCCAATATTGCAAGCGTCTTTAACTGCTGGGAGTGCAAACGTCATGCTGCTAACCTCAATAAGTGATTACCGTGGGGATTCTTAAAAATAGAGCCATCCAAATCAACGCCATTATCTTGGCAATAAACAACGCCACAATCATCAAATGTAGCGTTACCAGTAATACTTGAGCCTACATCAAACTGACCTGTTCTCTTGAATGTAACGCCGCTAAATGTCACTACAGCATTATCATCCTGATCAAAATCCCAAGGCGGGTATGAGTTGCCACAGTCATAAAACCCGCTAAAAGTAGCCGTGTCTGCCGCATTATTCCTAAGATTCAGATAAACACGAAAAGCATCTTCGGTAACTCTTACACTGGGGTCAGCTGAATCATTACTATTAGGCCAGAATACAGACGCCCCATTATCGTTAAACGTGGTTGCTGTAGAGTTGTTACCAATCTCAATAGGACAGGCCACTGAAAAGATTGTGCCTTCTCGCTGTATCCAGCCGTGTCCTATCTTGGTGTTATATGCTGTACCCAGTGCGGTAATAATGTCATCCCAATCACTGCCTGTACCTGTAAATCTTGGGATATTCGTTGCATTCTTTACGGTCTCAAATACAAACACACGCTGCATGAATACCTGAGTCGTAGAGCCGCCCATGTTGAGCGTTTTAGACCCCATGCCAAAACACTGAATATTAGTGTTATCAAATGTACCTGTGCTGGCATCATGGGATGTATCACTTAGATCACAGACAAGATGAACAGGGAATGCTCTCTCTTTACCAATACGAGTATCCTGACCGCCCATCTGCCAAGTGCGATAGTTTGAAGGTGGTGTGCCAGAACCAGTGCCTAATCGGAATATAATCCCATTATTGGCCTTGGTGTCTAACTCAAGCCTGTTAGGTGCATTATGTTGGTAGGTAAAAATACAGACTCTTGTGTTGGTTGAAACATCATAGCCGCCTGTAGCAAGAAACTCCCACCAGACGCCTTGAGTTCCAGTTGCGGTGTTGTTTACAAAGTTTGCAGCAGCAGAACCCGTTAAAGGTAAAGACCCTTGCGCTTTTGTGCTGCGAGTAGACCACTGAGTTTCACCAGAGCCATTAAAAGCGCCACGCGCTCTAGCATCAGCATCCCAGTCAACTTGCATTAAGTGAACGGCAGTAGGGATAGTAAATGTCATATGTAACCATTCTCCTTAAGCCATTCTTCGCCATCCATATCCTGATCGCCAATGTCATCGTAAATGGCCCATAATTCATCGGATACAACAAAAATATCCTTCGTAGCCTTAATTATCAATTCTGAAAGCTCAAATACTCTTTCACATTGATAACTTGGTAAATCAGTGTTTGACCCTTTAACCGTCATTCTTGCTATTACGATAAAGTCATCACTGTATTCTCTTATGCAATCATCGCCCTCAACAATATTTTGTTGATCAAAGGGGCCGACTAAACCATCAGCCAGCCCCTGTGAAAATTGCTTCCACTGGTGCTGAGATACAGGAAGCATTAAGCATCAGATACCGGAGATAAAGTTGCTGAACCACCAGTAGTTCCCAGTGTACCTGTTGAAGCTGCAGGTTTGATTGAGTCAGTGTAGCTTGGCCCAGTTCCACCAAATCTTGCTTCAACATATAAAGTCTGTGTAACAGTTTGTACCGTGTTATAGCTCACACTGGTTCCGGTAGCTGTTTCATCAATGTAGCTAATAAATACATTGTTGCCAATCGACGCATTGTTACTACTAAAGTTGTGTGAAGTGATAGTAAACACACCTGTTGCCACATTCACTGCACTGTAAGGATGTCGGGTATATTGCCCATCATCACGCTGAATACGGATAGTACCAGAAGTCGGTGTATTCGCTGGTAGCGCAGTATCACAATCAACACTTGTAACCGCTGCCCCTGTAAGAGCAGTTTGCAAGGAAAGCTGATCGTAATCCAATCCACCTGTACCGTTCTCTGGCCCTACCAATACACGGTATCCGTTAGCTACACCATTTACAGTAAATGTTACGTTGTTTGGTGGTTGACGAGTTACGCCATCAAGTGCCTGAATCTTATCGTTTACCGATAAATCAGCGTATTCCAGTGAGAAACCATATGCACCTACAATAGATGAGCCTGTTGATGCACCACAAAATGGGCGTGATATTGGTTTCTCAGCTACTGCATTAGATGCAATAGTGGTTGCTGATACAGCGCCCTGTGTAACAGTCATACTGTTTGCTGGGGCAACGCCTGTGAGCAACTGGATATACAGAATGTTATCTGTATTGTCATTAGCAAGTAATTGACCAGTACCAGCAGTAGCGCCTGAACCCCATGTAAGGGCAGTGCCGCCTTCAGACCATGAGCCACCAGACTCAGCACCTGTTTCTACTGAGTGAGTAATACCACGGAACAATTCACCAGCAAGACCATAAAGCGTAGCTGTCTCACCATTACGAGTAATATATTTCATTTGCTCGTAGAAATCGTTTATAGAGTTTGATCCACGGTTCCACTCTGAATAGTATTCTTCATTAGTAGAATCCTGGTTTACGTCAATCTCATTCCAGCCAGCAGTAACGTTGGTTACTCCAGTAAAAGGCATAGAGCCGATCAAGGTGGCATTGTTCAAGTCATCTGCGTATTGCAATGGTACTGTGTTTTCACCTCGACCTGTAGCAGGTATACGGAATTCATCAAATGTCTTACCCCATTCACGGGTAGTGAACAGGAGGGTGGTGTTATCAATATCAGAACCTGAATCTCTGACTTTGACCATGAACTGCATAGCAACACCGTTTGCAAGATCGCGGTTGATGCCAGCTGTTGTCTCACCATTAGGGATTTCATTCCAAAATTTATTGGTTAGTACAGCGCCATTTTGAATAACATTAACGATAACGCCTTCAGAAGCAACAATTTTGAAACCATCGTAAATAGTATCGCCGCCTGCCTGAATGATAGAGCCTTTGTAGATAAACTCTGATGCTGGAGTTGTATAACCATCATCCAGCGTATAACCGTTGACCAAGTTAATAATCGTATCAAACGATTTGTCTGATGGTGAAAGCGTGGTGATGTCCATGAAATCGTCTGAACCGTGATCCAGTACGGACGCATCATCTGCGTTATCCATGAGCCATCTGTGTAATTCTAAAACGGTGACATAGTTGGCAGTAGCCGTACCATGATCACCACCTATGTATCTAATGGTCTTATCCGTGCGGATTTGCCATTTAGTACCGTCTATTGCCATGATTCAATCCTCAACAGTGATTTTCGTCAAATTTGTTTAACAGTTTACAGAAATAAACAGCGAAATTATATCGCCAGTAGTTTAATAGGTATTTAATACCGCTCCAATCCCTGTCAAGTTTGATCTTTTTATACCGCTTAAGCCTGAAAGTGATTCCTTCATCCCATTCTTCAGGCCGATCTACAAATAAAAATGTAAATAAAGTCCAGTTCAAAAATATATTCTGCGCTTGAAAGATTATAAATAATGGCAGCATCCATTTGGCATCTGGAAACTTGTTGTGCAAGGTAGCCAGTATTGCATACTGAACAAAAAGAATCAGGAAAGCCTGAATCGGATGGTTTAACGCCCATGTAATATAATCAATCAAGGTAAAACCTCGTATTAAACTCTAGTTCATCCAAGCCGTTATCGTATTTGTCATCAAAATCAGACTTATGCTGATAACGTAAATCAAATATCAATTTTCTGTACTGAGCCTGATACAACCACTCAGTACCTACTGCAGCCTGAACCATAGTGTCATCCATTGGTATGTTGTCGTATTCACGGCTTATACCAAATTCTACATACGGACTGCTATGACATCCAGCAATCATGATTAAACAAACTATAAAGCTTGTAGCCAATACAACTACAATAAATCTGGCGAATGTCATTAATCTACCTGCAATTCCCTTTGTAATGCTCTAATTTCTGACTCCAGATCAATTTTAATGTCCAACTCATACGGCTGGGCCAAGTTGTACTTCTCTTTTTTCTTGATGACATTAACCTGTCGCTCAAGATCACGTATCTCTCTAACAATCATCCCATCGTGAGTAACGTATCTTTTATCAGCAACCCACACACCA
>JAAUXZ010058299.1_pt1 | contig 13487 bp, 14 predicted proteins | sample 7278131 | NCBI WGS metagenome assembly JAAUXZ01 (sample SAMN14350119, study PRJNA611818) | marine sediment metagenome | isolation source: surface marine sediment (3m) | place: French Polynesia: Moorea | collected 2018-08
AGATGATCATGAAATTGTTGCTGTAGTTCCTCATACCTGCCTTTTTCATTAACCAGACCCATACGAGAAAAAATTCGGCGGGTATATGTATCTATTACAAAGGACGGTTGGCCAAACGCATACAGCAGCATATCATCAGCGGTCTCATCGCCAATTCCCTTGAGCGCCAACAACTCTCTTCTGAGCATCTTCAGTGGACGTCTGGCCAACGCCAGTGCACCTCCCTGTTTCAGATACCATTCAGCAAACAGACGAAGTCGTTCTGCTTTTTGATTGTAATAACCGGAACTGCGTATCATCTTGGCCAACGTTTGATGCTCCATCGCGGCTAACGACTCAGCATCACATCGATTATTCTGTTTCAGATTGGTAATGGCTTTTTCTACATTGGTCCACGCCGTATTCTGCGTCAAAATGGCGCCAATCATGATTTCAAACTGATCCTCAGCTGGCCACCAAGACTGGTGACCATAATAGTCCCGCAGGTAAAGATAAATAATCTGGTATGGGTTATTGACCACGTTGGCGTGGACGTTTGGATTGAGCATGGGAGCCACGACCGGGTGTCCTCTTTCTTGTAGCCTTACCCGGTTTTTGCGGGTACTCGAGATCCAACGACATAAATAGCTTTTTGACGACCTCGTCTTCAAAAAATCGGGATTTACCAGGCTTGAGCCATTTCGGCAGATTGAACTGATGATATCGCACACGTACCAATCGACTGACCTCGGTATCCACTGCTTCCCATAAACGCCTGACTTCTCGGTTTCGGCCTTCATGTAAAATCACGTGATACCAATGATTAGTGCCCTGACCCCCACCATCGATGACTTGATCAAAACGCGCCATACCATCTTCCAATTCAATCCCCTTGGTTAACTGCTGTATTTTTTCTGGTGTGACTTCACCTCTCACGCGCACGGCATATTCCCTTTCTAATTCGAATGAAGGATGCATCAGGCGATTCGCGAGTCCACCATCCGTGGTAAACAACAATAATCCCGAGGTATTGATATCGAGGCGGCCGATACCTATCCAGCGTCCATGTTGTAATTTGGGTAATTGGTTAAATACGGTTGGACGACCTTCAGGATCAGAGCGCGTACTAACTCGACCAACGGGTTTGTGGTACATCAACAGCTTGGGTTTAGAAAGATGTCTTTGTATTCTTACCGGCTTACCATCAATGGCTATTTTCTCCCGGCCATTAATTTGATCACCAGGTTTAGCTGTTTTACCGTTAACCTGGATGCGGCCTTCACTTAGCAGGTTATCAATTTGACGACGCGAACCCACGCCCTGATTGGATAGCAATTTCTGTATTCGTTGCATTTACTGTAAAGACCAAAGTTGGCCAATGCCGGTGGAAGACTCAGAGAGTAATCTTTTTTTATCTGCACTAATGTTGAGATCTAAAATAGTGGCAGAGTCGGGCTGAACCAGGTGTTTTACCTCGGGTAACCAGCTTTTTATTTTTTTACCCGTTTTAACATTCCAAATATCAATAGCCTTGGCGGCCCTACCCGTTGCCAGCACCTTGGCATCATCCGAGAAATCAGCGGAGACTACGGTCATACCCCTGGCGGGTCCATCAAGTTGACTGACGAGAGCACCGTTATTATTGGTTGAAAAAATTTTAGTCTGCCCAACGAAAGCATTGGCCATCGCCAATGCTCCATCGTCGGATAATTCAACATGAGCGATCTTGTATTTCAGGTTCTTTGACCAGACGTGTTCACCATCAGCCAGGTTCCATAGGCTGGCATGCCAATCGTCTGAACCGGTTAATGCAAAACGACCATCTTTAGATAAGTGTACCGAGTTGATTTTTTCATGATGCGGAAAGACGTAAACCATCTTACCTTCCTGCATATCAAAATAGATGGCCTGTTTGGCCTTCATACCGATCAGGGCATAACGGCCACTCGCAGAAATCGCAACATCACGAAGGTCAGGCCATGACCAGTAGCCCAGCAAACGTCCATCGGTTACATTCCAGCGTGCAATCGACTGTTGCTCAATAGTGACCAGATATTGACCATTGGCAGAAAAATCGGCAGCCACGATACCACCCTCGTCACTGTCCTGGTGTTGAACGCTGTAAATCACTTTATTTTTTTCCACGTCCCAAACACGGCCATAACCACCAATGGCACCCGTCAACAGGTACTTGTTATCACCACTGATAACCGCGCCATAGGAACCGGTATCCTCATGAAGCCATCGTTTTAACTCTTTGCCTTTATCTGCACAAGCACCAAGAAGCACTAATAGGGTTAGAAAACTCAGCCTTTTAAGGGTCAGAGTTAAAATACTCATGCTGGCGTTATAGACTCTTCAGTCATGTTTGTCTCGACATCATCGGTAGTGGATTCTTCATCTGTGATTTCAGTCGCTTCCACATTGACCAGGTGCGGAATATTATCTTCATTTAGGGCAAGCTCCGGATTGAGCTGATCGAGATCCTTAAGTTCCGACAAGGTCGGCAATTCATTTAATGATTTGAGATTAAAATAATTGAGAAATTCTCGCGTGGTACCATACAAACTGGGTCGACCCGGAACATCTTTATGTCCCAGAGTCTTCACCCATTCGCGTTCCTGCAATGTCTTAATGATATTAGAGCTGACACTCACTCCGCGAATGGCTTCGATTTCACCACGGGTGATAGGTTGACGGTAAGCGATCAGGGCCAGGGTTTCCAGTAGTGCACGAGAATAACGTGGTGGTTTCTGTTCCAAGAGACGGGTAATTACCGGAGCGTAGTCTTTTCGGACCTGTAGACGAAAACCACTGGCTACCTGTTTTATTTCCATGCCTCGCCCCTGGTAATCCTCTATCAGTTCATTTAGCACCTTACGAATATCATCCTTAGAGGGCTGGTCAATATCACCATTAAACAGGTCAAATAGATGATTGACTGATAAGGGTTGATCGGCGGCTCCCAGTAACGCTTCGACGGCAGACTTAAGGTTTTCGTTACTCATGATTCAACAGACATCCTGGGTTTAACATAGATGGGTGCATAGGGTTCATTTTGTACCAGTTCCACCATCGATTCCTTGACCAGTTCGAGAATCGCGAGAAAACTGACCACAACGCCCATGCGGCCCTCTTCTACATTGAAGAAATCCTTAAACTCGGTATAGCTAGAGGCATTGAGTTTACTCAGAACGATGGTCATCCTTTCCCGCACTGATAAGGGTTCACGCTCGACATGATGACTGGCAAACTGTTCCGCCCGATTGACCACATCTCGAAAGGCCATCAACATATCTTGGATGGATACATCCGGTAATGGAATTTCACTCTTGATCTCTGGTAACTCGGCCTGATTAAAAAAGATATCCCGCTCCACCCGTGGCAACTGATCAAGATCCTCTGCTGCTTTTTTAAACTGCTCGTACTCCTGTAAGCGGCGAATCAGTTCTGCTCGAGGATCGTCTTCGTCATCCACATCCGTAGGACGGGGTAATAACATGCGTGACTTGATTTCTGCCAGCATAGAAGCCATCACCAGGTATTCAGCCGCCAGTTCCAGTTCCAGTTGCTCCATCAGGGCGATGTAATCCATATACTGAGTGGTTATCTCGGCTACCGGTATATTAAGGATGTCGATATTCTGACGTTTAATCAGGTACAACAAGAGATCTAAAGGCCCTTCAAATGCCTCCAGAAAGACCTGTAAGGCATCGGGAGGAATATACAGATCCTGTGGAATGAGCGTTAACGGTTCACCCTGTACCAGCGCAAAGGGCATTTCCGCCTGGTTACTCTGATTGTCATGTACGAGATCTGTCATGGTCGTGATTATCGTAGGGTTAAACCCATGGCCTTGCGCACCTCTTCCATGGTATCTCGAGCCACGTCGCGGGCTGCTTCGCAACCCTCATTGATGATATTTTCCACGCTGGCCAAGTCATCCTGATAATCTCGCGCACGTTGTTGAATGGGTTTCAATTCGTTTAACACACTGTCAATAATGTGCTTTTTACAGTCAATACAGCCAATCGAGGCCGTCGTACAACCCTCGATAATCGAGTCCTTCAGCTCTGCGGATGAGTAAATCTGATGCAATTCCCAAACCGGGCATTTTTCTGGGTCGCCAGCATCGGTCCGACGAATTCGTGCCGGGTCAGTAGGCATTGTTTTTATTTTCTTTTCTATTTGCTCAGGGGGTTCACGCAAGGCTATGGTATTGTTGTAGGACTTGGACATCTTTTGTCCATCCAGGCCTGGCATCTTCGACGCCACGGTCAACAGAGACTGCGGCTCCGGTAAGATGATTCGCCCCCCGCCCTCAAGATAACCCTGCAAACGCTCCTTGTCTCGAAGGCTTATATTTTGTTGAGAATCGAGCAAGGCATAACCAACCGCCAAGGCCTCGGTTTCACCCTGCTCCTGATAGCGCTTGAGTAAATCCTGGTATATCTTGGCATTTTTTTTACCCATTTTTTTAATGGCAACCTGGGCTTTATTCTCAAAATCAGGCTCACGGCCATAAAAATGGTTAAAGCGACGCGCCACTTCACGGGTCAATTCGATATGGGCCACCTGGTCTTCGCCAACTGGAACATGACCCGCCTTGTAAATAAGAATATCAGCGCTCTGCAACAAAGGATATCCGAGAAAACCGTAAGTACCGAGATCTCTATCCTTGAGTTTCTCCTGTTGATCCTTGTAACTGGGCACACGTTCCAGCCAGCCCAAAGGCGTAATCATGGACAAAAGAGTGTGCAACTCCGCATGTTCCGGTACACGGGATTGTATAAACAAGGTTGAACTGCCTGGATTAACTCCGGCCGCCAACCAGTCAATAACCAAATCCACGCTGCTGCGAGCAATTATCGACGGGTCCTCGTAATGAGTGGTTAGAGCATGCCAATCCGCCACAAAGAAAAAGCATTCATAGCTATGCTGTAGCTCGATCCAGTTTTTAAGTACGCCGTGATAATGGCCCAAATGCAATAAACCGGTGGGACGCATGCCCGATAGCACACGCTGGTTTTGACTAACTGCTGTGTTCAAAGATTATTTTCCAGAAAAAGGCCTATATGTTCTGATGCATTATAGTTTTTAGCAAGACAAAGGTCGACCATGATGTCAGATCTTTACTACAGAAAATCCACCTCGCCTTTACCCTGCCGGATCACTTCAGGATGTCCGTCTACCAGGTTAATCACCGTGGTGGGCTCAAGACCACAGAATCCACCATCAATCACGAGGTCCACATCATGTTGAAAACGCTCACGGATCCGTTCTGCATCATCCATTGCCTCATCACTACCGGCAGCAATCAATGTACTGCTCATGATCGGTTGTCCTAATTCTTCCAACAAAGCGTGAGTAATAACATGGTCGGGAACCCTCACACCGATGGTTTTTCGCTTGGGATTCATCAAACGCCTGGGGACTTCCGATGTCGCCTTCAGTAAAAAAGTGTAAGGCCCGGGGGCAAGGTTTTTCATTAACCGGTAAGAAGAATTATCTACCTTTGCATAAGTGCCAATTTCCGAAAGATCACTGCAAACCAAGGTAAAATGATGTTTCTTATCCAGTTTACGCAACCGCTGGATTCTTTCCATCGCTGACTTATCACCGATATGACAACCCAGGGCATAACTCGAATCAGTGGGATAGATAATCAACCCACCCTGGTCAATGATTTGAACCGCCTGCTGGATCAGTCTTTTTTGCGGATTGTCCGGATGAATCTCGAAGAACTGTGCCATGCGATCAATAATTGCCTAAAAACTATTTATTATAATCCTTATACTGAAATAGAACTTAAAAAATAGAGTGCTATAACTTTTATCTGCAGGAAAGAATTTATACGACCATTAAGCCGGGTAGGCTAATTCCGTTTCCATTATAAAAAAAGGCCACCCTTTATGTGGCCTTAGTGGTCTCAAACTTGACAGGCTTATCAGTCGGCCGCAAGACTTTCCACCCGGATACGGGTAACATCACCACTGACGGAATTCAAAGCCTCGATCGCTGTGATCGCTTTATTCATCTGCGACTCCCTGATGCGTTGAGTCAACATAATAATGCTCGCGATAGATGCATCTTGCGCGGGTTCCTTTTGTAGAATAGCTTCGATAGAGATATCACTTTCTCCCATGATACGAGTGATATCCGCCATCACACCCGGTCTGTCCTCCGCGTTTAAACGTAGATAATAGGCTGTCTCGATATCACCGATTTCCAGGATGGGTGTATTGTTGATCTTATCAGGTTGAAAGGCCAAGTGTGGAACTCGGTTATCCGGGTCAGTAGTTAGAGAACGAGTCACATCCACAATATCAGCCACAACTGCGGATGCTGTCGGATCCGCGCCAGCGCCGGCTCCGTAGTAGAGTGACGGCCCCAGTTTATCCGCCTGGATCAGGACGGCGTTCATCACTCCGTCAACGTTTGCAATCAGGCGTTTTTCGGGAATCAGCGTGGGATGAACCCGCATCTCGATACCGCTATCAGTCAAACGAGTGATACCTAAATGCTTAATGCGGTAGCCCAATTGCGCGGCAAAGGTAACATCGTCCTGGGAAATCTTGCTGATACCCTCGGTATACACCTTGTCGAATTGTAACGGGATACCGAAGGCAATCGAGGACAAGATACAGAGTTTATGGGCAGCATCGATACCTTCCACATCGAAGGTTGGGTCTGCCTCTGCGTAACCCAGAGCCTGGGCTTCCGCCAAGACATCGGCAAAATCACGCCCCTTATCACGCATTTCGGTTAGAATGAAGTTACCCGTTCCGTTAATGATGCCCGCGATCCAATGAATGTGGTTGGCACTTAGACCCTCGCGTATAGCCTTGATGATGGGTATGCCACCCGCCACGGCAGCCTCAAATGCCACTACGACACCTTTTTTTTGGGCTGCTTCGAAGATTTCATTACCATGCTTGGCTATCAGTGCTTTATTGGCAGTAACCACATGCTTACCGCTTTCAATTGCGGTCATCACCAACTCTCGGGCTGGCGAATCTCCACCAATCAACTCGACTACAATATCAACTTGCGGGTTATTAACGACTTCAAAAGCATCTTCAGTGAGCTGGGCATTTTCAGCCCCTTCCGGCACTTGGCCATTAAGGCCTCTGGCAGCCGCATGAACCAAATGAATTTCACGCCCTGCCCTCCGGGCTATTTCGGATGCATTATTGACCAGCACTCTGGCGGTACCCCCACCCACAGTGCCTAACCCTAACAAACCTATATTTACCGGTTTCACTTTTACCTCAAAATTGACTTGAATTTATAACTATTCGGTTGCTGAAGCCTTTCGAAACATATCACGAATACCCCGCACAGCCTGCCGTGTACGATGTTCATTCTCTATTAGACTGAAACGCACATGGTCATCACCATAATCTCCAAAACCGATACCGGGAGAGACCGCTACCTTGGCTTCCTGCAGCATGTATTTTGAAAACTCGAGCGAACCCATGTGGCTGAATTGTTCCGGAATCTTGGCCCAGACGAACATGGTCGCCTTGGGAGGTTCAATGTGCCATCCCAAGTTATTCAACCCATTACACAGAGTGTCTCGTCGACTTTTATACATCTCACGGATTTCATCAACGACGGATTGATCACCATCCAGCGCACTGACGGCCGCTACCTGGATCGGGGTGAACATACCATAATCCATGTAGGATTTTATTCGTTGCAGTGCAGCGACCAGTGTTGGATTTCCGCACATAAAGCCCACTCGCCAACCCGGCATATTATAAGTCTTGGATAAGGAATAAAATTCAACCGCTATATCCTTCGCGCCTTCCACCTGAAGAATCGAGGGTGCAACGTAATCATCAAAGGTGATCTCTGCATAAGCCAGGTCATGCACCACCCAGATTTGATGTTCTTTGGCGATCTTCACGACCTTTTCAAAAAACTCCAAATCCACACACTGCGTGGTTGGATTGCCCGGAAAACTGATCACCAGCATCTTGGGTTTGGGCCAGCTATCCTTGATCGCCTTTTCAAGCTCAGAGAAAAAATCCACTTCTGCTGTCAGAGGCACGTAATGGATATCAGCACCGGCAATGACAAAACCGTAGGGATGAATCGGATAAGAGGGATTAGGGACCAGAACCGCATCGCCGGGAGCCACTGTCGCCATGGCTAAATGAGCGAGTCCTTCTTTGGAACCAATCGTGACGATGGCCTCTTTCTCATGATCGAGATCGACATTGTATTTACGTTTGTACCAATTGCATACCGCAAGACGAAGACGCGGGATACCTCGGGATAGAGAATAGCGGTGTGTGTCTCCACGTTGAGCCGCCTCACACAGCTTGTCAACGATATGCTTTGGTGTGGGCTGATCAGGATTACCCATACCAAAATCAATAATGTCCTCACCCCGCGCCCTGGCTTCTGCCTTAAGCTCGTTAACAATATTAAATACGTAAGGTGGTAAACGCTTTATACGCTGAAAATCGTCGTTCAAGAAAGGAATCTCTTTGGGAATCACACAAGACAGGCAACGATAAACAGTGCTATGGCGACTGTCAATGTGATTCCGTGTGAATTGAATCAAAATAGCCATGACTGGTCATTGACCGGTAATTACGCTAACCTGATTCCATGCCTTTAGCTGAAGACATCATCAATGCCCGTTACAGTATCCAGGCTTATGCAGAGGATCAGATTACGATCAATGAGACCATCTACCAATGCAGCCTGGTATTGTCTGCTAATGAGATTATTTCACCCTGGCCAGTAAACCGTCTGGATCAACTGACTGGTGATCACCTTGATTCTATTTACGATTTAAATCCGGATGTCATATTACTGGGAACAGGTCATGTGCAGGTGTTCCCTAGCGCAGATATTCTTGGATTATTTGCCAAAAGAGGCGTGGGAGTAGAAATCATGAATAATGGTGCCTTGTGTCGAACCTTTAATATCTTGGTCGCGGAAGATCGACAGGTCGTTGCAGCTATCCTTCAATCAGGTGAGTAAGCATACTTTCTGTACATCCGAATATATGAATTTCTGGGCATCAATGTCCCGAGCATCCTCGATGATCAAATGTTCACCCGAGCGATAAAAACTGAATGATCTATGGAATTGCTGTCACCAATTCAATTTTATGATGTTAATCGAATCTGTCGGTATGATTCATTCAGAGCCAGGCCTCTCGCAAGCGCGAACGATTCAATAGCAGCCATTGCAAGGCAATCACACTGGCCGCGGAGTTAATGGTTCCATTTTCAAGCCATGTACTCACCTGTTCCAGATCAACAACTTCGACCAGAATATCTTCAAATTCATGGTCCAGACCAAAGATACCACCCGCTCCTTCACTATTGACTTGGGCACAATATAGCGCACATTGCTCAGTAGTCCCTCCGGGACTGACATAATACTGGCAGATCTTTTCCAATCGCTGGATTTCACAACCGGCTTCTTCTAGTGTCTCGCGTCTTGCCACACCCTGCTGCGTCTCCCCGGGTTCAATGATGCCAGCCACTATTTCCTTTAACCAGGGGCGTTCCAGAGAACCAATAGCGCCCGCACGAAACTGTTCAATCAGGATGACTTTATCCGCAACAGGGTCATAGGGTAAAACCGCTACCGCCGAACCTCGTTCAAAAATCTCGCGTTGAAACTTACCCGTCCATCCTCCGCCAAACTTTTCATGTTCCAAATCATATTTTTCCATCCGAAAATAACCCTGAAAAATGATTTCATGGTTGATAATTTTCCATTCGTATTTCACAAATCAAGACTCCCCATTTCATGTATTCGGCCGTTAAATTGATGACGCCATTAAACTTCCAGCAGATCATAATGATCTGTGGAAAATGCGATCACAAATTTGGCGGTTAAATCATGTAAAATCAACATTAATTTGATCATTATTGAGGACGCTGCTAATGCCAGGCTTTGAATTATTTGACGAAACCGAAAAACAAGAAGTCATGGAAGTCTTGGAGAGAGGCTTTACCTTCCGCTATAACTTTGATCCGATACGCAATGATCTCTGGAAGGCCCGTGAATTAGAAAAGATGCTGCAGGACCGTTTGCAAGTTAAATATGCACATGTGGTTTCGAGCGGAACAGCGGCTTTGTCGACCGCGTTGGCGGCAGCAGGAATTGGGGCCGGTGATGAAGTTATAGTACCGCCATTTACTTTTGTTGCCTCTGTCGAAGCGATTGCCACCGCAGGTGCAATTCCGGTTTTTGCAGATATCGATGAAACCCTTTGTCTGTCGCCAACGGCTGTAGAAGCCGCCATCACAGAAAAAACCCGTGCTGTTAATGTCGTTCACATGTGCGGCTCTATGCCGGACATGGATGGCATTGTTGACGTCTGCCAACGCCATCATTTAATCCTGCTAGAGGATGCCTCACAAGCCATTGGAGCAACCTACAAAGGCAAGGCTCTGGGGACAATTGGCGATGCTGGAGTGTATTCTTTTGATTCCGTAAAAACCATTTCCTGTGGTGAGGGCGGCGCTGTGGTCACTCATCATCAACAAGTCTATGATCATGCACACATGTATAGCGATCATGGGCATGATCATATAGGTAATGACCGTGGCGCAGAAAGTCACCCCATCATGGGTATGAATTATCGTATCTCCGAGATGAATGCCGCCCTGGGCGTAGCACAATTTCGTAAGCTGGACACTATTCTTGAGATACAACGCCGAAATAAACGACGCCTCAAAGAAGCCCTATCAGAGTTTGAGGAAATTTCGTTTCGCTGCCTGCCTGACGAAGGAGGCGATAATGCAGGATTTTTAAGTTTCATGTTACCCACGGAAGATAGGACAAGAGAGATTGCACAAACATTGGCTGCAGAAGGAATACCGGCTTGTTTCTACTGGTATGACAATAACTGGCATTACCTGAAGAACTGGCAACATATCAAACAAATGAAAAGTAGCGCGCGTTTACCCATCCATCTAAATGAAAACCTGATAGACTACAGTCAGCTGGAAATGCCCAATTCTGATGCGATCATGAGCCGTACAATTTCCATGTTAATCAACCTCTCATGGAGCGAAGCAGACATTCAACAGCGAATTCAAAAACTACAGAAAATATTCAGCACATAGAGATTGCAATCATGAGTTTCAGAAATTTTAAAGTTGTTCCGCGCATGGTGTTCGGTCGTGGTTCTTTCAATCAGTTAGACGAAATTCTGGAGGAACAACGCCAGACAGCAAATGACTGGGTGGTTTTTGTTGTCGATGATGTGCATCAGGATAAGCCATTAAAAGATCGTATTCCGCTTCATGAACAGGATATGCTCTTATGGATCAGTAGCAAAGATGAGCCCAAAACCACTTACGTAGATGAATTGACCTTAAGAGTCCAAGCTTTCCATCCGGGTAAAGACCCGGTCAGTGTAATTGGCATTGGTGGTGGATCAGCGCTGGATCTGGCCAAAGCGATTGCCCTGATGTTGACCAACGAAGGGGGTTCAGCCTCATATCAGGGATGGGATCTCATTCAAAACCCCGCAGTACATCATGTCGGCATACCCACTCTCTCTGGAACGGGTGCCGAAGCTTCAAGGACAACGGTGCTGACCGGACCGATCAAAAAGCTGGGCATGAATTCAGACTATACGGTATTCGACCAGTTGGTGCTCGACTCGGAATTGATTGCTGGGGTTCCCAAGAATCAGTGGTTTTATACCGGCATGGATTGCTACATCCATTGTATTGAATCTTTGCAAGGCACCTACCTGAACGAATTCAGTCGATCCTACGGAGAAAAAGCCCTGGATTTATGCCGGGAAGTCTATATCCAGGATCATTCGGACAAGGATGAAAAACTGATGATGGCTTCATTAATGGGGGGCATGAGCATCGCTTACAGCCAGGTAGGTGCATGCCATGCACTATCTTACGGTCTGTCTTATGTACTGGATTACCACCACGGCATCGGTAACTGTATTGCGTTCAATGCCTTGGAAGAATATTACCCGGAGGGTGTTGTGGAATTTCGCGAAATGGTCAAGAAACATGACATCGACCTACCCACTAATATTACCCAGGGAATGAGTGATGATGACATGGAGAAAATGATCACCACGGCCATGAAACTACCCCCTTTATGGGAAAATGTTTATGGCCCCAACTGGGAACAGGAAGTTACCCGTGACAAGGTGCGTTCTTTGTACGAAAAAATGTAATCTATGAAGGCCACCGTATTCATACCCGCAAGGTTTCAATCCTCCCGTTTGCCAGGTAAACCCCTCGCATTGATACGAGGAAAGCCTATGATTCAACACGTATATGAACGTGTATCGAAAGCAGAAGGATTAAAAGGGGTCTATGTGGCCACGGACGATTTTCGTATCGCCGATACCGTCCATGCCTTTGGAGGAAAATGCATTATGACCAGTAGCGATGCTAAATCGGGTACCGATCGAATAGCCGACGCTGCTGATCAACTCAATCTCAGTGATGATGAATTAATCGTTAATATCCAGGGCGATCAACCACTCGTGAATCCCGCATCCATAGAAGATGTCATTGCACCCTTTTTTGAGGATCAGAGGGAAGACTTTGAAATGTCGACGCTCGTTTACAAGATCATCAACACTGCCGAAATAAGGAACCCCAAGGATATCAAAACGGTATTTGATAAAAACCTATTTGCCCTGTATTTCTCACGAGCAAGCATTCCTTATGCCCGTGATACTGAACATCATGATTATTACAAGCACCTGGGAGTGTATGCCTACACCCGGCGGTTTGTGGAGACCTTCAACCACTTACCCATGGGCACACTTGAGGATTATGAGAAACTGGAACAACTACGCGTACTCGAACATGGCTATAGAATCAAGATCGTGATCAGTGAGCATGACTCTCCAGAAGTCGACCTGCCTGAGGACATTCGAAACATGGAGAGTCTAATCGCGCACGCGATAGACTAACGTTGGAGGTTTTCTACCTCTTCTGCGGATAATTCACGCGCCTCTTCGGGCAACATTACCGGAATACCGTCCTTTATCGGGTAAGCTAAACGAGAAGAGCGAGATAATAGCTCCTGGTTTTTCTTGTCGTAGACCAATGGTCCCTTGGTGACGGGATCAACGAGAATATCTAGTAAATGTTTATCCATCTGACAAGGACTCCAATAATTTTAATAAATTTGATTGTAAATCATCTGACAGGCTTAATTCGAGAGGCACCACCCAAATATTTTCACCATCCAGATAACGCAATTTTACGGCATCTTTATGGGTAACCAGTAACGGTTGATCTTGCAGTTCATCAAGCTCTTTTTGGGTAAATACATGATGATCAGGAAAAGCGTGACCTTCTACAATCAACCCCCTTGATGATAATTGGTCAAAAAATATTTGAGGAAAACCAATCCCTGCCAAGGCATATACTGGATTACCCATAAAAGCATCGAGATCACGGGTCTGTTCAGGTTGGCGCAAATTCCAACAAGCTCCCAGGTATTCTCTCACTCCAGCGCCATCCCGATCAATGATC
>JAAUXZ010082371.1_pt1 | contig 13473 bp, 12 predicted proteins | sample 7278131 | NCBI WGS metagenome assembly JAAUXZ01 (sample SAMN14350119, study PRJNA611818) | marine sediment metagenome | isolation source: surface marine sediment (3m) | place: French Polynesia: Moorea | collected 2018-08
ACCCCGTTCGCGTGATGACAGATTTGATTGACCAGAAACCTGTATCCACTGGGACAGTCATCAGGGGTAATCGTCGCTGGAAGATTATTGTCTATGATCTTGATCAGGATCCGATATCGCACAGAGAGTGCATAGAGTGCACATTCGATCAACTAATTACAGCAATCGTTGAATGTGGCCTTAGAAGTCTGGCCATGCCCCTGCCCGGCTGCAGACATGGCCCCGTTTCAGCCCATGAGAGTTTTGAGATCGTCCTGAACAGCCTTACTAACTGGCAGGCTGAGCAGGCTCTGAATATTCACCTGATCTGTAGTCCTGACCACTATGAGACCCTGTGTAATAATCATCAAACCTTGTTCAGCCATACTGAAACCCTGACCAGGTCTTAAACACTAAATGACGCCTGAAAACATGACCCATTCGAGAAACCCAACACTTATGAGATTACTCACCGTCCTGCTGTTCATGTTTACCCTTCCCGTCCAGGCAGAGATGTTGCTTTACCATGTTGAGGGACGTCTTGAAGGGGTCTACCCTGCTTCTCCCGAGGCCATAGGCACCATCGGCACAGGCGCTTATGAGATGACAGAGGTACAGGCTGTAGACGAAGAGAATATGCTGGTCTTCAAGGGCGGCTATAGCAACAAACAACTCATGTTCCCTGAAAAAGCGATAGCCGGTGTTCTGAAGAAATTTATCCAGCAGCATGCCGAACAGCTCTCAGCAACCTCTGAGGTGCAGGAGATCGAGATCATCGATGAGGTTCCAACTGTTCGCTATACGCTGAAACACAGCGTGCAGGGCATGCCGGCCCGAAGCCTTTTTATCCTGAGCTACCATAATAACCGCCTCGCTCTCTGGGGTGTGCAGGACCAGCCAGAAATCAGTACCCAGGATGGTGCCTTCGTTTTCCAGGTTTATTCAGCTTACTTCAACCCCCTCTAGGTTTTTTAGGTAAGTCTTCTAAAAAAACCTGACGAAATTATCGTTTATTGTCATCTGCCAGCCTGCCTGTGCAAGAATTTATCAAACTGATGATAAGGAGGTTGACTCATGCTGACTGTAAGAAAACATGACGAACGCGGCCATAGCAACATTGGGTGGTTAAATAGTCATCACAGCTTTTCTTTTGGCGAATACCACGATCCTGAACATATGGGCATCGCCAATCTGCGCGTCATTAATGATGACACGGTCGCACCAGGCGCTGGCTTTGCCACCCATGGACACACCGATATGGAGATCATCAGCTATGTTCTCGAGGGCAGCCTCGAGCATAAGGACAGCATGGGCAACGGCTCAGTGATTCGCCCCGGTGATGTGCAACGTATGAGCGCGGGCACCGGGGTTCGACACAGCGAATACAACCATTCAAAAAATGAAGACGTCCATTTCCTGCAGATCTGGCTGGAACCTAATCAGATGGGTATCCAACCCGGTTATGAACAGAAATTTTTCTCCCCTGAAGAACGCCGGGGAATACTGAAACTGCTGGTCTCACCAGATGGTCGTGATGGATCGATCACTGCGTTCCAGAATGCACTGATGTATGGATCGATCCTGTCTGCGGGAGAGACAGTGACACATTCTCTAGCACAGGGTACACAGGCCTATATTCATATCGCCAGGGGTGAGGCCACGATTGATGGCACTGATCTGATCAGCGGGGATGCCGTGCATATTCAGGATGAAACCAAGATCGAGATCTCAGCCTCTACTGATACAGAATTGCTTTTGTTCGAACTCAGTTAAACCTGGAGTAGCTTAGCGAGCGAACACCCTTGCTTAGGGTGAACGTGATGGAACACACCCGGAGCAATGGCTCCGGGCATGTCTAATTGATCACGACCCACCCTCTTCTGACATGGCTAACTCCCTGGCACGTTCAATTCGGGCCTGGGCCTGGTGATCCCTTGCCAGGAGCAGATAGAAAGCCGGCACCACAAACAATGTAAACAGGGTACCTATACCCAGGCCGGTCGCAATCACAAGGCCAATATCGAATCGACTGACTGCGCCGGGGCCTGATGCAGTGAGCAGGGGAATCATGGCCACGACCATAGCCACAGTCGTCATAAGGATCGGCCGCAGTCGTATGGCAGAAGCCTGTTCAACCGCGGTGCGCTTATCCAGCCCTTCTTTAATCTGCAACTGGTTGGAAAACTCTACGATCAGGATACCGTTCTTTGCGATCAGGCCAATCAGGGTGATCAGGCCAACCTGCGTGTAGATATTCACCGAGGCAAATCCCAGCATCATGAAGGCAAGTGCGCTGGCCAGTGATAGTGGAACTGAAATCAGGATGATCAGGGGATCGCGCCAGCTTTCAAACTGGGCGGCCAGTACCAGGTAAATGACCAGCAGCGACATAAAGAAGGTAATCAGTAAAGCGCTGCCCTGCTGGACATACTGACGGGACTCACCAGTATAGTCCCAGCTATAGCCGCGAGGGAAAAGCTCTGCTGCAGTTTCCTCAAGAAATGCAATCGCATCTCCCTGGGTCACATTAGGTGGCATGAGTCCCTGTACCGTCAGACTATTTAACTGCTGGAACTGGGTACGCTTACTGGGCTCTACGGTCTTTTCAAACTTGACCAGTGAAGACAGAGGCACCTGTTCACCAGTCGCGGTACTCAGGTAGTAATTAGCAAGCGCCTCCTCTGTAAGACGCTTGTCATCCTCCATCTGCGCAATGACCTTGTAACTCCTGCCCTGCAGGCTGAAGCGATTAACATACTGACCACTCAGGGCGCTGGAGAGATTACGCCCGATCTCCTGCATGGAGATGCCCAGGTCGCCGGCACGATCTCTGTCGATGACCAGGTTGATCTTGGGACGATTAAACTGCAGGTCCTTCTGCAGGAAGATAAAGAGCCCACTCTCCATCGCCTTTGCAATCAGGGCATCAGCCATCTCATCCATCTGACGATAGTCGGCATCACTGGTCATGACAAACTGCAGGGGAAAACCACCGCCCGTCCCGGGTAGGCTGGGTCTGGGCACCACGGCGATCTGGAAACCTGCGATCTGACTCACCTTGCCCTGCACCTCTGGCTGTATCTCCATCTGCGAACGTTCACGCTGGGACTGCGGTGGCATCTTGAAGCCACCAAAGACCAGGTTATTGTCACCAAAACCAAGGATCAGGAAGCTCTCCTTGTATTCAGGTACGGACTCAAAGGATTCAACAATCTCTCTGGTGTAGGTCTCGTTGTAATCCAGGGTGGCCGTCTGTGGTCCCTGGGCGAAGAAGAACAGGATGCCCTGATCTTCAGTAGGCGCCAGTTCCTTCTGCGAGAGGCTGAACATGAAATAGATACTGACCAGGACCAGTGCGCCGAAGACGACAACGGCCCAGGGATATTCAATCACGCTATGCAGGGCACGCTGATAACGTGTGGCGAGGCCATTGAAGAAGTTTTCCACGGCATGTTCAAAACGCCCCTCCTTAGAGGCCTCGACTAACACACGGGAGCCCAGCATTGGGGCCAGCGTGAGTGCTACTACACCCGAGATCACCACGGCCCCGGCCAGGGCAAATGCAAACTCGGTAAACAGCGTTCCGACCAGGCCACCCATGAATCCAATCGGGGCGTAGACCGCAACCAGTGTGGTGGTCATGGATATGATGGGCATCGCCAGCTCCCTGGCGCCATTGATGGCCGCTTCAAAGCGCGACTCCCCTGCCGCAAGGTGGCGATGCACGTTCTCTACGACCACGATGGCATCATCAACCACCAGCCCGATCGCCAGCACCATGGCCAGCAGCGTCAGGAGGTTAAGAGAAAAGCCCATGAGTAACATCAGGAAGGCGCCACCGATCAGTGACAGCGGAACAGTAACCGCGGGGATCAGGGCAGCCCTCAGGGAACCCAGGGAGAGATAAATAACTACCAGGACGATGAGCACGGCCTCAGCCAGGGTCTTGATTACCTCATCGATGGAATCCTGAATAAACTCACTGGCATCGTAGGGCAGGACGAGTTGCATTCCCTCGGGCACCTGATCTTTGAGTTTTTCAAACTCAGCACGAACCAGCTTTGCCACGGTGAGTGGATTGGCCCCTGGGGCCTGGGTAATCCCCATGAAGATCGCATTCTTGCCTTTGTACCAGTTGGTGGAATCATAGTCCTCGGCACCCAGTTCAATGCGGGCGATATCCTCAAGACGAATCAGAACGCCATCCTGTTCACTGATGACCAGCTGACGAAAGTCATCAATGGTTGAGGCATCCGTATCTGCCCCCAGGTCAATCTGTACATAGGTCTCCTGGACCTTACCGACGCCTGACAGATAGTTATTGGCGCGCAGGGCATCAGCCACCTTACCAGGGGTCAGGCCAAATGCGGCCATTAATTCCGGATTCAGCCAGATACGCATGGCGAAGGTCTTGTTACCAAGCAGCTCGGCTTTGCCGACACCTTCGACGGCCTGCAGTTTGGGCTGTACGACGCGTAAAAGGTAATCCGTGATCTGGGCTGGCAACATGGTGTCGCTGTAAAACGCCATGTACATCAGGGCCGTGCTATCTCCGGTCTGAGAGGTAATGACCGGATCCTCAGATTCGGCAGGCAGGACATTTCGTCGACTAGACACCTTAGCCTGTATCTCTGCCACGGCCGCATTCGGATCATAGTTGAGGCGCATACGCGCCTCGATAATGGATACACCCTGTTTACTGGTGGAAGAGAGGTAATCGATTCCGCTGGCCTCGGCTATGGCCTGCTGTAGCGGCGTGGTGATAAACCCCTGAACCAGCTCACTACTGGCACCAGGATAGGTCGTGGTCACCGTGACAACCGTGTCCTGTGTTTCCGGGTACTGTCGAACCTCCAGCGAGGTAAGTGCACGCAGGCCAAGCACCAGGATCAGCAGACTGATGACACTGGCCAGTACTGGCCGATGGATAAAGAGATCAGTGAACTTCATTCAGTCGACTCGCGCTCTGCTGGTGCAGGTTTGCTATCGACCTGAACCGCCATCCCGTTTCTGAGCTTCACCTGGCCCGCAGAAACAACTCGCTCACCGGCCTCAAGCCCCTTGGTAATCTCAACACGGCCATCACGTGTAGCACCGGTCTCGATCTGGCGATGGGCAATCTTCTCACCTTCATCAGAAGATTCCACGACGAAGACATACTCGCCATAGGGGTTATAGGTGATCGCAGTATTAGGCAGAGTCAGTACCAGCTGTTCTTCCGGCATCAGGACGTCGATATAGGCAAACATACCTGGTTGTAGCTTCTCATCTGGATTCTCAAGATCGGCCCTGACCCTGATACTCCTGGTGCTGATATCCACGGAAGGTGTAATCGCGGTGATCGTGCCTTCGAATAACTGATCAGGATAGGCCTGCACCCCGACTCTGATTTTCTGATCTACAGAGAGTTTTGAGAGAGAACGTTCAGGCAGGGTGAAATCTGCATGAATCAGATCCAGGGCATTAAGCGAGACGATGGCGGTGCCGACAGGCAGATACTCACCCAAACTGACCTGACGGATACCCAGGCGTCCATCAAAGGGCGCCCTGATCTTCTTTTTCTCCAGCAGGGCCTTCTGCAGAGCCACACTGGCATCAGCACCCTGCAACAGGGCCTGGTTTTCATCATAGTCAGACTGGGACGTCATCTTCTTGCCGATCAGCTGCTTGGAGCGATCGAATTTCACCCTGGCCAGTCTCTGGGCTGCCTCGAGTCGATCCAGCTCGGCCTCATCGGTTGAGGTATCAAGCTCGACCAGAAGTTGTCCTGCCTCAACCCGTTGTCCTGATTTAAAGTGGAAGGCCTTGACCGTGCCAGGTACCTCGTTACTGACATGGATACCTGCATCAACCGAGAGACTCCCAACAGCAGACAGTGAAGGCTGCCAGGCCTCCTGTCGTACCTCTGTTACTGCAACCACGGGCGGTGGGGGTGCCTGGCGGTTTGCCATGGCAGACTGGATCTGCATGACCTTGGTGCCAAACAGGCCACCAAATACCAGGAGAGAGAAGACGAGGACAATCAGTAGCCGTTTAAACATGCATCACCCGGATGTTCTTGATTCTTGAGTGGCTAATTACACCCATGCCCCTACCGGGCATGCGTATTAAAAAAATACTTAGATGAGTATAACTTCGTAAATCTACTATTACGTAATGATGCTAGGATTCAAAGGGTAAATATCAATCCGCCTGACCGAGCTGGGTCGCAAAAGACTCGACCTGCTGCCAGTCCGTAAACTCAACAACAGCATGCGGATCAGTTGGCCCCTTTGTCATCCACATGATGAATCGAATCATCAGACGATCCAGAGTAGTGTACTTCTGATAATCAATCTTCCCAGCAAACACGGCCAGTTGTTGTGGCTGCCAGGGAATCTGCTTAAGAAATTTGCGTAGGTAGGGATTTGTATCTGGCTGGCGCTTTTCAGGCTTACGCGCGACTGCATTAACAGAGAAAAAGGCATTGGGCTTGCTGTTTAACAAGGCCAGGTTCTGCTCGATAAAATCATAGACATCCCGGTGATGCTTGCCGTAGCGGATACTGGCACCCAACACAATCTTGTCGAAAGCTGTCAGATCCTGATCACCAATGTCCCTGATGTCGCATATCGTGACCTGGTGCGACTGCTGTTCCAGGCAGGTCCTGATTCGCTCACAAATCTCTACGGTATGACCATCCGTGGTTGAATAGATGAGGACAAGGCTCGTCATAACAACTTCGAATCACGCCTTCTGCGCCTGCTCGAGCGCCTTGAGCACATCGATCCTTGATATCTGCCCGATGAGTCGGTTGTCTTCCATCACCGGATAGCGGCGGAAACGGTCTTGAAGAAAACGCTCAGCGATTTTCAGTATGCTCTCATTGGCCTCCACCGTAACCACATTGTCTGACATGTATTCGCTGACCAGCCCCTTCCAGTCCGGGTCGAAACCAACCTTGATCGCGGCTGCCATGCAGTCAGTATCAGAAAGCACACCGACAAGGTTACCAATATGGTCGATCACCGGCGCACTGCTCACACCACGATCGGCCAGTAACTTTGCTGCCTCCAGTACTTCCTGCTCAGGTGTAAAGGTAAGCACATACCTGGACATGTATCGTTTCACCGGAATATCCTGCAACACGATGAGACCCTCCCCTATTGACTAATCGATGCCCACCTCAGGCAATCGGTTATTTATTAAGTAATCGTATAAGCACTCATTGACCAGACGGTGTACGGATTCGGTCTATGCCTGCCTCTTTCTCACGGGCCAGTCTTTTTTCACATGGGTTGTCGCAACCACAGTTAGGTTTTTCAAGCCCGTCTATCCTGTTGAGCCCCCCACAGCTCCCTTTCAGTCGCCGATCACTCAGCACGACACCCAGCGCCATACCCGCAACAGCCAGGCTAATAACAACGAATGCAACGATATAAACAAGCATGTTTTCTATAAAGTCCCTGAATCGTTCTGAGTCATGCGCCGAGTAAAACCAGAGGTCTCTCTAGACACAATTTTAGCCCCTTTCCTGTAGAGGAAAAACGCTGCAATACCTTTACGTTCCGCCAGCTGGTAACCCACATCCTCACCAAGAACCATCAAGGCCGTAGCCCAGGCATCGGCATTTGCCGCCTGGTCATCCAGCACCGTCACCGAGACCAGTCCATGATCAACGGGGCTGCCTGTTCTTGGATCTATCGTATGTGAGTACCTCTTGCCATCATACTCGTAGTAATTTCGATAGTCGCCTGAAGTTGCCACAGCTGAATCTGAAAACTCGATAATCCGCTGTACCCGTCGCTGGCCTGCCTCTGGTTTCTCAACGGCAATACGCCAGCTATCTCCCCTGTGACTCCTGCCCCTGCCCCTGACTTCGCCGCCGATCTCGACCAGGTAATCCTGTATCACCAGTGAATCCAGGTAGGCGGCGATAACATCCACACCATATCCCTTCGCGATTGAAGAGAGGTCGATATATAGCTCCGGAAAACGTTTCCGCACCTCCCCTGTTTCCGCATTGAGATCGAGGTTCAGATAGCCGGTCAGCGCCCGGGCAGATTCAATATCATCTGCCTCAGGCCTTGTTGCCTCAGAATGATTACCGGGACCAAATCCCCAGAGATTGACCAGTGGGCCAACCGTGATATCAAAGGCACCATCCGTCTGTTCACTGATCGAGCGAGACTGACCCAGCAGGCTGAATAACTCAGGAGACACTTTCAGCCACTGATTCGCAGGTGCCTGGTTCAGCCTGGAGAGCTCTGAATCCGGAAGATAAGTCGACATCTGCTGATTTACTTCAGCCAGCCTGGTATTAATGGCCTCCTGAATGACCTGATCGCTTATACCTTCCGGTAGACTGGGAATCACCACGCTGTAACTGGTACCCATGGTGGGTCCATACAGGCGGGTTGCCTCAGGCTCTGAGCAGGCACCAAGGCCTGCCATGAGCATGAGCAGCAAGAGGGCCCTCAGGGCTGGTAACCAGGGAGAAGGTAGTTTAGACAGGGTCGCCCCGTCAGCCACCAAAGTCATCCAGCATAATGTGCTCATCCTCCACGCCCAGTTCCTTGAGCATATTGATGACCGCAGAGTTCATCATGGGTGGACCACACATGTAGAATTCGCAGTCTTCCGGGGCTGGGTGCTGCTTGAGATAGTTCTCCAGCAGCACTTCATGGATGTAGCCCGTGTAACCCTCCCAGTTGTCCTCTTCCAGGGGATCTGACAGCGCAAGATGCCACTCAAAGTTCTCATTTTCAGCAGCAAGCTTGTCAAACTCATCAGCATAAAAGGCCTCACGCAGGGAGCGCGCGCCATACCAGAAGGTTATCTTGCGCTTACTGTTCAGACGTTTGAGCTGATCGAAGATATGCGAGCGCATGGGCGCCATGCCTGCGCCACCACCGACAAAGACCATTTCGTTCTCGGTTTCTTTGGCGAAGAACTCGCCGAAGGGACCTGAGATCATCACCTTGTCGCCTGGCTTCAGGCTCCAGATATAGGAAGACATAATGCCGGGTGGAATCGTCTCATCACGTGGCGGTGGTGATGCGATACGCACATTGAGCATGATGATGTCTTTCTCTTCCGGGTAGTTCGCCATGGAATAGGCGCGAATAACATTTTCTTCAACTGTCGACTTGTAACGCCAGACGTCATATTTGTCCCAGTCCGGATGATATTCATCGGCGATGTCAAAATCCTTGTAGTGAATCGTATGTGGCGGGCATTCGATCTGGATATAGCCACCCGCCTTGAATGGGACTTCTTCACCCTCAGGAATCTCAAGTACCAGTTCCTTGATGAAGGTTGCAACATTGTCGTTGGAACGCACCTTGCATTCCCACTGCTTAACGCCGAAGACCTCCTCGGGAACCTCGATCTTCATATCCTGTTTAACCGTTACCTGGCAGGACAGGCGCTCCCCTTCCCGTGCTTCACGCTTGTTGATATGCGTTTCTTCGGTCGGCAGGATGGAACCACCACCTTCAGAGACCTTGACCTTGCACTGACCGCAGGTACCACCACCACCGCAGGCCGAGGATACGAACAGGCTGGACTCTGCCAGTGCACCAAGCAGCTTCGACCCTACCGGGGCATGAATCTCTTTTTCATCATTGACCAGGATGCTGACGTTTCCAGTTGCCACCAGGCGGGAGCGGGCAAACAGGATGATGCCAACCAGGCCAAGCACAATAGCAGTAAACAGGCCAACGCCCAGTGCGATCTCAATCATTGGCTACACCATCGGGGGAAATTTCTAAACGGCAATTCATGTGTTAGTTCTCCGCTTAAAGCTGGATGCCTGAGAAGGCCATAAAGCCCAGCGACATCAGGCCGACCGTGATGAAAGTTATCCCAAGCCCCTGCAATCCTTCGGGGACATCACTGTACTTGAGCTTCTCGCGGATACCCGCAAGGGCAGTGATTGCCAGGGCCCAGCCAATGCCACTACCCACCCCGTAAACCGCGCTCTCAACAAAGGTGTAATCACGCTCCACCATGAACAGAGATCCACCCAGAATGGCGCAGTTAACGGTAATCAGGGGCAGGAAGACACCCAGTGCGTTGTAGAGTGCAGGTACATAGCGATCCAGGAACATCTCCAGGATCTGTACGAGGGCAGCAATGACCCCGATATAACTGATCAGGCCAAGGAAGGTCAGGTCTACCCCGGTGATACCCAGCCAGCTCAGGGCATCCTCCTTGAGCAGGTAATTAAGGATCAGGTTATTGACAGGCACCGTAATGGTCTGCACCACGATCACGGCGATACCCAGCCCAAGCGCCGTCTCGATCTTCTTCGAGACTGCGATAAAGGTACACATCCCCAGGAAGAAGGCGAGCGCCAGGTTCTCGACGAAGATGGCTTTAATAAAAAGACTGATGAGCGCTTCCATGGCTATACGAGATCCGGGTTCTGTTCTTCGTGAATTTTATAATCAGGCTTCTCGACCTGTTGCGGTTTCCAGGCACGTATCGCCCAGATCATGAAGCCGATGATAAAGAAGGCACTGGGCGGTAATAGCATCAGGCCATTGGACTGATACCAGCCACCTTCGCTGGTCAGCGGCAGGATCTGATAACCAAACAGGCTGCCTGCACCCAGCAGTTCTCTGAAAAATGCCACCACCATCAGTACCAGGCTATAACCCAGTCCATTGCCCAGACCATCGAAGAAGCTCATCTTGGGATCATGCGACATCGCATAGGCCTCGGCCCGCCCCATCACGATACAGTTGGTGATGATCAGTCCGACGAATACCGAGAGCTTCTTTGCCGTCTCATAGGCATAGGCCTTGAGTATCTGGTCAACAATGATGACCAGTGAGGCAATGATGATCATCTGCACGATGATGCGGATACTGCCCGGCACATGGTTGCGCACCATACTGATCGAGGCATTGGAAAGGGCAACCACTGTTGTCAGGGCGACTGACATCAGCAGGGCCGTATTCATAGAAGTTGTCACCGCCAGCGCTGAACAGATACCCAGGATCTGCCAGGTGATCGGATTGTTATCAACTAACGGGTCATAAACGACTTTTTTTACATCTGCGTTCATGGACTACCCCTTCTTAACCAGATTGTTCAGGAAGGGCCTGAAGCCCTGCTCACCCAGCCAGTAGCGAATCAGGTTCTCGACACCACGACTGGTCAGTGTCGCCCCTGCCAGGGCATCGATCTTGTGCTGAGGATCAGGCGTTGTTGGTCCAACACCACCCTTGACCAGTTCTATGGCCACCTCACCCTCTGGATTGAATATCTCACGCCCCGACCACTGTGCCCGCCAGGATGGATTATCAACCTCGCCACCCAGACCGGGTGTTTCTGCATGCGCATAGAAACTCAGGCCCTTGACGGTGTTCGCATCCCCCTCCAGGGCCACGAAACCATACATGGTTGACCACAGGCCATAGCCATGAACAGGCAGGATGATTGTTTTGACCTGATCACCATCACGTACCAGGTAGACGGTGGCATAACGGGCCTGGCGACCAATCGCGGCGATATCCTCATCCCTGGAGAGGGCGCGGCTCATTGCGGGATCCTTGGCGGCCTTGCGCTGATCATAGGTCTCGGGATCTACATCATCTGCGAAACGGCCTGTTTCCATATCGACGACCCGTTGTTCTATCGTAGAAAACAGTTCATCGATGGAGGCCCCTGGCTTCATCATCCCCGCGACATTCAGAATATTGCGTTTTTTATCCAGCGCCTTGTTGGCCTCCTGTAGCGGCTTGAGGGCCACCGCTGCAGTCGATACCAGTACAGAGCAGACCAGGCAAAGTGCCAGCGCGACGATCAGGGTCTTGGCCCTGCTGTCATTAGGCAGTTCCAGTGCCTTCCTGATGATGTTCACGACTTGACCTCCTGGCGCCTGAGCCGGCGACGGATATTCTTCTGCATGACAAAGTGATCAATCAGAGGCGCAAATATATTGGCAAACAGGATGGCCAGCATGATCCCCTCGGGGAAGGCGGGATTCACGACACGGATCATGACCGTCATGAACCCAATCAGGATGCCGAAATACCATCGACCCTCGTTGGTCTGCGCCGCGGATACGGGATCGGTCGCCATGAAGATCATGCCAAAGGCAAAACCTCCCACGACCAGATGCCAGTACCAGGGCATGGCGAACATCGGATTGGTCTCACTACCAATGACATTGAACAGAAGAGAAGTCGCAACCATGCCAATAAACACACCCGCGATAATGCGCCAGTTAGCGATCCGGGTCATGACCAGCATCACGCCACCAATCAGGCAGGCCAGGGCCGAGGTCTCCCCGATTGAGCCGGGCACGGTACCCAGGAAGGCATCAAACCAGGTGATATTATTTGCGATCACGGCCTCGACACCGCCGCTGGCAGCCAGGCCCAGGGCGGTGGCACCGGTATAGCCATCCAGCGCCGTCCAGACCGCATCACCGGACATGGAGGCCGGGTAGGCAAAATAGAGGAATGCTCGACCGGTTAACGCCGGGTTGAGGAAGTTCTTACCGGTTCCACCAAAGACTTCCTTACCGACGATCACCCCGAACAGGATACCCAGGGCCACCATCCACAGGGGGGTATTGGGCGGCAGAGTCAGGGTGTAGAGGATGGAGGTAACAAAGAAGCCCTCGTTTACCTCGTGACCGCGTGTCACCGCGAATATCACCTCGGCGATCCCACCAACGATAAAGGTGGTCATGTAGATGGGCAGGAAATAGGTCAGACCATGCATGAAATTGGCGAGGATACTTTCCGGGTCATAACCAACAAAATCCAGTATCCAGCCTCGGAAGCCTTCTATCGAGGTCAGACCCATGCTGGCCATCGCCTCGTTGGCCTGAAGACCGGTGTTGTAACAGGCCATAAACATGACCGGGAAGGTCGCCAGCCAGACATAACCCATCACACGTTTCAGATCGAGTGCGTCGCGGGCATGCGGGGCATGCGGGGTCTTGTTTGGTGGGCTGTATAACAGGGTATCCACCATCTCGAACAGAGAATAATACCTTTCCAGCTTGCCACCGCGGGTAAACAGCGGCTCGACACTATCTAGGAGTTTACGCAGCGCCATTAACCTTCCCTCTCGATCTGTTCCAGGCAGGCACGCAGCGCTGGACCGTATTCATACTTACTGTGGCAGACAAAGGTACACAGGGCGAGATCCTCTTCATCCAGTTCCAGGGCACCCAACTGCTGGGCTGTATCCGTATCACGTACCAGCAGGGCTTTTAGTAGCTGGGTTGGGAGAATGTCCAGCGGCATCACCTGCTCATAACTGCCCAGTGGCACCATCGCACGGCGACTACCATTCTGCGAGGTCGTCAATGCGTACTCCGCGAATTTTCTGATAAATACATTCAGAAAAGAGAAGTGTGCCAGCCAGGGATTCAACCAGTGCAGGAAGAGTCGTTCGCTCTCCTCAGGCAGAACGGTAACCTGCTGGTTGAAGCGCCCAAGGTAGGCACTCCAGCCAGCGGAACGGAATCCATTCAAAACAGATCCCGAG
>JAAUXZ010039812.1_pt1 | contig 13434 bp, 12 predicted proteins | sample 7278131 | NCBI WGS metagenome assembly JAAUXZ01 (sample SAMN14350119, study PRJNA611818) | marine sediment metagenome | isolation source: surface marine sediment (3m) | place: French Polynesia: Moorea | collected 2018-08
CACTTCGGTGGCCCGCCAGCCCCGATGCGCCAGGGTGCCGGTAAAGGGGGGCTCACCGACCAGATTGCCGGTGGGTCGGATGGCCGAGGCATCGAAACCCGGTTGCAGGGTGATACGCGCGCCTTCACCCTCCGCCTGGATCGGCTGCAGGGTGATATGGTCGTGCAGGGCCTTGCGGCAACCCTCATGAACGACCCGCACCGCCGCACCGATCTCTGCGTCCGAATACTCGGCCACCTCCTCTTCCAGGAAGTCCACCAACCGGCCCTCCTGTTGCAACAGGCCGAGCAATTGCAGCGCCGAGTCCGGGTCGGTTTCGAGCAACACCGGTTGTTGAGGGACCTCAGGAGCCGTGGGCTCGATCGGCTCAGGCGCCGTGAGCAGGCGGGCGGCCGAGCCGGCAAATTCGCCATTGAACAGGATACGAAAGAAATATTGGAAGGCCAGTCCAAGACGGCTGATGAAAGACAGAGTTGATTCGCTCACTAGTTATACCTCGTTTTGTCGAAGCCCGATCAATCAATGACATCGCACGACAAATAACAATCCGCACAGAGATGATAGACAGACTCTGCTGCACGACAATGAATGTAAGATGGAGACCCGCTCGTCCTGCCGGTCGAGGGGTTGACTGTATTTTGATCCGCTAAGATTGCTTCAGCTGCTTCAATCCGATGGGTGGGCGTTTCCTTTTCTTGGGTGGTTTGGTGCGTTTGGGTGGCTCGGAGGTGGATTCCTGTAACAAGGCCAGGGCTGCAAACCAGTTCTCTTGCGCCTTGTCCTGTGGTTTACCGTCTGCCTCCCACAACTCATAAGCCTTGATCCTGACCATCTCTTCGGTGACCTGCATGCGTTTTCTTCCCTCTTGGATGAATTTTTTCAAGAAAGTACCTGCCCAAGGTTGTCCGGTCAATAGCCCTTGACCAAGAAATGCACCCGGCGTCACAAGGGGGTAAGACTGGCGTAGAGCGCCGGCAACTGGCATAGTGCAGCGATTCCAACCAAGGGCCTGATCATGTCCGACGACAATGTCCTCAAGTTTCCCGGCAAATTGCGAGATGCCATCGATGATGAACAGTGGCGTGAGTTGCAGGGCGAGTTCTATCTCGACTGTTACCAAGCCCAGCATGGAGAACCCTCGGATGACCCTGATCAACTCAGGCAGTGGCTGCTAAAGGCCGAACTCTACGCAGAGATCGACAATCCGTTCTTTCGCGGCTGGCTGGTGCGGCGTCTCAGCGAACGGGACTGAGTGGTTTCCGGGAAATACGCGCGGCCGGGAATCCTTTACCACCTTACCGCCGGTGATACATGAAGCCTGTCTGCACGAGATGCGGATCGACAGGACTCGGTGCGTAACAACATCCAAAGGCCGCGTGCCGGTGTTAGCCGGGCCTGCCTGCGATCCCCCATCAGGCTCTGCGGATCAGGAGACCCGGATCTGTTGTTGTCCGAAGGGTGCATGGATGCCGGAGAGGCGGCTGTAGGCCTCGGCGAGCGATTCGGCATGACCGACGTTGCCGGGAAAGATCACCACCGGCAGCTGCGGGTAACGAGGATGCTCCTCGGGACAACGCACCACCGAGCAGCCAGGAAGAATCTGTCCGACCACCCGCGAGGTACGCAGGACCAGACCCGAGCTCAGCACGTCGTTGGAGGTGATGCCGCCCTTGCTGATTAGAAAGCCCAGGCTGTCCGGCAGATTACGCACGATTTCCATGAGAAATCGGGAGATCCGGTCTCCGAAGGCCAGGCGGGTCGCCTGATCTGCAAAGGTCTTTTCCACCCGGCTGGTATAGACCACCAGGGTCAGGTCCTGTGCATGGGCCTGTTGCGCCTGCTGCAGCAGCGCATCCAGCAGGGCCTGACGGTCAGTATCGAGACACTCCACATCCACTTCAATGGGTGCGATGCCGGGCATCTTGAGTAAGGACTCCAACTGCTGGGTGGTCTTCTTCACGTGTGAGCCGACGATGACAGCGCCGGCGCGGCCGCCGCGTACGTAAGCCGCCATGGACTCGGCCGCCACCGGCTGTGGCGGTAACTGGGCCAGGGCGGTGAGCAGACTGGCGGCACTGCGGAACAGAAATCGCTTGCCTCGTGCCGCGGCTTCCATCAGCTGATTGCAGAAATGGTTGAGATCCGCCTGGGTCTCGCCGTCCACCGCGCAGCACACATTGCCCTGCAGGGCGAGCAACCGGGGGAGGGAGTCGCCGCGTACGTCAGATAATAGAAAACGCTCCACCTCGGCTGATTCGATTCGTCCCTGGGTCTTCTCCTCTACATAGTCGGGCAGATAGCTATATGAATAGCCGAACACCGAGTCCCGGGCGAACTCGGTCTCGTGCACCGGCACCTCTTGGCCGTCCACCAGCAAATAGTGAATGCTGTTCCGGGTGATGCGCCCCCCCTCGAAGAAGGCAGGGACCAGGAAGTGGGCATCGAAGGGACCCAGCTCTTCGGTGATCACATCGGTCTCTACCGGATAGTGGCCGCGCAGGGTGGAGTCGGAGCGGCTCACCACCAGGGGGTGTATCGCTCGACCGGCGGCGTTGAGTTCGTCGAGGGCCTGTTTCAGATTGATGCAGACCTCCCGGGTCACCTCGGCGGCCCGCTCGGCATCCATGCCCCGGGTGTTGGTCAGGACGAAAAACAGCGGTGCGTCGTCCAGCAAGCCTTCCCTGAGGGTCGCAACATCCCAGCGGGTGAGCAGCAGGCAGCTGTGGACCGTCTGGGAACCGGTCGGGTCGTCATCCAGTACGATGATTTTGGTCGTGCTCATATGCTTTACCTGTGAAGTTCAACCACAGAGGACACAGAGGCCATATGACAAGAAATCAATAGTCTCTGTGCACTCTGGGCCCTCTGTGGTTTGATTCCTACAACGCCTTGGCCCGCTCGCACATGGCCTTGGCGGTGATGCCGTTGTAATTCATGATCTCGGCTGGAGAGGCGGTGGTCTCACCGCGCTTCCAGCAGATCATATCCCGAGCCGGTGCCCGGGTGCGCAGCATCACCGGCTCCAGGGATGCGCTGGGGCCGCCGCTCACACCGAGCAGGATGTCACCGTCGAACAGGGCGTTGAAGTGATCGTCGTCCATGAAGCGGTTGTCTGGCTGGGCCACCGTGTCCCAGGCCAGATCGCCGGGGCGATACAGGGCCCGCGGATTAACCACCGCAACGATGCGCACCTGGTAGCCGTCTGCCTCAAGACGGGTTTTGGCCTCGAACACCGGCAGGAAGACCATGTCGCCGGTGGCCGCGAACACCACTGTGCCCTTATCGCCCCGAGTCTGATCAGGCCCGGATTCATACAGGATTGTCGCGCCGTCCTCGACCGCCTTGCGGGACTCCTCCAGAGAGAGGTAGACCGGCAGCGGGCTCTTGGAGGCGATGATCACCATGGCCTTGTTGTAGCTGTCGGTCGCGTACTCGTAGGCCGTCTGCATGCTGTTGGCATCGCAGGGGAACAGCGGGAAGGTGTTGCCGTTGCGCATCATGGCGCCGAAGTAGTTCTCGATTTCCGGTCGCTGATGGGTCCAGCCATTGCGGCCCTGCTCCAGCGCACCGGCGGTGAACATGGTGACGATGGACGGGGTCTTGCGGCGCAGCTCCGCCATCGCCTGGGCCACGGTCTGCACAATGGGCCAGCCGTTGATGGCGAAGGACTCATAGGAGAGCCACAGGGCGCGGGAGCCGAACAGGGCAAGCCCGGCGGCGAAGCCGGCGCAGGCGTCCTCGTTCAGGGGCTCGTAGACCTGACCGTTCGGGTTCTGGTTGTAGAGCGGGTCCTCGGTCGGATGACGGATCTTCAGAACGTCGTTGATGTTCTTCATGGCCGAGGCCTCGTTGCCATCTGCATTGGTGACCACGAAGCGGCGGTCGACCTGACCGATCTGACCCACCAGGGCGCCCATGGCGGTCGAGGGCACAGCCTTCTCATCCTTGGCGAATTCCTGCATCTGCAGTTTCGGCAGCGGCGTCAGTTCCATTTCGTGCTCGGTGACCACCGTGCGGACGGCGGGGCCGCCACCGGCGCGGGTGAAGTTATCGCGCACGATCTGCCAGGCCTGTGCCGGTAAGGCGCGGCGGATCAGCCCATCGATGATGTGCTGGGCGTCCAGGGTGTCCGCCGGGTAGAGGTTGTGGGACTTGGCACCCACGGTGTGCACCCCGGTCCCCTTCAGCTGCTTGATGATAAAGGCGGTCAGCTTGCCGCCCATGGCCGACTTGGCGGCCCGATCTATGCCCTGCAACACCGCCTTGGCGAAGGCCAGGCGCTGAGCGAAGGAGAAACGGCTGCTGTCGACGAATTCGGTCTCTTGGCCACTGTCATCGTAGGCCTTGGCATCAATCAGGATCACCTCTTCGAAACCATGACCCGTCCAGTAGTCGATCATTTGCTCGTTGCTGTGCAAGGAGACCATGGAGTGGTGTTCCTGGGAGTAGCCGTTCCAGATCAGAGTCGGCAGGAAATTGGTGACCTCCGGATAAGCGGTGTGGAAGTGCATCATGGCGTTGAGCACATAGGGTTCGCCCATACCGCCATCGCCGATAGTGACCGGGAAGAGCTTGTCGCGGTGCAGAAAGGCACCGGCCATGGCGAAGTGCTGGCCCTGACCTAAGGGGCCGGCGGGGGCCAGCAGGCCCGGAATGGCGCCGGACAGATGACCGAGCAGGCCGTGCTTCTCGCGAAAGCGCTGCATCATGTCGCTGACTGTGTGGATGCCCATCTCCTCCAGGGAGGAGTCCAGGAACATCGCGGAGTAAAAGCCCGGCGCATGGTGACCCACCTCAGTGACGATATTGGTATGACCCAGCATCATCAGCGCGGCATGGGCCTCGGCACTGGAGGCGAAGCCACCCGGATGGCCGGAGCCTTTGGAGCCGGTCACTTGCAGGGTCAGGTAGCGCAGGGCATCCGCCCCCAGCAGGGTCTGATAGGCGGCCTTGTCGTCTGCCGCGTCGGCGATGGCGTTCTGGTCCTCGGCGATCACGGCAAGGTCAGCGTACTGGTCGAAATCCGGCCAGAAATCACCGAAGTACTGGATCCCTTCGGCAAAGGCTGGATAGGTGGCGGTGATCTGTTCTGCGGTGTTTATCTTCATCTGCCTGGTCTCCGTATTGGCCCATCTTTTCATTAAGCAAAAATTATTTCATAATGTGAAATCATCTAGCCAGAAAAAGTGACGCCCTGAGGGAGAGTTGGCGCCGTTCAAGTTTTTGGCTGGATTGAGTAATAACTTATCGCTTTACTTGGTATTGCGCAATACATAATCGTTTTCATATTGTGAAATGAATAAGTCATCCTCCATACAAGTCATCGATCGTGCCGCCATGCTGCTGGATGCCATCGCCCAGTCCGACGAACCGCTCAGCCTGAAGATCCTGTCGGCAGAAACCCAACTACATCCCTCCACCGCTTTTCGCATCCTGGCCTCTCTGGGTGAGGTCGGTTATGTGGCGCGGGACAGCGCCGGTCACTATCAATTGGGCCGAAAATTACTCAAACTCGCCGGGCGAGTCCGGCGTGGCATTGACATCCGTAAGGAAGCGTTGGATATCATGCGGGAGTTGCGCGACCAACTTGGCGAAACGATCAATCTGACGGTGCGCGAAGGCGACGAGGTGATCTATGTGGAACGGGTCAGCGCCCGCCGCATGATGCGGGTGGATCAGGTGGTGGGCAGCCGTGCACCCTTGCATGTCACCGCGGTGGGCAAACTGATGCTCGGTGAACTGGGGGACGACTTCGTGCTCGCCTACGCGCAGCGCACCGGCCTGGCCGCCTTTACCCCGCATACGATCACTTCGGTGACGGCGTTACTGGATGAAGTACATACGGTCAGTGAGGATCGCTATGCCCTGGACAACGAAGAGGCGGAGGAAGGAGTCGGCTGTATCGGTACGGTGATCCACGACAATACCGGCGCCGTGGTCGGCGGCCTGTCGGTCTCCGCCCCGCTCGAACGGCGCAGCGATGACTGGATACCCCTGGTCATGGCGGCCGCCGAACGCATCTCAGAACGTCTCGGTTATTTTGCTGGTTGATCCACGGAGCCGTCAGCCGCGGCCATCGCGGTCAACCCGCTCGCCGCCGGCGTCGTTCGACCGCGCCTCAGGTAATACGAGTCAGGCCCAGCTGACGATATCGCCGAAGCAGAGTGGTCTCGCTGATCCTGTCCGGTGAAACTGCGCTCAGTCGAGCGCCTCGTCCAACAGTTCGATCCAGTGCTTCACCGGTCGATCGGCGCGGCTGGCCAGATGCAGCTGACAACCCACATTGGCCGTAGCGATGAGGTCCGGCTCACCGGCCTGCAGGGCCAGCAGCTTGTTGCTCAACAGGCGTTGTGACAGCTCGGCCTGCAGAATCGAATAAGTCCCGGCGGAACCGCAACACAGATGGGCGTCGGCCACCGGGGACAGGTTGAAACCCGCCTGGCGGAGTATCCCCTCCACCACCCCATCCAGCTTCTGGCCATGCTGCAGAGTACAGGAGCTGTGAAAGGCAATCTTCTTTTGTCCGGGCCGTATGCGATCCCAGGGCAGGCGCTCGTTCCGCAGCACCTCACTGAGGTCTTTGGCCATTGCCGCTACCCGGTCCGCCTTCTCGGCATAGACCGGATCATCCTTCAGCAGATGGCCGTACTCCTTGACCACCGAACCGCAGCCACTGGCGCTGATGACGATCGCCTCGGCACCGGCCTCGAGATGCGGCCACCAGGCGTCGATGTTGCGCCGCATGAAATCGAGACCCTCCTGCGGGGCTGAGAGGTGATGGCTGACTGCACCGCAACAACCCGCCCCAGCGGCGCTGATCAGTTGCACGCCGAGCTTTTCCAACACCCGGCTGGTCGCCCCGTTGGTCGCAGGGGTGGCCAGGCTCTGCACACATCCCTCCAGCACCAACATCTGGCGCGACAGCTTACTGTTGGCACGTGGCCTGGTCTGCCGCTGCAACTGCGGTACCTGCCGGGCAAGCGCGGCGGGCAGCAGGGGTCTGAGCAGTTGACCCAGCTTGAGCAGGGGCGCGATCCGCGCCGGATAAGGCAAGATCTTGCGCAAGGCCCAGCGCTGCAGCACTGCCACTCGGGGCCGTGGCACCCTGCGTTCGACCAGTTCCCGACCAATATCAGCGAGGCGGGCATACTGCACACCGGAGGGACAGGTGGTCTCGCAGGCCCGGCAGGTCAGGCAGCGGTCCAGGTGACGCTGGGTCTTGGTGCTGACTCCATGACCTTCCAACAGCTGCTTGATCAGGTAGATGCGTCCCCGGGGACCGTCCAGTTCATCACCGAGCAACTGATAGGTCGGACAGGTGGCGGTGCAGAAACCGCAGTGCACACAGGCGCGCAGGATCCGGTCCGCCTCCTGGCCCTGGGGTGTCTGCAGGAAACTCGCGCTGATCTGAGTCTGCATTAGAGTCCCTCGTACATGCGACCGGGATTGAAGAGACCTTGGGGATCGAAGGCGGTTTTCAGCCGCCGATGAATCGCCAGCAGGCCTTCCGGCAGGGGCTGGAAGACCTGGGTTCGATCACCATTGCGAAACAGAGTGGCATGACCGCCCGCTTTGGCCATCGCCTCGCGAATGATTGTCGGCTCGCTTTCACTCGCCAACCAGCGCTGGGCACCGCCCCACTCGTAGAGCCATTTGCCCTCGAGATCCAGCGGTGCGGCATCCGAGGCCAGGGAGATTCGCCACAAGGGCTTGCTGGAGCCGAAGAAGCCGTGTTGCTGTTCCCGCAGCTTGCCCCAGAAGACCGCGCCCTCGGCCAGAGCATCACCGCCGATGCGCTTGTGCGCGGCGCGCACCGCCTGCTCCTCTCCACCCAGGCGCACTCTCAGCTGGTCCCCGTCATAGCAGGTGGCGGTGATCGGATAGGGCCGCTGGCCCCATGTATGGAGGTTTTCCAGGGCCTCTTCGAGACCGAGCTCAAAAGTCAGGCTGACTTCGTGCTCCAGCCTGGGCAGCACCTTGAGTGAGACCTCCAGCAAGACACCCAGGGTACCGAGGGCTCCGCACATCAGTCGCGAGACGTCGTAGCCGGCCACGTTCTTCATCACCTCACCGCCGAAGTGGAGAATCTCGGCCTTGCCGTTGAGCACCTGGCTGCCCAGCACGAAGTCCCTTGCCGCCCCGGCATAGGGCCGACGCGGGCCGGAAAGGTTGCAGGCGATGGTACCGCCCAGGGTGGCTGTCTCACCGAAATGAGGCGGTTCGAAGGGCAGCATCTGGTTTTCAGCGGTCAAGGCCTGATCTATGACCCGTAGGGGTGTGCCGGCCCGGGCAGTGATCACCAGTTCGGTGGGCTCATAATTGACGATGCCCTGGTGCTGGCTCACATCCAGCAGCTCACCGACCGGCTGCCGGCCGTAGAAGTCTTTGCTGCCGCCGCCACGGATACACAATGGTGTGCCGGTTGCCTTGGCCCGCTCGACCTGCCCCAGTAATGCGGCGCGGTTGTCCTGATCCTGCTCACTCATCCTAAAAACGCTCCAGCTCGGGAAACGGCAGTTCGCCGTGATGCACATGCATGGCGCCGAACTCCGCGCAACGATGCAGGGTCGGCACCGCCTTGCCCGGGTTGAGCAGACCCAAGGGATCGAAGGCAGCCTTGACCGCATGGAACTGGGTCAATTCAAGTGAGTTGAACTGTACGCACATCTGATTGATCTTCTCCATACCCACTCCGTGCTCGCCGGTGATGGTGCCGCCCACCTCGACGCAGAGCTCGAGGATCTTGCCGCCGAACTCCTCGGTGCGCTCCAGCTCGCCAGGTTGGTTCGCATCGTAGAGGATCAACGGATGCAGGTTGCCGTCCCCCGCGTGGAAGACGTTGGCCACCGGCAGCTTGTACTGTTTGGATAACTCGGTGGTGGCTGCCAGCACCTCCGGCAGACGTTTGCGCGGAATGGTGCCGTCCATGCAGTAGTAGTCGGGGGCCAGGCGGCCGACGGCCGGAAAGGCCGCCTTGCGGCCCTTCCAGAAAGTCAGGCGTTCGGCCTCGTCCTTGGCGGTGCGTACTTCGGTGGCACCGGCCTGGTTGAGGATCTCGCGCACCTTGAGGATGTGCTCCGAGACCTCCTCGTTGGTGCCGTCCAGCTCACAAAGCAGGATCGCCTCGGCGTCCAGCGGATAACCGGCGTGCACGAAGTCCTCAGCCGCCCGGATCGCCAGGCGGTCCATCATCTCCAGCCCGGCGGGGATGATGCCGGCGGAGATGATGTCGCCCACCGCCGCTCCCGCCTTGACCACGTTGTTGAAGGCGGCGAGCAGCACCTGGGCGCGTTGCGGCTTGGCCAGCAGTTTCACGGTGATCTCGACGATCACCCCGAGCATGCCCTCGGAACCGGTCATCAGGGCCAGCAGATCATAGCCGGGGGCGTCCAATCCCGCACCGCCGATCTGCAGCAGCTCACCGTCGATGGTCACCAGCTTGAGGGACTGGATATTGTGTACGGTCAGACCATATTTCAGACAATGCACACCCCCGGAGTTCTCCGCTACATTGCCGCCGATGGTGCAGGCGATCTGAGAGGACGGGTCGGGGGCGTAGTAGAGCCCGTGCGGGTCCGCCGCCTGGGAAATGGCCAGATTGCGTACCCCGGGCTGCACCCGGGCGGTGCGTCGCTGCGGATTGAGCTCGAGGATGCGATTGAATTTGGCCAGGCTCAGCAGCACCCCCTGCTCGTGGGGCAACGCACCGCCGGACAGGCCGGTGCCCGCCCCCCGGGCCACCACCGGGACCTGCAGCTCGTGACAGAGGCGCAGGATCGCCTGCACCTGCTCGATGGTGCTGGGCAACGCCACCAGCATCGGCAGCTTGCGGTAGGCGGAGAGCCCGTCGCACTCGTAGGGGCGCAGATCCTCCGCCTCATGCAGCAGGGCATCACCGGGCAGCAGCTCAGTCAGGCGTTGCAGCAGACCGGCCTTGTTGTTGCGTATTTGCTTCGGAGCTTGGTCCCTGTGGTCGTGCATGTTTCTGGGCCGATGTGATGTTGACTGCGACGAACTTTGACCTAGACGCACAAAGATCGCAACTCCGAAACTAGGGGATTATTCAGCCTTTGGTGGTTTTATTCGGCATCCACGGGTTGTGTGCAGGCCAATCCTGTGAGGCCTTCATGTAGTCTGAAGGTTTGATGGTGTCATCGCGAGCTTATTGCATACCCCCCATGCCGCTCATACCGGCCATCCCGCTCATACCCGACATGCCGCCCATGCCGCCCATGCCCTGCATGTGGTGGGCGGCATAGCTGAGCCTTGCCGACATCAGACCAACGGTCAGAGCCAGACGGGAAAGGGTTTTGAAAAGCATTGCCTTTTTCATCGATCGATCTCCTGTTTAGTTAGAGATTCATGTGCAATTGCAGGTGCGAATCGTTCGCGGTAAACCGGGAGTACGGCCCCGAATCATTAGGGGGCAAAAAATCACAACATTCCCATTAAAGGCAGCGAAATCAGTCAAATAATTATCTAATAAATATAAATAATTTCTGTTAGTTACATTATCTTTTTAAGATATTTTATTGTGACCAGTTTGAAGTTTATCGTTGTTCACAAGGCATCGCGTGTAATCGCAGGGGGCTGTGTTGAGGGAGATAGATGCCTCATTGTCTGGCAGGGTTGCCTGAAATCACCATACAACAGGAAAGTGATTCAATTTTTTTATCTTAATTTCTGTAAGCTATGTATTTTTTCTCGAAAATTTCGTAGATCTGACATTTTATCAGAAAGGACGATTTTGCCATTCAGGCTATCAGAACGGCAGCGTCTGGAAAGTCTACTCACACCATACAGCAGGCGAGCGTCTAACCCACCCTACCCCGCTTGTCTCTGGTCGGTCTCTCCCTGGAGAATGACGAGGTAATGCTCTTGCCAAGTGAGTAAGGCCTCCTGCGCTGAAGATCGAGGTACGCCAGATAATGTACTGCGCTAGCGCAGGGGATTGTCAGTGGGCAACCGGTTCTCGATATCAGCCAATACCTCTACGAGTTTCCGGTTGGCATTGAAATCGCCGACCCGATGATCTGTGAAACGGCACCTGGCCCCAGCCGGTCAAGATGATGCGCTGAAGACACCTAGACTCGATTTACGACCCCGGGAATCTGCTCAACGCTTGATCTTGCGCAGGGTCTTTTCGGTCCAGAAGCTGTTCTTCCGGTTACTGTTGAATTCCACCACTTTCTGCGGGATCACCGCCCAGCTCTCCCTGCCTGTCTTGACGTCCAATCCGTACCAGTATTTCCAGAACAGCGCGCGGGGATCGCCCTCCGCATCCGTATTGATGCGTCCCCAGTCACGATCGATCACCTTGATCAATTGTCCGTTCTTATAGTAGAGGGTGCGATAGTCGGAGAAATTCGAGGTATCGACATAACTGATGCGATAGTCATACCACCAGTTCGCAAACTTGGTGGTGCTCTTCAGACCGTAGACCTCTTTGTTCAGATGCCGACAGCTCCTGGCAGGAAGCTTGCCTGCAAATCGGTAATCCTTGGCTTCCAATTCCTCGATAACGCCCAGGCAGGTGCGCATCTTCTTCTTACCCAGCAGTTCGTGGGTCTCGTGCTCGGGTTTACGCAGGGTCACATCACCAAAGGTGAAGACGCTACCGCCCCAGGCATCGTCATGCTCCGGTTCGGCAAAACGACGAATCTTACGTATCGCCGGCAGCCAGATCATGTAACTCTGACTCTTATCGGTGTCATTGTAGTCGGTGACAAGCATACCGGTACCACGCAGCTTTCCGGAGTGAAAGATGGCGAGATCACGGGAGCGGACGGCATCCTTAGCCGTGTAGTTGTTGTTCAGGTGCCGTTCGAGTGCAGTGGTGGTCTTGCTGCCATTGCGGCTACGATTGACCAATACCGTCAGGCTCCTGCCGCGGCGTTGTATGGAGAAGTTGTCGAAGGCGAAGAAGTGGTTGGCGTAATAGACCTGCCGGGCAATCTCCTGCGCATCCGGGGTAGCCGCAGGTAATGGAAGATCTTTACTGACGGATGCACTGCATTCGAATATCCACAGGCTGCTCGCAAGCAGAATGACAGAAAGCAGGAAGTGTGGAGTATGTGGATTACTCATCGCTGCAGATCTCCTCTGTTTGATTTCACCAATTGCTACTCGGTCATTACAATGGTGCGGCGCAAAGTCGGATCGATGTGCCCTCCTGGCGATTGACAATCGGCACCCTCTGATCTGGCACCGTTAGCGTGAAAGGTCTTATCCATGAGATTGAGAAAGCTTGTGATGTGGTGTCTTCCTCACGTCTTTGAGGTAAGCAACGTGCCAAGAGTCTCGACTCAGGATCACTGTCATCGCCTGCGTTTGTCGCTAAAGTTCAAAATGGTTTTCTTGGTACGCTCGAGATCCCCGAGGGTGCGATATTCTTCGAGAATTTTGCGTTGCAGCGCTGGCGGTAATTTCACATAAAAGATGTAGGAGCCGGGGGATGCCTGTTTCAGGAACTCAGAAAAGGATTCGAGCGTTTCTGTGTTTTTTTGAGACATTCCCGCACCCGTCGAATCGAGGCCCGTCCAGGACGAGTCTGCTGGTGCAGTAAAGGTTCCGCTGGAAAACTCATCGACATCTGCCTCGATCGCCTCGATGTAGGCTTTTTGTGAAGCAATGACAGGCTGACTGAGCAGAAGACAGATCCAAACATACAGCACGAGCACCGGATGTCGCCGGGTGCGATATTCTCCCACAACAAATCCCCTTTGGTATGACCCCAGAGCCTTCAAGACTCTCTTGTAATGGATCCAGTGTATGGATCTTCTATAACTATTCAGACATTATAGATAGACACCAGCCATCACACCAATCCAAATCAGACCTTTAGATTCACCAGATCCGGTTCCGCCCTTACCTAGCCCGATAGAAATCTGTGTTTCAGTCGTAGGTCATCAGTGTCACGATACGTTGAGTCAACAGCATGATGAGCAGAACCGCTGCCGCGAAAAGGTATAAACCAAAATGGATCTGTATGGTGGCGATGGTACCGATCTTGACCATGACGATCAGCACGGCCACCACCAGCACATCCAACATGGACCAGCGTCCGTAATCGTGCATGAGATGCAGATATTTTTTGATTGTCGCGGTTTGCGCCTTTCGGCTGATCACGATCCTGAACAGCACCCAGATCTTCAGAAATGGGAGGACAATGCTGAACAGGCTCACAACCAAAAAGAGCACGACCTGACCGTGCGCCAGGAGCTCGTAGATACCCGAGACGACGGAAAAGGTATTTCGAATGAAGATGAATTGCGAGATCGTGAGGATCGGGGTGATCAATCCGACCGACAGGAGCAGTGTCGCGATTGCCAACAACCACAACAGACGCCCCGCCACCTGATCCGAAAGCGGATCCTCCCGAACGGAAGACTCAGTATCGCCCGATCTCATGATCCGATGTCACATCACAGCCTG
>JAAUXZ010113244.1_pt1 | contig 13412 bp, 18 predicted proteins | sample 7278131 | NCBI WGS metagenome assembly JAAUXZ01 (sample SAMN14350119, study PRJNA611818) | marine sediment metagenome | isolation source: surface marine sediment (3m) | place: French Polynesia: Moorea | collected 2018-08
AGTTGCCTCAGATCAACTCGCGTATCTGCCTTCTGACCCAAACTAAAAACTCGAAGTCGAATGACGGCACTCTCTCCGCCGATCCTTCGATGCTTATCTCACTCTTATGACTGACCGTACCAGCCTTACCCGGCGGGTTTTTTTTGTCCGGTTCCTGTCAATAACCGGAACAGGCGGCCCACCCCATATCAACCGGATAGGAAATCCGCTGGCATAAAAATCGCGCGCGCGCAACCCTCGCGCGTAACACGCGACCAGAGCCATCCAATCTTGTCCCTCTGTCTACCCCCGAAAACCCAAACGGTTTACCGAGGGCCCATTGGTTCAAATGCAGCTGCGTCCAACAGGTGCAGGCAGGCCGGCATAACGACAGGCCGTCTTGGCGCCCATCGGGAACAATTGCCTGATGTATTTGCGGTCCCAGCGGCAATCATGCTGATCCTTGCACAGGCAACGTGACAGGATTGGCAATTCTGGCGCAACCTGGAACTCTCTGTAGAACCGGTGCAGGAAATCGATCAGCACCCAATGATCCTCCGTCAGCTCAAGACCATCGGCAGCCGCCATTTCCACGGTCACCTCCCGATCCCAATCCGAAAGATCCAGCAGGTAACCCCCGACATCGGTCTGAATGTAACGGCCCGCGATTTCCAGTGTGGCTACTTCAGTTGGTGGCACAAATGTCTCACCAACGGGTACGTCTTCCGTTCTCATGATAATCCTCCACGGCTTCCCTGGTTGTCGATTGTTTTTGTTCTTCTTGACTTTAAAGCTAGCAGGGCCCCTGGGAATGGGGGGTAATGGATTTGATCTGGGAAAAAGAAAACGCGATTAACCCGTAAAAAGCCCGAGAATTGCGACGAATCGCATTGACTTTTTGACGCAAACTCAGGCTTTTTGGCGTTCAGGCGCCGGAACCGCCGGTTTTTCCGGGACGCGGTCACCGGGGTATTCGACCCTGTTACGCCCCTGACGTTTCGCCAGGTAAAGCAAATTGTCGGCCTGGGCGAGCAAATCATTGATGCCGTCGCCTTCGGCGATGCTGTGAACACCAAAGCTCGCGCTGACCGGTTGCGTCAGGCCGTGGACCTTGAGATCCATATCGGCAATCGCGCGACGCAGCTTCTCGGCAACCTTTGCCGCATCATCAAGACCGGTTCCAGGCAGGAGCACGAGGAACTCCTCTCCTCCCCAGCGGGCAACAACGTCGTGACGTCGGACTTCATTCTTCAGCCTGCGCCCGGTTTCAACCAGCAGGGCGTCGCCCACGGCGTGGCCATAGCGATCGTTGACCTGCTTGAAATGGTCCAGATCCACCATGATGACGGAGAACGCATCACCACCTTGCTGATGAATTTCATGCTCGCTGTGCAGACGCTCGCGCATGCCCCGACGATTCACAAGACCCGTCAGCTCGTCGGTCAGAGAGGCCTCATGCAAAAACTGGCTGAGTGCCTGGTAACGCTGGCGGCTACGCTGACGCATGAACTCATACACCAGGCAAAGCACGGACAAAGCGGTCAAGGCAGCGAGAAAACGGACTTTAAAGGCCGACGCATATTCGGCAACCTCGAAGGGCAGCCCCGGGACATAGAAGACCATCAACGTGATCGCCAGGAGTGCCACGGCCACCATCACACCATGGCGGAAACCATTGACGAAGACAGCGATGGCAAGAATCGGGAAGCACCAGAGAGGCCCTGTGTTGTCGACGCCACCACTGGCCACAAGATAGGAAAACGCGAACAGCACGCCGACTGACAGCCCGAGCGTGCCGTGAACATGGCGCCCGCTGAAGCGCATCATTAGCATCGAACCAGCGGTGATCAGGCCAATCGCCAGGATTACCGAAGCCAGCGCAAAGCGCTCCTGCCACACTGCGTTGAGCAGTGCGCCGCCCAGAAACACCACACCGATCACGCTGACGAGCATGTTGACCTGGTATCGGTTTTCAGGATCTGCGTCGTGGACTTTCATCTTTGCCTGCTGCCAGGGAGTGAATCCCCCATCAGTACGAAAGTCGGCCGCTCTCTTCTGACCTTTACTCGATATGACGCTGCAGGAGACAAAAATCAGCGCAGAAACCCAAAAGGCTGCCAGCTGCGGCGAACTAAACTCCTGAAACGCCAGTATTGACGGCCCACGCGCAGAGGAATGCCGCTACCAATCCACCGCGCGCGCCTCGGGAAAACCTTCAGCCGAGAAACGCCTCCTCAGAGTCGAGCCATGCCGACTCCTCAAGGGTGTTTTTCCTGCCCAGCACGCTATTGCGGTGAGGAAACCGCCCAAATCGGCGCACGATACTGCGATGATGACGGGCCCATCGCAGGTTATCCACAAGCCCCGCCTGCTCGAACAGGGCAACCGCCCGGTCCTGGTCTGCCAGTTCCTCGCTGTGCATGAAAGGCATATAGAGAAAAGCCTTGCGCTCATCTGCGAGGTGCTGATCGAATCCTGCAGCGATTGCCCGATCGGCGACCCTACGTGACTGCGCCTCGGTGGCAAAGGCAAGCGCCTGCCCCCGAAACATATTCAAGGGAAGCTGGTCGAGCACAATGACCAGTGCCAACGCGCCTTCGGGTGTGCTGTCCCACCCGATGCACTCCCCGGCACGAGCGCCCTCCCACAAGGATTCGAAACGATGGCGTATCCGGCGGTCGAATTCCGGGGTTGACCGGAACCAGCACCGCCGGTTGGCCTTGTCGAACCAGAAATCAATGACCGATTGCGGGATCACGCAAAGAGGTAACGTCCGCCGGAAGCTACCGCGATCGTGATAAAACCGATCACCGTGTTGGTACCCACCAGCATCCGGATCTGCGACAAGGCCTTGCCCCCGGCCGGCCAATCCTCTGCTGCCACGGCCGCTTTGAGACGCTTGTAGGGCGCGAAGAAGACGTGCATGAAGATCAGCATCATCACGAGGCCCAGACCGAACATCAGGTGCACGTACATGCCCACGTTGGCGAACCCGCCTAAGATCGACAGGATTATCCAAATGCCCGTCACCAGAATGACCGTCACGCTGATCCAAACCCAGGGGAAGAATTTGCCGAAGACCCCCGTCCAGAGACGCAGGCGGCTAGGTGGCTCCAGCTGCTCGGCCGCCACGGGCCGAAGAGCCATGTAGGCGAAGAACATTCCACCAACCCAGATCACCACGCCCATGACATGCAAAAGGACTGCAATTCCCATCATATCCATTTCTGATCACCACTTCTGTCGAAAGCTTGATTTTAACCTGCCGATGCTATGATGCGACCATGTCCAATGCCGATCATCATGTTGCCGTCCTGGGCGCAAGCCCGAAACCCGCCCGCTATGCCAATCAGACCCTGCGCCTGCTGCTGAAAAAGGGTTTCGATGTCACGCCCATGCACCCTAAATTCAGTGAAATCGAAGGATTGAAGGTGGCGAATGACTACGCCGATGTGAAACAACCGGTGCATACGCTCACCCTTTACGTCGGTCCGGAGCGACTTGCCCCGCAGATCGACAGCATCCTGGCCTTGAAACCTCAACGGGTGATCTTCAACCCGGGCACCGAGTCAGCCGCCCTTCAAAAGGCCCTCGACGATGCCGGGATACGTTGGTTCGAGGCCTGCACCCTGGTGATGCTTCGTACCGACCAGTTCTGAGTGCCGCTGGACCGCCGCCGAAACATGGGCCGCTATCGCGCACCTGCGCCGCCGAAATCCCCCTACATCACGCGTGCTGGGTACCTCGCACTGCACGCTGAACAAAAGGAATTGTGGAAAAAACGCCGTGATGTCGTGCAGCACCTGGCAGCAGCCGCAGCCGAGGGAGATCGCTCGGAAAATGCGGAGTACATCTACCGCAAGAAACAGCTGCGGGAAATGGACAGGCGTATCCGCTATCTGCAGACGCGACTACCCAAACTCAAAGTCGTCGATCTAAAACCGGATAACGAGCAGCAGGTGTTTTTCGGGGCCTGGGTGACCCTCGTGTACGACGACGGCGACGAAAAACGCTACCGGATCGTCGGTGCTGACGAGTTCGACCCCAAGAAGAACTGGATCAGCGTGGATTCGCCAATGGCCAGGGCGCTGCTGAAACGCTCACTGGATGAGCGGGTGTCTATCAAGCTGGCGGGCGGACGGCTGGACGTCGAAATCGTCGAAATCGATTACCGGATCGCCGACTGATCAGACGATCAGTCCAAGCATCGCGGCCACCAGGTAGGCACTGCTGAAAAGCACCAGTCCGGCGCTCCACACGCTCAACCACATCACCCTGCCACGCCGCGCCAGCCAAAACAGCACAAACCCGATCATCAGGGCCAAAATGACAGTAAAATTGAGCATGAAGTGCAAGCCGTCAGTTTGCGAGTAAATCTGCATTCCCTGCATGGAATCGTTCATCTGTTCTTCGCTATAACGCATGGCTGAAACTCAGGTTTTTATCGCTCGAGACGCTAAGCTTATCCGAGAGTTGGCGGGGATTTGACTTACAACCCATATGATTTCAAAAAGGCACGCTTTTCTCGTTGTTGGCTGGATCGCAGTAGCGTTGGGCGTCATTGGTGCTTTTCTGCCACTGATGCCCACCACGGTGTTCCTGTTGATCGCCGCCTGGGCGTTTGCCCGGTCTTCGCCACAGTTGCATCAATGGTTGCGTGAACACCCCCGTTACGGGCACCTGATCAGGGCTTGGGAGGAGCACCATGCCATGCCGCGACGCGCCAAGCGGATTGCCTGGGCCACCCTGGGGGTTTCCTACCTCTTTACCGCCACCCTGCTCGGCCCGTTCTCCTGGGGAGCAATCATTGGCGGTGTCTGCATAGCTGGCGTGGCCATCTACATCGCCCACATCCCTGTCCTGGAAAATAAAACCTCTGCTCCGGCACTTGAATAAAGGCGGAGAAGCCTCCAAATTTGGGCATATCTGAATCAACGTTAGGAGACGCCCGTGCGCATCCTGCTTTTTCTCGCGACCAATGCGGCTGTTCTGGTAGTTATCAGTGTGGTCTTCCGTCTGCTGGGCCTGGAAAACCTGCTGGCCGAGAACGGCGTGGACCTCAACCTGCAGGCCCTGCTCGTCTATTCCGCCATCATCGGCTTCTCTGGCTCACTCATCTCCCTGTTCATGTCCAAATTCATGGCCAAGCGCAGCATGGGCGTGCAGCTGATCGAACAACCGCAAAACCAGGCCGAACGCTGGCTGGTGGACACAGTGGCCAGACAGGCCCAGCAGGCCGGCATCGGTATGCCTGAGGTCGGCATTTTCGAAGGAGCGCCCAACGCGTTCGCCACTGGCTGGAACCGCAACGATGCGCTGGTGGCGGTCAGCACCGGTCTGCTGCGTAGCATGAATGACGACGAGGTCGAGGCGGTATTGGCGCACGAGATCAGCCATGTTGCCAACGGCGACATGGTCACGCTCACCCTTATTCAGGGAGTGGTGAACACCTTCGTGGTCTTCCTTTCACGCGTCATTGGCCATGTGGTGGACCGGGTGATCCTGAAGAACGAACGAGGCCACGGCATCGGGTTTTTCGTCACTTCCATGATTGCACAGGTGGTGCTGAGTATCCTCGCCTCGGCAATCGTGATGTGGTTCTCGCGCTGGCGTGAGTTCCGCGCCGATGCGGGCGGCGCCCAACTGGCCGGTCGGCAAAAGATGATCGCCGCTCTGCAACGCCTGCAACAGGCACACGATCCCGAGCCCCTGCCGGACGAGATGGCAGCTTTCGGGATCAGTGGTGGCGCCCTGAGGGAACTGTTTGCCAGCCACCCCCCGCTGGAGAAGCGCATCGAGGCATTGCGGAACGCCGCCTAATCGCGCAGCTTGGCCATCTCTTCGCGGATGGCCGCTCCATCCAGGCTTTGGAAGTCTTCAGCATTGAAGGTGGTAATGGCGCCGCACACTTCTGCCCAGGCAAACCCACCGGTCCACTCGGCGTGCTGGTAACTGCCCTGGAAGTTTCGCGGTAATACATACAGCTCAGCCGGTCGGTACAACAGGTTGTACGGGCGCTTTTGCTCATGCAGCTGGTGAATATGCTCCCAGGCCGCGTCGGCATCCCCGTAACGGTGACATTCCAGCGGATAGGCCTGTCCGCCTCCACTATGGCGCCAGCACTGGGCCTGCAGCGGGTATTCGTCTCCTGAGCGCATGAACATCTGCAGATGCTGATGATTGACCGAGGCAAAGGCGCCGTATGAGTTGTAGCCGAAGCCAACGCCAGGCAGCGCCTCGCCGAGCTGTTCACTGATCTTCCAGGCAGCCTGGTGATCGGATTCTGTGAGCCACTGCGGCTTGTTGTCCTCCGGTGCAATCACCAACAGACCATGCAGCTGTGCAAAAGGAAACTTGTTATACAAAAGCCGACATGGCTGACCCTGCAGGTCCCCCTCCCAGAACACCTCTTTCTGAAGAAACGCCTTGTTGAAATGAAAACCCGAAGGATCGAAAGGCCGGTACAGTTCAGTCACTACGGCATCACTCATGCGCGCCGGGCGATAGGCCCGTAGCGGGTTGAATTGCAGCTCAAAACCATCGGCCTGGCGAAAACGGGTCAGCTCCAGGTCATCGAACCCCACCGCCATCAGCTTAAGAAAGACCAGCAGGTCATCCGGCGCATCGCTTAGCGGGCGCCCAGCGAGCAAGGCACTGCGTATCTGATCGGAAAGCACTCCAAAACGCTCGCGCAATGCCGGCTTCAGACGCTGATGGATTACCCGGTCATAAGTGGCATTGGCCAGCACGAGTATGAATACGCCAAGGCCACTGTGCCGGGCAAGCATCCGCTCCAGACCATCGATAAAGGCCTCGCGAAAGCTGTCAGGGCTTTGAAAGATAGTTGCCGGGTCAGTCATGGTCGCAGTGTTTATGCGGCGGATCCGGAACCGGATCGACACCACCCTCGTGCCAGGGGTGACAACGGCTAATCCGCTTCAGCCCCATCCAGATGCCGCGAAACGCCCCCCATTTTTCCATCGCCTCGATGGTGTAGGCAGAGCAGGTGGGATAATAGCGGCAGTTGTTACCCAATACCGGGCTGATCAACAGCTGGTAAGCCCGGACCAATTTGATCAGCACCTTCTTCATCCGCTTATTAGATCACAGCCCGACAAGATACAATGCCCCGCATGATTGGCAGTCTGTATTTGTCGCCCCGCTCTCCCCAGGATGTCTGCGAGACCACCGCCCTCGCTGAACTCCTCAATACCATGCACATCACGGCGGCCCCGATCAGGCAACAGCCCCGCCTGCTCGTTTACCGCGCCGGCGAGGACTTCGCGCGCCATGTCGTTTACGCCGGTTGTTCTCCGCACCTGCGCTTCGAACCACAACATGACCATGACCTGCACTTCTGTCACGTTGCCCTGCATGGCCCTTTCGAACAGGCGCGGATTCTGACAGGCGAGAATACGGTCAAACCGCGTTGCCCTCACTGCCGCCAACGCCTGGCGGACTGGGTTGAACGACTTGACCAGGTTACTTCTCCCTGCCCCGGTTGCGGCAAGAGCCTCACGCCCAGCGAGCTGGACTGGCGCCAACATGCTGCGGTGGGGCGCTGTTTTGTGGAGCTACGGAACGTCTTTCCTGGCGAGGCGTCTCCCAGCGACCAATTGCTCGCTGAACTGGAGGAGGCAACCGGCTTTGCCTGGCGATACGCCTGGTCCGGCCTGAACGACGCGGCTTGAAGAATGAGGCCTGAATTCAGACGGCGATAACGCGATTCTTGCCGGCTTGCTTGGCCTGGTACATGGCCTTGTCAGCACGCTCGAACAACCGCTCGACACCCTCTTCAGCCTGCGCCATGGCCAGCCCGCCCGACAAGGTGATGGTGACCGGCTTGTTGTGCGAATGCATCCCGGCGTTGGCAACCCGCTCCCGCATCAGGTTGGCCACCTTCATCGCATCATCCGGATTGGCACCGGGCAGCAACACCACGAATTCCTCGCCGCCATAGCGGGCGATGAAATCCGTCTCGCGCATGCCCTCACGCAGGATTCGCGCGATCACCGCCAGCGCGCGGTCACCGGCCTTGTGGCCGAACACGTCATTGATCTGCTTGAAATTATCGACATCCCATACCACCAACGCCAGAGGATCACCGAAGCGTTTCCAACGTGCCAGCTCCTGCTCAGCACGGTCTTCGTACGCACGGCGGTTGGGCAACCCGGTAAGGGGGTCGGTCATCGCTTGGTGATGGCTGTCGGCGACCTGGCGGCGCAGATCGAAGGTTTCCTGTTCAAGCGCACCAAGTTTTTGCCGCAATTGCTCTGCCTGCTGTTCGGCCAGATCTATGCGCTCATTCTCTTCCTGCAGATGAACAGCCACATGCTGCTGAATCTTATCCAGGGTGCCGAGCACCTGCGATCGAAGCTGCGAAAGATCGCCCTGTGACTGAATATTGGCAGACAGATCGCCCACCTCATCGCTGACTGCCCGGCCAAGGCGCGCCCCGCTCTGACGGGCCGCCGACCTGCGCTCGTCTTCTCCCAGCATGAACTGATCGATTGCGCGCAGACGCTCACTCAACTGGGCCAGGAAAGTGCTGGCAGCCTCGGCATCCTGAGAGACCCGCTCAAAGGCAGTGGCCGCCAGACCACTGATCTCCCGCACCACATCCATCCAGGCGTCATCCGGCGCATCAGGCTTCAGCCTGACCTGCAAGTCGATGACCTGGTGCTGCAGGCCGCCCGGCCATTCCAGGGTGTTCATGAGATCGCGCAGCAACTCGTTGGGCGGTGTGCCAGCGTCACGTTGCAGCAAGCGCCCCAACAGGCCGGAGGACTTTTCAGCGCCCGGCGAGCCAGTCTTTGCAAAAAGGACAGAGGCCAACTCATCAAGTTGTTGATCGCTCGCCCTGGCCGGGGCTGCGGCCAACTGGCGCCACAGCTTGAGGGCAGACTTGGCCTGACTGCCTGCCATCTCCGAACGCTCCAGCACCTGGCCGATCAGCTCAGCATTGCTGCGTGCCTCCTGTGCCTGCACCAGCGCATCACCAAACTCCTTTGCCTGGGCAAGCAATTTCCCTTCGACCCCGGCGTGCGCGGCCTTGTGCAGACGTTTGAGGTGCGGATCGAGCGTCGCATCCAAGCCCTGAGTTGCGATACACAGGCGCGTGATCAGACGCAGTAATTCACGTTCAGCGGCTGCAAATTTTTTCTCCTGGGCATCCGCCTGCTCGGCAAGCACCAGGTACCGATCGCGCCACTGCGATTCGTTCGCCATGATTTCAGGCTGCAACTCGACCGATTTCCGGCACAACCAGCTCAAGACCGATCGGCAGATGGTCACTGAGCGCATAATCGAGCACGCGCGTATTGCGAATCTCGATCGCCCGCGATACCAGGATGTGGTCTATGCGTTTGACCGGCCGCCAGCTGGGGAAAGTGGGTTGGCGACAGGGCGGCTCGCGCAGGCCGTTATTTTCGATGAAACCCCGCACTTCATGGGAGTCGCAACCGGCATTGAGGTCACCCATCACCACCAGGTGCTCGCTGTTGCCTACCAAATCCGCGACGAAATCCAGCTGACGCCGGCGCATGCGCCGCGACAAAGCCAGGTGCAGACTGCAGATCCGCAGGGCGCGGGTACCTTCCCCAAATTCAATCAACATGGCCCCGCGCCCGTTACGTGGCGGGAGCTGATAATTGGTTACGCGGGTCGGCTCAAACTGGCTGAGAAAGCCGTTGCTGTTTTGTGCGATCACTCCAATGTTCCGATTGACCTGCCGATACCAGTGAGCGTAACCGGCTCTCCTTGCGAGGTATTCGGTCATATCCAGAAACCCGGTGCGCAGGCTGCCGGAATCGACCTCCTGAAGGCCAACCAGGTCGTACCCCCGCAACACCTCGGCTATCGCATCCATGTTGTGCACACGCTTGCGACTGGGCAACACATGCTTCCAGCCCTTGGTGACGTAATCACGGTACTGTCCCGTATCGATACCGGCCTGGATGTTGTAGCTCAGCAATCGCAGGATTGAGCCCGGTTTCAGCTCTTGCCGGTCATGCGATAGCGGAGGGTGCATGAAAACAACCTCAGCGGGATTCTGATCTTTGTTCGCGAATCTCATCGACCAGATGGTCGGCAAGTTCCACCAATCCTTTAAAGCTCATGCCACGTTCGCTGCGGTAGCGCCCGTCGACCACCAACTTGGGCACGGCGCGGACACCGTAACGACGCAATAGCGTAGTCGCCCGGTTGGTTTTGGCGGCCACGGCAAAAGATTTCATCGCACCGCGAAACTTTTCCAGATCGACGCCCTGGGATTCAACAAAGGCTTCAATTGCCTCTTGGGTTTTCAATCGGTTTTTCTTTTCGTGGATCTCTTTGAAAAAAGCCTCGTGCAGACGCTCGCCTTCACCCATCGCCTGTAGTGCATAGTAGGTCTTTGCATGCAGGTTGGCCGCGCCACCGAACATCGCCGGTACACGCACAAATTCGACATCCTCCGGCTTGTTGGCCAACCAGCCGTTGATTGTCGGCTCGAAGTCGTAGCAGTGAGGGCAGGTGTACATGAAAAACTCGACCACCTCGATCTTTTCACCCGCTTTTCCCGGTGGCGGTTCGGGCAGAATCAGCGAGTAATGCAGATTCTCCTGAAACTCACGCGCCTGCGCGGGCAGCCCCCATACCAGCATGGCAGCGACGAGAAGGGTAGTCAGGTATCTCACGGCAGGGTTCTCCTTACGAATTGATTGCTTTGCCTTAGAACCGGTCCGGGGGTGTCGGTTCCAATCCGGTTGTTGGTTGCTGATATTACCGTTGCATCCGGCAACTTCAATACGCTCCCATGTCGCAAGCATAAAAAAAGGCGGCCTTGGCCGCCTTTTTTTGCCCAATTCGGGTCTGGATCAACGCAGTCCCTGGATGTACTGGGCGACAGCGGCAATCTCAGCATCGGTCATTTTGCCGGCGACCCCACGCATCATCGAGCCAGCGTCATTGGCACGCTCCGCTTTGCGGAACTTGTTCAGCTGCAAAGCGGTGTAGTCCGCGTGCTGACCGCTCACCTTGGGGAACTTCGCCTGCGGATTACCGGCACCGGTCGGGCCATGACACGCTGCACAGGCTGCCACGCCGGAAGCTGCATTGCCGGCACGGTAGATGGTCTGCCCAAGTTCGACCTGGTCTTCTGCGGCGGTACCGGTAGAGCCGGCCTGGCTGGCATAGAAGGCACCAAGGTCAGCCATGTCGGTTTCGCTCAGCGGGGCAGCCATGGCGTTCATGGTCGCGTCAACACGCTTGCCCGATTTGAAATCCTGCAGCTGCTTGACGATGTAAGCTTCACCCTGGCCAGCCAGCTTGGGGAAGTTCGGCGCCGGGCTGTTGCCGTCCATGCCGTGGCAACCGGCACAAGCAGCGGATTTCTCCTTGCCTGCAGCTGCGTCACCAGCAATGACAGCCTGGCCGGCAAATGCACACGAAAACAGAGAAGTGATCAGCAGAACTTTCTTCATAGTCTTTCCCAAGCAAAAATCAGTCGAGTACGAAAAATCGGTGGTCGATTATAAGGAAACTCTGATCAAGGTGCGAAGAAAATTTCCAGATGACTGGCCTGGACATTGATCCGGCACAAAAAAAGGCGCCCTAGGGCGCCTTTTTTCAAGCGTTTTCAGCACTCACTTCATGGTGGCGATGTAGGCACCGAGGTTATCCATGTCAGCGTCGCTCAGACCGGCAGTCATCGCCTTCATGGTGGCGGCCATCGGGGTGTTACGCTCACCGGACTTGAAGGCCCGCAGTTGATCGGCAACATAGCCAGCTTCCAGGCCTGAGATCTTCGGGTAGTTCAGTGCAGCGTTACCCGCACCGGTCGGACCATGGCAGCCGGCACAGACGGCATACTTGGCTTTGCCCGCTGCGGCATCACCCGCAACAGCAGTACCGAAAGCGCCCATCAGGCTGAGGGCGGCTACGCTGAGAAGTACTTTTTTCATAGGTCTCTCCAGAGATGGTTAGGACAGCAGTCCACCACTGGTGGACAAAGATAATGTGTTGATTCGCGCCGATTTATAGCAAACCGATCTGGCAGCGGCAATAAACGGGTGACGCCCATTTGAGGTCGCTCAAGGTCGTTCGGTGTGAAACTCGTGCAGGATTTGCACCACTTCCTCAGGCCCTTGCAAAACCAGCGCTGCTTGCCAGTGCATGCGTCTTTGACTGCAGATCGGCAGGATAGTTTCACCACGCCAACGGCCCTCACCGTCGGGCATCAACGACGTTCTGTTGAGTCCCATCTCCATGTTGAGACCCGTGATGTCCAGGCGCAATGGCGTCCAACCCTCTCCCTGGTGCTGCACCTCGACCTCCAGGGGCTGCATCAACTCAATCGGGCGGGGCTTGACGGAGAGCCGCAAGACGGACCCGTCGCCCAGCGCACGCTCGCATGCCTCGACCGCGAGGTCACAACCATCGGGGGGAAGCTGCACGACAGAGGCCTCTCCGCCCACCATGTAGCGGGCGAAAAAGTAACCTATCGCCGCCAAAAAAAGGAATATTATTCCCGGCAGGGCTTTTTTCATGTCGGCTCTGAGTCAAACTTGGGGCGAAACACCGTTACTCCAGAATCAGGGTTGCGACCAAGCGCTGCGCGCCCGGACTCGTCATTATACCCCTCGCGGAAGTCAGCCGAGGCAGGGGAGATGGCAGACCACACCCAGGGACATGTGGTCTAACGGATCGCATGAAAAGGCACCCAACTCTCACTGCGTCGCGTTGCTCACCAGCCAACCCCAACGGTTGCGTATCATTCCCGGCATACGCACCCGTGCACCGAACACCGGTTTTCACTACCGGGTGACCGCGGCCCTCGGCAACCGCATATGCGACCCATCGCCTGGCGACAGGTCGACCCTGCCACGCGTCATGTGATGCTCAGGCAATGATTCGGGAATTCAACGATCTGCGGAAACCACGCGGTCTGCGCCAACACCTGCTCCGCGATCCAGGGCCTATCAGGAGCGACAAGGGGCATTGATACTCAGGACAGGGTGGGAAACTCTGCCGCGAAATTGGCGATCCACTCGGCTGCGGCCTCTTCGCTGCTCAGCCTGCGGCCCTCGTCTCGCTCCACCTCGCGCCGATACTCTTCGATGTAGCACAACTGTTCAACGAGGCGGACGCAGTATCTGTCCTTTGCATCAGCGAAACGGACACCGACCTCGTAACCGGCGGCAACGTGATGACACCACACCACAATGCCCTCGGCTTCGAACTCCTGTTCAACTACCGGGATGCGCAAACGCACGGAGTAGCCGGGTTCCAATTCCACCTGTGCCAGGAAACACAAGCCCCCCTCGCTGACATTGCGCAAATAATCCCGCATAGGCGGGACATCACCGCTCACTGAACAGTGAATCGGCATGCCGGACGGGTGGCGTATGAACTGGCGGTTTGTTGGTGGATGGTTTTTGTGTCGCATCTGGGAG
>JAAUXZ010149655.1_pt1 | contig 13394 bp, 13 predicted proteins | sample 7278131 | NCBI WGS metagenome assembly JAAUXZ01 (sample SAMN14350119, study PRJNA611818) | marine sediment metagenome | isolation source: surface marine sediment (3m) | place: French Polynesia: Moorea | collected 2018-08
CGATCCTCGACCTTGCCTTTGACACTTACGTCTGGAAGGAACTGGTCGTTGGCCGCTACGCCGAGCACAATGACCTCGAGTACCGCGTGGCGCGCGATCGGCTGTATGCCAAGTACATGGCGATCCAGGGTGATCTAGAGTGGTACTGCCTCGACCACTGGAGCGAGCGTCTCGGCTTCGACGTACTGGAGCTGCACCGCGAGGTGCATCATCGAATCGTCTACCTGCCCGGCGCGGAGGCTTTCCTGGAGTCAGTGCGCAACAGCGAGATGCGCGTGCTGCTCGTGACCAACTCGCACCCGGACACGCTGAACCTGAAGAACGACACACTCGGTTTCGACGGCTATTTTGACGGGATCCATAGCTCGCACACGTACGGCCACGCCAAGGAGAAACAGGACTTCTGGCACGCGCTGCGGGAGGAGGAGGGCTTCGACCCGGAGACCACGGTATTCGTAGACGACACCGTGCCGGTGCTGCGCAGCGCCCGTGAATACGGGATCCGTCAGTCAGTCGTGGTTACGGAGCCGGACACAACCGAACCGGTGCGGGAAAACGGCGAGTTTCCCGGCGTCGCGGGGGTTCGCGAACTAGTCTAGTCCTTTTTCGGGCCCCGAGGACGCCGTGGAGGGCGCCGTTTTCCGGAGCGCTTGCGTTGCGGGCCAGGCTTGCGCGCTTTGCGCTCCTTGCGAGGTGGCCTCGTAAGTTCCGGTAACAGCGTCGGGTCGTATTTCGCGACCGGGATCTTGTGGCCGATGTAGTCCTCGATGTCGGGTAGCGACATTGCGTAGGATTCACAGCCGAAACTCAGGGCATCGCCCGAAGCGCCGGCCCGCGCGGTACGGCCGATGCGGTGGACGTAATCTTCCGCATCCTGCGGCAAGTCGTAGTTGATGACGTACTGCACGTCGGGAATGTGCAGGCCGCGGGACGCGACGTCAGTGCCGATTAGCACCTGCAGGTTGCCGCTCTGAAAATCCAGCAACAGGCGCTGGCGCTTTTTCTGTGGCACGTCGCCGGAGATCGCCTTGGCGTGCACGCCGTTGGCCTCGAGCGTTGCCTCGACACGCTCGGCGTCACGTTTCATGTTGACGAACACCATGATGCGCCCTGCGCCCATTTCGCGAATCAGCCCGACCAGGAGCGGCAGCTTTTCCTCGTTCGACGGGAAGAAAATCGCCTGCCGCACACGGTCGGCGGTGACCTTGTCGGGCTCGATGCGCACGAGCTCGGGCTCGTTCATGTGCTCGAATGCGAGCTCCATGACGCGCAGTGACAGTGTGGCCGAGAACAGCATATTGAGCCGCTTGTCGGGCGGCGGCAGGCGCCGCAGCAGGTAACGGATGTCCTTGATGAAGCCGAGGTCGAACATACGATCGGCCTCGTCGAGCACGGCGACCTCAACCTGGTTGAGCTTGAATACGCCCTGCTTGAAGTAATCGATGATTCGGCCCGGCGTGCCGATCAGGATATCGATGCCGCCTTCGATCGTGCGCCGTTGCTTTTCATAGTCCGTGCCGCCGTAGGCCAGCCCGATCTTGAAACCGGTGTGCTTGCCCAACAGTTCGCCGTCCTTCGCGATCTGCATGGCAAGCTCCCGCGTCGGCGCGAGCATGAACGCGCGCGGCTGCTTTTTCTGCTCGGGGTCCGGGGTGGACGCGAGCAACTTCTGGAAGGTCGCGATCAGGAACGCCGCGGTCTTGCCGGTGCCCGTCTGGGCCTGGCCGGCGACATCGCGCGGCTCGAGAGCGATCGGCAGGGTCGAAGCCTGGATCGGGGTACAGAACTCGAAGCCTGCTTCGCGTATACCTGCCCGAACGTTGTCGTGCAGCGTTAGAGAGTCAAACCTGAGGTCGCTCAGATGGTTATCGGCCATAATCTGGGGGCTGTAAAAAGTGCATTTAGTGCTTGCAAAATGGCGCGTGAAGCGGTGAAATTGGGCTTAATTCGACGCGACAAGCCGTCGCACCCGCCAGTTTCGCATTCATCGATTCGTCAAGAAGCCGGACAGTCGGCCATAAAGCTGCGACATATTGCCTTATAGAGAAGGCAGCGTCATCCATTTTTACAGATAAATATCCGTATTCAATTGGAGGTAGTAGCCGGTGAGCGACAATATCGTGCACACCAATGACAGCAATTTCGATGCTGACGTCGTAAATTCCGACAAGCCGGTGCTTGTCGACTTCTGGGCGGAGTGGTGCGGCCCGTGCAAAATGATTGCACCCTTTATCGACGAGGCCGCGACCGAATACGCCGACAAGCTGGCGGTCGTGAAGCTCAATGTCGACGAAAGTCAGAATGTTGCAGCCAAATTCGGCATTCGCAGCATTCCGACCCTGATGCTTTTCAAAGACGGCGCCGTGCAGGCGCAGAAAGTCGGCGCGTTTTCCAAGTCGCAGCTGACTGAATTCCTGGACTCTAATCTGTGAGAGGATACTTGGGTAATCAAGCGAAAAGCCGGCCACAAAAGTCCGGCAACAAAAGTAAAGGCGGCAATCGCCGTCGACGCAGGCGGCCACAGCATACCGAGTTCCCGGATGACGGGAATATCGAGGTAATTCCGCCCGAGCAGCTCGAAGCGAGCAAGAACGCGATGAGCCTGACCGACCTCAAGAGTCGGCCGGCTGCTGATCTCGTCAAGCTCGGCGAGGAGCTGGGGCTCGAGGGCCTCGCCCGCCAACGCAAGCAGGAGATGATCTTCTCCATTCTCAAGGCGCATGCCGAGAATGGTGAGGACATCTACGGCGACGGTGTCCTCGAGATCCTGCAGGACGGCTTCGGCTTCCTGCGGTCCTCGGACGGCTCCTACCTGGCGGGCCCTGATGACATCTACGTCAGCCCCAGCCAGATTCGTCGCTTCGCATTGCGCACGGGCGACACGGTATCAGGCCTGATTCGTCCGCCGAAGGACGGCGAGCGCTATTTTGCGCTGCTGAAAGTCGGGCAGATCAACCACGACTCGCCCGAGAATGCGCGCACGAAGGTCCTGTTCGAAAACCTGACGCCGCTGTTCCCGACCGAGCGCCTGAAGCTCGAGCAGGGCACTGGCAGCACCGAAGACCTGACGGCCCGCATCATCGACATGGTGGCGCCGATCGGCAAGGGCCAGCGCGGCCTGATCGTCTCCCCACCGAAGGCCGGTAAGACGATCCTGTTGCAGAACATCGCCTCCGCGATCGCCGCCAACTCGCCTGAAGTCGACATGATCGTGCTGCTCATCGACGAGCGGCCCGAGGAAGTTACCGAGATGGAGCGCACCGTGCGTGGCGAAGTGGTGTCGTCGACGTTTGACGAGCCCGCCAGCCGCCACGTGCAGGTGGCCGAAATGGTCATCGAAAAGGCCAAGCGCCTCGTCGAGCACAAGCGCGACGTCGTGATCCTGCTCGATTCGATAACCCGCCTGGCGCGCGCCTACAACACGGTCGTGCCGTCATCAGGCAAAGTCCTGACGGGTGGTGTGGATGCAAACGCACTGCACCGGCCGAAGCGCTTCTTTGGCGCGGCGCGCAACATCGAGGAAGGTGGCAGCCTGACGATCCTGGCAACGGCGCTCGTCGATACGGGCTCGAAGATGGACGAAGTCATCTACGAGGAGTTCAAGGGTACGGGCAACATGGAGATCCACCTGGATCGCCGGATTGCCGAGAAGCGTGTCTTCCCGGCCATCAACATCAACCGTTCGGGTACGCGAAAGGAAGAGTTGCTGACCGATCCGGCAGAGTTGCAGAAGATGTGGGTCCTGCGGAAGGTCCTGCACCCGATGGACGAGCTTGCCGCGGTCGAGTTCCTGCTCAACAAGATGCAGGACACGAAGACCAATACGCAGTTCTTCGAGGCAATGAAGAAGTAGGACTGTCTAGGTCGCCTCGAAACGACTTGAAAAAGTAAACGCCTCGGGCGCGGGGCCATTCTTCCACAGCAGCTCGAAGCGGCTTCCCGCCTCTTCGATCGTGGGGATGTGGCCGTCGTCGACCCACCACAGCACGAGCGGTGAGCCCTCTGAAGACTCGAACCACTTCGCGCGCTTGCGCACGACTTCGAGGTGCTTGCCGCTATAGACCCAGTCCTGCAACGCGCTGACCGACTCCCAGACCGAGAGGTTGAAAAGCACGTTGTCGTGGCCGAACACCCTGGCAATTTCGGGACCGTCCTCTTCCCCCTCGACGAATCGCCACACGAAGCCGGGCGCGGCGTCGGCCGTGGCGTTTACGACGTCGAGCTGTTCTTTGAAATCGGCCATCAGCGGGTCGTCATAGGGCACCCGCATCGTGGCGACGTTAGCTGTCGCGAGGTGCATGCGCCCGCTTCATGAAGTAGTAGCCCAGGGAAAGCGCCAGTACGAGTGCAGCGATCGCGAACACGGTCATTGAATCGATGGTCTTGGCGTCCAGAATGACGACCTTCCTGGCAACGGCGGTCAAAGCGACGAGGAACATGACCTCGGCATGGATCGTGTGCTCCTTGAGGTACGTTTCAATGCCGGTCATCAGCTCGAGGCCGATCAGTACCATCAGGAACAGGCCAAAGATGTCGAACAGGTCTGCGACACCGAGGAAGTAACCGGGCGGCTCGAAAATATCGTTGATAACGATCCAGGCAACTTCGAGGGCGCCAAAGACCACGACCACGGTCATGATCAGGAGCAGCGCGATCGCGATGCCTTTCTCAACCTTGCCGAAAATCTCCATCGTCTCTCCCCTTATTCTTCCTTATAGGTTCGGGCCGTATCCAGATCCAGCTGGCGACAACGAGTAAGCCGAATACCGAATAGCACAGCGTGAATACCCACGCCGGGGCATCATAGTACAGAATTTGTTCGACCCAATGCGCGATGAAGGCGCCAGGGTAAACGGCGTCGCCGGCCTTTGAGCGCAGCCACATTTCGAGCGTCGTCAGCGGGCACAGCACGCCCAGCCAGGCTTGCAATACGACGACCGCGATCGCGCCGAGATGCGCGATGCGAAACCAGCCATTACGGACCCAGCGCCAGCCGGCGATATGACCCGCAACCACCAGCACCAAGCCGGCAATGACGAAGACGACAAAGCTGACGTGCAGGTAGAGAACGAGATCCGCGGCGAGGCGGTAGAGGCTGTTCAACCGTTCCCCAGCAGCCAGGCGCGGGCCTGTTCCTCGGTGTCAAACAGCAGGCCAGGCAGGCCCCGGTTGGCGAGCACCGTCTGCACGAATTCGATCGTGTCACGGGCATCTTCGTTTTTCTCGACCCAGGCGATCCTGTAGTGCTGGCCGATACCGAGATCTCTGAACAGGTTGGGCAGGTCGTAGCCTTCTACGGCTTCGACGGGGGTTCGGGTGTCGGCGAGCCCGAGCACGTTGTAGCAATCGTGCTGCTCGCACGCCATCGCAACTTCACGCCAGACCTGTTCCATATAGCGATAGTCTTTATCGCCATTCGCAATCACGAGGACGTGATCGCCCTCGAACGTGACTTCGAGAGTGTTCTCCATCGACCATAAGTGTAGACCATGAATGGGCGATCTGCCGGGTCATTCGCCGTCCGGGTCGTCCTCGAGAACCGGTCCAATGGAGGCATTTGCGATCGGGTGATACGTGCCGCGGGCGGCATCGAACAGGTCCCTGGCCAGCTGCATGTCACGGCCGTTCTCGGCCAGCGCGACGTAAATCGGACGAATGAGCCGGACGCGACCGAACTTGCGCAGGTGTTCCGCCATCTGTTCATAGGCCGGTTCGTGCCGCCGCGTCGCCACCTGCATAAACCAGGTCCGAGCGATCTCGGCGTTCTGCGTGTCGCTCAATCCAAGCGCCTTGTCGATCTCGACGAGTTTCTCTGTAGACAGGTCCGGGTCCAGCGCGTTGATAAAGTGAATCGTCGCCTGTGCGCTCCAGTCTGCTACAGGAAGTTCAGCTGCTTCGACTTCGCCCCGCGACCACATCGCTGCCAGCTGCGCGGCATCGTCCAGGTTGCGTGACGTCGGTATGACGGCATCGGCGGGCAGACCCGGTTCGTACATCCAGCGCTCCACCTGCTCGCGCGTCAGGATGCCGTGGTGCACCGACAACAGGCGCTTGTCGAGATAGTCCACAAAGTCCTCGGTCGTGATGACCTGGAACGCGAAGTCGCTGAAGTAGTCGGTAATGAACTGGTCGAAAATTTCGCGGCCGTAGGCATGTTCGAGGTACTGCAGGAACAGGTTGCCCTTGTGATAAGCGATCGTCCCCTGTCCGGATTCGGGGTCGAGATCGGTGATTCGCGGCGCCAGCGCCTGGTATTTCGGGTCGATGCGCTCGAAATTGAGCAGCAGCTCCTCGTAGTTCAGCAGGTTCTCCTCGGCTGCCCGGTCTTCGTCGTAAATCACCTGCATCAGCCGGTACTCGAGGTAGCTCGTCCAGCCTTCATTGAGCCAGCCGTCGCGCCAGGTCTGGTTGGTGACCAGGTTGCCCGACCACGAGTGGGCGAGTTCGTGCGCCACGACCGAGACAAGGCTGCGGTCGCCTGCCAGCAGGCTCGGCGTGAGGAACGACAGCCGCGGGTTCTCCATGCCGCCGTAGGGGAAGCTGGGCGGCAAAATCAACAGGTCGTATCGGCCCCATTGGTACGGCCCGAACATGGCCTCTGCGGTTTCAAACATGGCCTGGGTGTCGGCGAATTCGGACACGGATGCCTCGAGCAATTCCGGCTCGGCATAGACACCCGTGTCCTCACCGATGGCCGCGAAGTGCAGGTTGCCAGCCGCGATCGCCATCAGGTACGACGGAATCGGCTGCGGCATTTCGAAATAATAGTCGCCGTCCCGCTCGACGTCCGGGTCGTTTTCTGCACTCATCAGGGCGATCAGGCCGGGCGGGGTACGAACACGCGCAAGATAGGTAAATCGCACAGCCGGGGTATCCTGCAATGGGATCCAGCTGCGGGCGTGGATCGCCTGCGATTGCGAATACAGCATCGGGTGTTTGCCGCCCGCCGTCAGCTCGGGCGGAAGCCAGCCCAGTGCCGTCGATTCCGGGCTGGTTCGGTATTCGACGACGGGTGTGACCTGCTCAGTATCGGCCAACGAATCCGGAATGCGAATAGTCAGCGGCGTGCCAAGTAACGCGTCGGTCTCGCCGACAGTGTGCTCGGTGGGTAGTGAGTCCCAAGCCTTGCCATCGCTAACCAAAAAATGGACGTTCTCAATGGTCAGGTCGCGCGTATCGAGCACGATCTCTCGAGCATCGGGGTCTTTCCGCTTCATAAATAGCATCGCCGACCCGTTGAGGACCTGCTGCTCAAAATCGACGGTCAGGTCGAGAACAATATGCTCGGTTACGAACTGCTCAACGTTGGCGAACGAGTAATGGTCCCTGGCCAGCGCCGGGTCACGATCGGTGCTGCCACCTGGCGAGCACGCCACAACTCCAATGGTCATGAGTAAGGTCAGGATTCGCGTTGTCATTACTGTCCTCTAATCCAGGAATTTCCAGCTGTCGGCGCCATCGAACCGTCGCACCCGGATGTCGGCGATATCGGCCGGCTCGCACATACGGAAATTAACCGCCATTCGCGTGCTCTCCCTGGGCTCCAGGCCAAGCCAGTAGGGCGTGCAGCCGCAAGTCTGGCAGGTATGCAGGGCCAGCGTCCGGTCGCCGTGCACATACGCGATCGTGGCATCCGTCGGTACCGACAGTTGGACCTCATGCTCCTCGAAATGTGCCCACTGCGCGCCGATCCTGCGGCAGATCGAGCAATTGCACTCCGTCAGCCACTCGGGAGCGCGCTCGACGTCGAACGATATGGCGCCGCTGTGGCAGGAACCCCGGATCATAACGGTCTCCTCATGTGGGCTGGCCATTATTCCGATACCGGGCCGAAAAAAAAAGCGCCCGCGGGATCCGCGGGCGCTCCGGACTCAAGCTAACCAGGGTATTGCTACGGCCTTGTACCTCCCAGTACGGGGTCGTCGCTCCAGCCGAGTCCTGTCCAATCGATGACGCCGCTCGTGTGGCAGTCACCGCAGGCGGCATCCATACCGAGAGCCTGTTCTTTCGGGGCAACTTCGTGATTGACCGTCAGGTACATGACGGTGTCGACGAATTCAAACGCGCCCGTATAGGTCTGGCCGGTATAGTTCGCGCCGTCAGTCAGCGACAGATCCCAGTCAAACGCAGCCCAGTACGGATTGGGACCGCCTTTCATGCCGAACAGGTGCGGCACGAGCATGGTCTGGTTGCCAGCGTCTGCGGGCTGGTTGCCGACCATCTTCTTGAACGGATAGATCATGGCGCCCGGCGTCGTGTAGTCGGCCGAAGGTGCGCCCAGCACAGCCGGAAGTTCCGTGTACTGATCGTTCTTGTTGATGATCATCCGGTCCCACTTGCCGTCGAAGTACAGCAGCTCGGGTCGAACGTCGTTCTCCCAGACGAACGTGCCTTTCTTCTTGTCGTACAACGGACGTCCGGTGGCAGGGTCCATCGGAACAGGATCGATATCCTGACCGGCGTCGGCCCAGTACCATTCGGTCTTCGTCGACGTGAAGCGTGCGATCGCCGGGATGTGGCAGACCTGGCATGCCAGTGTCGTGTGGATGTCCGTCACGGGCTGTACCGTGGTACCGACGTGGATACCGGCAAGGTTGCCGTGGCAGTCAACGCAGCCTTTCATTTCGCCGTCGTCAACCGAGTGATACGCCATGCCGCCGATACCGTGGTCGACCAGCTCGCCGTCGCCATTAACGCGCATGACCTGGTGGCAATCAACGCAGTCCATGTTGCCGCCGTCGGTGCCCATGTGGACGTCGAAGTCGCGCGTCGTGTCGAGCAGGTTCATTGCAATGTCGCCGTGCTTGACGTTGTCGCCGCCGCCGGCAAAGGCGTGGCAGAACGTGCAGTTCTGGCGAGTGGGTTTGCCGTCGTTCAGCGCAACGCTGCGTGCAACGATGTCGAGATCCACTGCGGGGTCCGGCAGACCGGCAGTCGTTTTGCCCTTCTTGTACGTGCCGGACTGGTCGTGGCAGATCAGGCAGTCGACCGTTCTGGCATCATCGAAGCCGAACGTGTTGTCGTCCCAGCCATAGCCGGTATGGCAGTGCGTGCAACGACCTTCGTTGGTCGGTACGGCGATGCAGAAGTTGTTGATCAGGTTGGTCTTGCCGTTAACGTCACCTTCGAAGCCCGTGATGTTGGCCGACACGCCTTCCCACGTGAAGTGGGCATTCGTCAACAGGTCTTCACCCAGCATGCCGTGGCAGTTCAGGCAGGACTGTGTGCCTTCGTAGGTGTTCTCTGTGAAGTAGCCGACGTGGAGCTGTGCCGTCTGGTATGCGCCGCTGGCAAGAGCGTTGCAGTCGAGCACATCGACGACGCCGTCGCCGTTGAGATCTTCGTTGGGATCGGCTACGCCGTTCTGATTAAGGTCCCAGCAGCTGATGCCGTCCGTGCCGTCGGCGCCTGGAGCGCCATTTATTCCGTCTGCTCCATCCTTGCCGTCGTCGCCGGAGCATGCAGCTAACGTGAATGCCACAAAGACGATGCCAAGGAAGGTCGAGAATCTTAATTCTCTGCTTCTTGGATCTCTCATTTCCGTGTCCTCGGGTTGGTGAATTCGTTCGGAGACGGGCATAAATCAGTAAATTAGAAATTACTAATACAGTCCCGCAGTCATGAATTATCCGCGCTTGGCAAGCGGTTTAAATACGTTGGGAATGCAGGGAACTAGGGACTTCCACGGATTGCCAGGATTGGCCGGAAATCGCTATTGTGTCGGTGCTCGGAGATTCAGTTTTTCAAGCACGAGCGCCGCCGCCGCCAGGTCCTGGCAGGCCATCCCGATAGACTCGAATACGACCGTCTCCGATGGTTCGACGGCGACCTGATCGTCGAGGATTTCGCCCAGTTCGGCGCGGATTTCGGCGTTCCAGCGGCGCACATTGCCTGACTCGACCAGCGCCCCTTCGCGCGAATCGACAATGACCGTGTTGGCCATCGTAGCCGCATCGAGTTCACTGCCGTCAGGACCGGACCAACCCACCGACGCGACCTTTGCGCCCGGCTTGATCCATTCGCCGCTGAGGACCGGCTCGGCCGCGCCCGTTGCGGCAATGACGACATCGGCGCCGCGCACGGCTTCCTCGGCACTCAGGGCGCGGCCGCCGACCGCATCGGCGAGTACGGCAGCCCGTTGCGGCGTGCGATTCCAGATACGGATGTCACTGAACTCGCGGACCAGCGCCAGCGCCTCGAGATGGCTTTCGGCTTGCGCGCCGGCCCCGAGGATGGCCAGGGATGCAGCGTCCGGCAGGGCCACTGCGTGGACAAATGCCGCGGTGACTGCGGCGGTGCGCATCTTCGTAATCAACCCGCCGTCCATCGTGACGAGCGGTTGGCCTGTCGCAGGGTCGAGCAACGCAATCAGCGCCATGTGAGTCTCGAGGCTCTTGTCGGCGTTACCTGGGTAATAGGCGACAAGCTTGGCGCCCATCGCGCCGGGGCTGACGCCCGGCATACCGCCGAAGAAACCACCGTGTTCGCTAACTTCCATGATGCGCCGCGCGGGCTGCTGGACGCGCCCCGCCGAGAAATCGATCATCGCCTGGCGCATGCACGGAATCAGGTCGTCCATGCGCAGGGCGCCGGCGACCTTGTCATGGTCAATGTAAGGGACGTTCAATCGCTACCTGCGCGATGTGGCCCGGGTGACCAGGAACACGAGCAGCGGCAGCATCAATAGCGCGCCGACAATGATCAGCGGAATCGCGAACGGCGAGAACAGGTTGTCGCCGCCTACCTGGCCGAATAGTCCGAGCCCGAATATCAGCGTGCCTATGACATCCAGAATCAGCATCCAGGGCGGAAATTTCAATGGATTGCTCATGACAGGCAACCCTAGAGGATGCTTAAGGCTCGAGCAACCGCCCGAGCGTCAGCACGTCTACCAGCGATGCAGCCTGACGGTCGTACCGGCCGGGAAGACAGACTCTTCGAGTGGCAGCTCGATGCAGCCGTCGGTGGCCGATAGCGCCGCGAAGTCACCCGACGTATTGGTCGGCACGGGCATCGCGAGCACCTGGCCGGTGGTGTTGGAGATGAGCTGTGCCGGCAGGAAACAGGTCAGATGCGGATTAAACGTGACGTCCCGGGCGAGCGCCGCAAACTCCGGTTGCGCGCCCGACTGGCCGGAAGCCCTCGCCAGCGCCGGCACCACATACTGCCTGGCGCACACGAGCGTCGAAACCGGGTTACCCGGCAATGCGAACACCGCCTGGCCCCGGGGCCCTTTGCCGAACCACATCGGCTTGCCGGGGCGCTGGCTGATCTTGTGAAAGACGAGCTCGACGCCGAGATTCGCGAGAACCTGCGGCACATAGTCGGCCTTGCCCATTGAGACACCGCCGGACAGGATCAGGGCATCGGCGGCCTCGAGGTGCGCGCCGATGCGCTGCTCGAGCAGCTCGGGCTCGTCCACGAGGTGATCGTGTTTGCAGTCCGTGTAGCCGTGCCGCTCTAGCAGGGCGATAACGGCCGGCCCGTTCGACAGGCGCACCTGGTGCGGGGCTATCGGAGCGCCGGCGGGCACGAGCTCGTTACCGGTCGAGATGACACGGATCGCCGGCGAGCGGCTCACGGCAACTTCGGTAAGGCCGGCAGAGTGAATGATGGCGATGTCCATCGGCGAAATGCGCTTGCCGGTCGCGAGCAGCTCGTTTCCCTGTTCGTGATCGGAGCCGCGTCGGTGAATAAACTGCCTGGCTTCGGCGACGTAGTCGTCCTCGAGCGTGGCGGCGTTATCGGTCACCGTGATGCGTTCGACGGGCACGATGCAATCCGCGCCGTGCGGCAGCGAGGCGCCGGTCATGATTTCGATGCAGTGACCGGCATCCAGCGATTGCTGTTCGTCGCCGGCGGCCTGCGTGGACTGGATCGGGAAACGTCGAGTGCCGGCGTCGAAATCGCTGAACGCGATCGCTATACCGTCCATCATGACGCGGTCGAAAGGCGGCTGGTCGCGCTCGGCGACAACACGCTGCCGGAGCACTCGCCCGCAGGCCGATTCGACCGGCGCAGTCTCGGCTTCGAAAGCCGGCATGGCGGCCATGATCGCCTCGCGGGCTTCGCCGACCGTTATCACGATCTCAGGCCTGCTCTCTTGCTATCGCGCGGTGGCCGATGTCCCTGCGAAAGTACGCGTCTTCCCAGCTGATTTCGGAGACTGTGTCATACGCAGCCTGCGCGGCTGCATGAACCGACTCACCGAGCCCGACGACACACAGCACCCGGCCGCCGCTCGTCACGATGTCGTCGTCGGATTCCGCGGTGCCTGCGTGAAACACTTTCTGATGCTTGCCGTCAGCCGCGTCGAGTCCGGTGATGCGTTTGCCCTTGGCGTAGCTTCCCGGGTACCCACCCGCCGCCATGACCACGCCGAGCGCGGCGCGCTCGTCCCATTCGGCCGTTGCACTGCCCAGGCCGCCATCGAGCGTGGTCTTGCACAATGCCGCAAGGTCCGAGCGGAGACGGGCCATGATGGGCTGGGTCTCTGGATCGCCAAACCGGCAGTTGAACTCGATGACCTTCGGAGTACCGTCGTGCATGATCATCAGCCCGGCGTAGAGGAAGCCAACGTAGTTGTTGCCGTCGGCCTTCATGCCAGCCAGGGTCGGCGTGATGACCTGGTCCATGATGCGCTGCTCGATGTCTGCCGTGACGACCGGCGCGGGCGAATACGCGCCCATGCCGCCGGTGTTCGGGCCAACGTCACCTTCGTCGCGGGCCTTGTGGTCCTGCGAGGTCGCCATCGGCAACACGTTGCTGCCGTCCGTGATCACAATGAAGCTGGCTTCTTCGCCGTCGAGAAACTCCTCGACGACGATGCGTGCGCCCGCGTCGCCGAACTTGTTTCCCGCCAGCATATCGGTGGCCGCCTGTTCGGCCTCTTCCAGGCTGGTCGCGACGATAACGCCTTTGCCGGCGGCAAGGCCGTCGGCCTTGATCACTATCGGCGCACCCTGCTCGCGAATGTAGGCCAACGCGGCATCGAGTTCTGAGAAATTCTGATAGGCTGCTGTAGGAATGTCGTAGCGCGCGAGAAAGTCCTTGGTGAACGCTTTCGATCCTTCGAGCTGGGCCGCGGCGGCGCTGGGACCGAAGCAGGGCAGGCCCAGTGCTTCGAAACGGTCCGTGATGCCAGCGACGAGCGGGGCTTCCGGACCGACGATAGTCAGGTCCACCGATTCGCCCGAAGCCAGTTCGGCGAGCGCCTCGATATCATCAGCCGCGACCGCCACATTGCGGACCTTGGCCTCAAGCGCCGTGCCCGCGTTGCCGGGCGCGACAAGCACCTCGCTCACGGCGTCGGACTGCGCGCATTTCCACGCCAGCGCATGTTCGCGCCCGCCCGAGCCTATGACCAGAACCTTCATCAGTGTCGGAAGTGTCGC
>JAAUXZ010033016.1_pt1 | contig 13389 bp, 14 predicted proteins | sample 7278131 | NCBI WGS metagenome assembly JAAUXZ01 (sample SAMN14350119, study PRJNA611818) | marine sediment metagenome | isolation source: surface marine sediment (3m) | place: French Polynesia: Moorea | collected 2018-08
CGCGCAGCCATTTGCCTGCGATCCCTGTAGGAATCGAGCTTAGGGAGTTTAGCGCTTAGTACCGCGGCCTGTATTGAATCCAACCTGGAATTTACTCCTACCACATCGTGGTGGTATCTCACGTACATACCGTGATTGACAATACCTCTTATGATATGTGCCAAGTCATCGTCATTGGTAAAAATGGCACCACCATCGCCATAGCATCCCAAATTCTTTGAAGGGAAGAATGATGTTGTTCCTATATGACCTATAGTACCAGCCTTCTGCTTGGTACCGTTGTTAAAGGTGTAATCGGCTCCTATGGCTTGTGCATTGTCTTCTATGACATATAGGTTGTGCTTGTCAGCAATGGCCATGATTGCATCCATGTCTGCGCATTGACCGAATAGATGAACCGGAACAATAGCTTTAGTTTTGGATGTAATGGCTTTTTCTATTGCCTCGATATCAATATTAAAGCTGTCTTCTTCAACATCAACCAGTACAGGTGTTAATTGCAGGAGGGCTATTACTTCTACCGTTGCGGCAAATGTAAAATCGGCTGTAATTACTTCATCACCGGGTTTAAGCCCAAGACCCATCATTGCTATTTGAAGTGCATCTGTACCATTGGCACAGGGTATAACGTGCTTTATACCCAAGTATTCTTCTAATTCGTGTTGAAAAGAATGTACTTGTGGGCCGTTTATAAATGTAGCTGTGTTGAGTATCTCGGAAATGGAAGCATCAACCTGTTCCTTAATATCCTGATACTGACCAACCAGGTCTACCATTTGAATTTTCTTCATCCCAATTTTATTCACTTGACAATATTACAAAATTATGGTACGGCACCAATATCGATCTATGGCCTCTTTACAAAAGAACTGTAATTTTGCGTCAAATGTCAAGGACTTGAATTTTGTTTACAACATTGGAATCACAGTTAGCTGGATGCTTCTTAACATCCTTGCATGGTTCAATCCAAAAATCAAAAAGTTCGTTCAGGGAAGAAAGGAGGTTAATTCATATCTGAAGTCCCATTTACCAAAAGACAAGCCAGTGATTTGGGTACATGCGGCCTCCTTGGGAGAGTTTGAACAGGGATTGCCTGTTATTGAATTGCTCAGAGCTGACTATCCGGAGCACAGTGTGCTGGTGACCTTCTTCTCCCCCTCGGGTTATGAGGTGAGAAAAAATACCAAAATTGCAGATATGGTGTGCTATCTGCCCATGGATACCCATTCCAAAGTGCAGGCTTTTTTGGGTACCGTTAAACCGGTGCTGGCCATTTTTATAAAATATGAGATTTGGCCCAATTACCTCACAGCATTGAAAAATTACAAAACACCAATTGTTTTAATCTCTGCTATTTTCAAAGAAAGACAGGTATATTTTAAATGGTATGGCGGATTCATGAGGAAGGCGCTGCAACGGTTTTCCCATATTTTCGTTCAGAATGAGGAATCAAAGGCCTTACTTCAGAATTTGGGAATCAACCAGGTATCGATCAGTGGTGACACCAGATTCGACAGGGTATCCCAAATCAGGGAACAGGAAAATACTCTTTCATTCATGGAAGCCTTTAAAAGGGATAGACTCTGTATAGTAACCGGGAGTACATGGCCGGAAGATGAAGAGATATTAATTGATTATATCAACTCATCTGATAATAGTAGCTGCTATGTAATTGCCCCGCATAACATAAAAGCCGATCATATCAATCAACTGAGAACAAAACTGCAAAAAAGCACACTTCTTTACTCTGAGATAACTTCTGATAAACTAGACGAGTATCACGTACTTCTAGTGGACACAATAGGACTTTTGACAAGGATATACAGTTATGCAGACATTGCATATGTTGGCGGAGGATTTGCCACCGGGCTTCACAATACATTGGAACCTGCAGTATTCGGTATCCCGGTACTTATAGGACCACAATATCACAAATTCCAGGAGGCTGTCGACTTAGTCCATCAAAAGGGCATACAGGTAGTTAGAAACAAACTAGATTTTGAAAAAATAATGGCGCAGTTGATCAGGGATGAAGATTTTCGCATTCACACCGGATTGGTCAATAGCAATTACATCTTCAATAAAAGAGGAGCCAGCATCCAAATTATGGACTATATACGTAGGTTATTGTAATATATGTTCCAATAAACTCATGAAGTTTGCCCCTAAATCTTTCATGATATTCCTGTGTCTCTCCATTTTAGTCTGGAGTTGTCGTCATGATGTAAATCCTCATAAAGCACCTGATGATGATACAAAAAATGAAGTTCCCCAAGAAGAGCCTCAAGACAGTAGCCAGCTCGATCAGCCTTCCTTAGCTCCGGCACCTGATTCCAATCCAGCGAATAAAGCAAAGAAGAAGTCAAGATCTCAGCTCGATACACTACGCCCTATTAAAGCTTAGGTATCTACATTTTCTGTCTTTGTATGTTCATTTTTTGTTAGATTTACCCAAACTGACCAGGAAATGGACCGCAAAATTTTTAGAATATCACTCACTGCTGCCCTCGCGGGCTTTCTTTTTGGATTTGATACCGTTGTAATAAGTGGTGCCAACTTACCTATCAAAGAACTTTGGAATACCTCACCTTGGTTCCATGGAACTTTTATTATGTCAATGGCGCTCTGGGGTACAGTGGTAGGTGCGCTTTTTGGCGGGATCCCCTGTGATCGATTTGGCAGAAAGAAGACTCTCTTTTGGATAGGGGTATTGTATTTCATATCTGCCCTGGGTTCTGCCTTTGCAGTAGATCCCTATATGTTTTCATTTTTCAGGTTTATCGGGGGATTAGGAGTAGGTGCATCCTCGGTCGCAGCCCCAATTTATATTTCGGAAATATCCTCATCCAAAAATCGTGGCAAATTAGGAGCCCTGTACCAATTCAATATTGTCTTCGGTATTTTTATAGCCTTTATCTCCAATTATTTGCTGAAAGGGTTCGACGGCGCCAATGACTGGCGATGGATGCTGGGTGTTGAGGCCATTCCTGCCCTAATCTACAGCCTCATGGTGCTTAACGTTCCCAACAGTCCCAGATGGCTGGTACTTAGGAAACAAGATGATCAAGCTGCCTTAAAAACATTGGAATTCTTGTCGAACAAATCACATGCTCTGGAGAAACTGGAGGAGATTAAGAATTCTGCCAAAGATGGGCCCAGCAGAGAGCGACTTTTTACCAAGGTATATCGCAGACCCTTAATACTGGCATTTCTCCTGGCTTTCTTTAATCAGCTATCAGGAATAAACTTTGTTTTGTATTACGCTCCTGAAATACTGGAAAGAGCAGGGTTGGCGGCCAGGGAATCTCTGTTTAGTTCCATCTCAATAGGAATCGTGAACCTGATTTTCACACTTATTGGCATCCGTTTGATCGACCAATTAGGCAGAAGACAATTGATGAAAATAGGCTCCTGGGGTTATATCATAAGTCTGTTTATGGTAGCATGGTGCTTCTTTAGCTCTGCGAACTCAACACTCTTATTGATCTTCATTTTAGTCTTTATTGCTGCACATGCCATAGGCCAGGGTGCCGTAATATGGGTATTTATATCGGAGATCTTCCCAAATAAGGTAAGGGCGTATGGTCAGTCGTGGGGAACAGGTACGCATTGGGTCTTTGCAGCACTAATCACTTTATTAACCCCTATTTTTTTGGATGCGGATCAAGGTATCTTTAAAGATAATCCCTGGCCCATATTTGTATTCTTTGGATTTATGATGATCCTTCAACTTCTTTTCGTCCTGTTTATGATGCCTGAAACTAAAGGAATTTCATTAGAAGAGCTTGAAAAGAAGCTATTATCCAGGTAGGAAGCATCATTAATAGGCGCAAAAAGGCCATTTATCGATAATTTGAGGCGGATAACTTCTTCTTTCCAAGCACCAACGATTTTTGTCGGATATTGAAGCTTTTCTAAAATAAAACTTTAGCATTTCTGCCCAAAAAATCGTAATTTTTGAAATTATGGAAGAACACTTAACATTTGGAACTAAACTTCTTAACGGATTTTTGCGTGTTATGGTTGTGGTTTTGGTATTCATCCTTGCCGCAGTTGTACTAAGCCTTATTCTGGCCTTGTTCGGATTCTTCAATTAAACTACGTAGCAATAACCCCCTTATTTTACCCTACCTGCCAACACTGAAAGCAGACTAATTGCTTTTCGTGAGGTTAGTGATTTATGAATGTAATCACTGACCATCATCGTGTGATTATTGGAAACTTAGAATAGCTGATTGGTTGGACTATTAATCTTCGGATCTACCTAATACCATGTAATGCCCTCAGAATCGGGCAGTGACACCCATTACACCAGGACCAAAATTCAGATCCCAACTCACCCTGTCATCTTTTGGATTATACTTCTCGTCGTACTTCCGATCCAGATATCGATCAATAGTTTCCACGGTAAATATCCCCAGGGCAATACCAACTACTACATCTGTTGGCCAATGCTGGGCCTCGGTTAACCTGGAGACCGCAGGAATTGCACCGACTGCATAAAATCCCGCCTTGATCCAGGGGCTTTTAAATTGTTTCGCCAGTGCATGCGCGTTTGTGGCACCCATCATGACATGGCCTGATGGAAAAGAATGGTATAACCTATCTGATTGAAAAGGTTTAAATGTATTCTTTCCTTCATCTGCAATAGGTCTGGCCCTTCCAAAAACATATTTAAAGGTCGTCTGTAAAAGCCCCGAGGCACATGCAGAAGATACAAGTAGAACCCCTGTTCTCCGCAGTTTCTCATTTTTTGTGAATAGACCACTGAAATAGACAGCACCTGTGAACAGAAAGTTGTAGGTTCCCCCATAATTCCGGCCCATATCCTTAATAAATTTAGGAATGTCGTCCTGATTCCTAACAAACATGTCTGATATTTCCTGATCATAAATATAGAAAAGAGCAGTACCCCCGGCTACAAAACCCAAATTTCTCCATTGCTCACCTCGCCAATGAAATGGCCTGGAATAAGTATAGATCATACCCCCTATAATATTGCCTGCATCGTATTTGAAATCTTGCCACATGGTTTTGGAATCGTCTTGTAAAACCACTAATTCATCATTCCATTTCACATAAAACTCCTGGTTTATGATGCTGCTTGTCTGAGCGTCGGTACCTAAAAGCAATGGAAGATCATTTGATGCCAGGTCTTGTGCAGAGGCAAGCCTGCCCAGCATCACAAACACAATTGATAACAAAACTGTAGGAAAACAATTAAATAGCCTTTTAGTAGTCATAGTTTTCAGTGCTTATAACTCTATTATCCATGTAGTATTCTATCAAAAATGTACAAAAAATGGATAAAAACCGAATTTATTCTTCAAATATCCCTAAAAGACAATTCCGACTATTGCTATAATTTTAATTATCAATACTCTGAGGAAAATCAGAACTAAAGACTTCAAAACAAAAAAAGCTCCCTTCCGGAAGCTTTTTCTCGTACAGGCGGAGAGACTTACCGCGAGGGTCCGCGGCATAAACTTCTCCTCTCTCTGTTTCAAAAAAGAAACCCATCCCTTCCGGGATGGGCCTCTACTTCGTACAGGCGGAGAGACTCGAACTCTCACACCTTTCGGCACTAGATCCTAAATCTAGCGTGTCTACCAATTCCACCACGCCTGCATTTCCAATTTTAATTGGGCTTGCAAATATAATTGAAAAAAATAATTTAATACTCCGGTCAGGTAAAAAATGAAAACATCTTTTTGTAAATTTAATCCAACCACAAACCAGATATATGGACAGCGTTAGGGAATATATTTCCAAGCACAAACAACGATTTCTAGACGAGTTATTTAACCTATTGAAAATTCCTTCCGTAAGTGCCGACTCGGCCTTTTCTCAAGATGTTATGGATGCAGCCGAAGCAGTGGCAAGTTCGCTGTCAGCTGCCGGTTGCAATACAGTAGAAGTTTGTGAAACCAATGGATATCCTATTGTATACGGGGAAAAGACTATCAATCCGGCTTTGCCAACCGTACTTGTATACGGCCACTATGATGTGCAACCCCCAGACCCTGTCGAACTTTGGCATTCACCGCCATTTGATCCCGTGATTAAAGAGACAGAATTACATCCTGACGGAGCCATTTTTGCACGCGGCGCTTCTGACGATAAGGGCCAGATGTTCATGCATGTGAAGGCTTTGGAATTTATGGTGAATAATGACCTGTTGCCCTGCAACGTGAAATTTATGATCGAAGGAGAAGAAGAAGTTGGCAGTGAAAGTCTCGGAAACTTTGTCAAAGAGAATAAAGACAAGCTGGCGAATGACATTATACTGATTTCAGATACAGGGATGATCGCTAACGATGTACCTTCTATTACAACCGGACTTAGGGGTCTGAGCTACGTAGAAGTGGAAATCACCGGACCTAATCGTGATTTACACTCTGGACTATACGGTGGTGCGGTGGCAAATCCGATCAATATACTAACGAAAATGATCGCTTCACTTCACGACGAGAACAACCATATTACCATACCTGGTTTCTACGACAAGGTAGAAGAGCTCTCAGCTGAAGAACGCGAGGTTATGTCTCATGCACCTTTCAGTATTGATGCCTATAAGGCCGCGCTCGATATAGACGATGTTTATGGCGAAAAGTCCTTTAGTACCAATGAGAGAAATTCAATAAGGCCTACCCTGGACGTTAACGGAATTTGGGGTGGCTATACTGGAGAAGGTGCCAAAACAGTAATACCCAGTAAGGCATATGCCAAAATATCCATGCGTTTGGTACCTCATCAAGACTGGCTGGAGATCACCGATCTGTTTGCGAGGCACTTTGCTGATATCGCTCCTGCAGGTGTACGAGTGAAGGTGACCCCGCATCATGGTGGCCAGAGTTATGTAACCCCAATAGAGAGCTTAGGATACCAGGCGGCGAGTAAGGCCTATGAAGCCACGTTCGGCAAAATACCAATTCCGAAAAGAAATGGAGGCAGTATTCCAATTGTACCCCTGTTTGAAGACGAGCTGGGAAGTAAATCAATCCTCATGGGATTCGGTCTCGATAGCAACGCTATTCATTCACCAAATGAACACCTGGCTGTTTGGAACTTTTTAAAAGGGATTGAGACAATACCGTACTTCTACAAATATTTCGCAGAACTGAACGCTCAATGAGAACAGCCCCAGATTTTTGGGGCTTTTTTGTAACATTTCACCAAAAACTGCGTTCTAACAAGCAAGCAATCAAAAACGAACACTATTATGATACGTCGCTTCTTTATGCTCTGTTCCGGAGCAGATATGGATATTCTTGAAACTTGTTCATCTGGAGAAAAAAATAAATATGCCGGCATCGGTGCCACTGTTTTCTTTACGGCATTGATGGCATTTATAGCAGCTTCCTATGCACTATACACGGTGTTTGACAATGTATATGTTGCCATTGCATTTGGTTTGGTTTGGGGACTATTGATCTTTAATCTCGACCGTTTTATTGTCTCTACCATCAAAAAAAGAAACAGTGTAAAAAGTGAATTGTTCCAGGCTACACCCAGAATTATTCTGGCTGTAATTATTGCTGTAGTCATTTCCAAGCCTCTGGAGCTAAAGATCTTTGAAAAAGAAATAGACAGTGTTTTACTGGAACAAAAGAACGATCTGACACTGGCCAATAAAGAACAAATTGCCCAGCAATACAATCCGCTCATCGCGAATTTGAATAGCGATATTGAAGCTCTGAAAAATGAAATTGACACAAAGGAAGCGGAAACCAATGATCTATATGAAACTTATATCGCCGAAGCTGAAGGACGCAAAGGCACACTGCTGGTTGGTAAGGGCCCGGTTTACAGAGAAAAGCGAGAGAAGCACGATGCATACCTGGCAGAATTACAGGAACTGAAGGCCGCCAATAAACAGAAGATACTCGATATTGAAGATCAGATAACCGCACTGAATGAAGAATACACTGTGGCTGTGGAGAATTCTCAACCCGTCATAGACGGTTTCGACGGCCTTATGGCTCGCATTAATGCATTGGGAGAATTACCCTGGTTCCCTTCCTTCTTTATTTTCCTGTTATTTCTGGCAATTGAAACATCGCCGATCGCGGTTAAACTCATGTCGCCTAAAGGAGCCTATGACCTCAAATTAGAAGAGGAAGAATCCATAGTCGCCACGTGGGTCGATCAGAAAGTAAGTCAGCGCGCAGATATCCTTGCTACGGATACTTCGCTTAACGAAAAGATATACGGCGAGATCGCCGAAGAAGAGGCCGTATACGCCTACAAAAAACAAAAAGCGGAAGAATTACTGCGTTTGCAGGCCGACCGTTTCCACGAAATACAGGTAAAAAATCTTTAGAGCTTATCGTATAGTTCTCTGGTCCTCCTGGGAAATTTGGATACTATTAATTCATAGCTGTGGTCTATCAATTCCCTGATCAGGTCAGTCGGTAATTCCGCCAAATAGAGCGTATTCCAGTGAACTTTACTCATGTGGTATCCCGGGATGATAATACCGTCATAAGATTCTCTTAAGGCCACTGCCCTTTCGGGATCGCATTTAAGATTCACCTGCGACGGTATCCGTTCCAGTGGCGCCAGGGCGAACATTTTTCCCATGACTTTGAATACCAACGTCACCTCATCAAATGGAAATTCCTCGGTAACGCCTTTTTTGGCGATACAGTAAAGACGAAACTCCTCAATATTCATAACTCTGGATGCAATCCAAGTTAAAGTCCGATAGCATCGTAAACCACGACCTTCTTCCAAAGATGTTTCGCGTCTTCAATAAATTTCAGATGTGCTTCTTCAACCTGGTAATTTTCCTGGGCCTCGGCCGATTCGAATGTAACAATGAGCTTATAAGTAAAGGTATCATCAACTACGTCCCGGATAGCCTTAGGAGGAGTTCCTATATAATTGGTCTTTGTGTATTTGGAATCCTTTAAAAGCTTTTTAAGCGCGGTTTCAAAATCCGTTCTATCCGATTGGCTATCGGGGTTGTGCAGCCAGAAATAAACACTGTGTACAAAGGCAGGGTCTAAATTTTTCATTTCCGTTTCCTTTTGGGAATAACTACTGAGTGCGGTAATGACTAAAGTAATTACTAATATTATTCGTCTCATGATCCATATATTATTGTTCGAGTAATTCTTCTGCGATACGCCTATCCTGTTCGCTCAATTCCAAAGCGGAATAGTCTAGCTTCCAGCCAATTGTCTCTACCAATTTTTCAATGAGAAGGACTGCTTCCACAGCCTCTCTTTTGGCCGTCTTCATGAGTCCACTCTCCGGTATTTTCTCCTTGATGTGAAGTTTGGCTTCCTTATTCAGGTTGGTAAGATCATCAGGGGTGAAAGCATTAAATAAGCCATTCTTGATATCGTAAAACTCCAATTCCGGCTCTATGGACAATACTTCAGGTTGTGGGAAATTTGTGAGTACAATTCTTTTATTGGCAGTATCAGAATGTATCAGGATCTTCTTTAGATCATATCCGATACGGGCTTTCGCATTGATAACAATAAGCGCCTTCTTTTTGCTGCTTATCAGGCTCATAAAACGCTCACGGGTACTTTCATACTTGTATATTTCTGCAAAGTCTCCCTCCACAGTGATCAGTTTGCATACCTTTTTGATTCGCTCCAACAATACTGTCGACTGGTATTTTGTAAGATCCTTTTTTTGCTTTTTGCGAAAAAAGGTATACATCCAGTACATCAGGATAGCACCTAAAATTAAGCCGAGAATAATTTCTAAAAGACCTTCCATAATTTATTTCTTGCCTATCACTGTTTACATTCTCTGATCTAAAATTTCATACAACACTGGTCTGCTAGGGCTGGCATCGTTTTCAAATGGAGCCACCTGGAGATTTAGAAAATATGTTCCGTCTTCGACACTGTTAGGTACAAATATAAATTCAGTTATTGTTGCGTGTAACCTGATGTTACCTTCCACATCCCAAAATGCCTTGTGGGCTAACAAAGCACCGTTGTCAGATTCTTTATCTACTGAGGGCAAGTCTACGAGCAAATGGTCGATATTTCTATCCACAATAAATCGGGCCGTTTGTTCCAGTAAATATGGAGGATTAGTACCTGAATAATTTCGATTCATCTTCTCTTTCAAATTCGGAAGCGTTCTGATTATAAGGGCATCCCTTTTTTTAGTCCCAAAGGCGTATTGCAATTGTTTTCTTGAAATCACAAAATCATCCTGATATTTTTCCGGTGCGATGGTTACAAGTTCGGCCAGAAAAAAATAATTAGCCAACTGTCGATTGACAGACTGACTTTCTTTAGTAATATGACCGACGCATTCGGTATGTGTTACATGGGCATGTGGATTAAAGGAAATATCATTAAAATTCACGGCCGCCCCTTCTGCAACACTTATAGTACTAAGACCTTGTTTAAAGGGCGAAATGGAAGGATCTCCATGCCCCCATGCTGATAGATTCCCCTCATCTCCACCAATGGGAATAGATATATCAATTTGTTTTGACAAGTCTATTCGATAAATCCTATTGTTCGTCTTGATCTTTGTTAACATGGAGGATCTGAGTTCTTACCAGACAAAGGTTCTACTATGGTTTTTCTAAATTAAGCATAAATAGATGGGAAGCAATTCCGTCTATCAAAAACTTGCCCTTTTTTGTGGCCCTCAGAACATTGTTATCTATAAATAACAAGTGATCCTTTAGAAATGGTTGGATCTGTTCCATCAAATACGCATGATAACTTTCTCCAAAGTCGCTCTTTAACTTTTCAAATGAGACTCCCCACAAAGTTCTCAGTCCGGTCATTACGTATTCATTATACTTGTCCCTGTTACTGAGTAATTCAGTTTCCATTGGCAGGTGCCCCTGCTTAATAGCCCGTATATACTTTGAATTGTTGCGTATGTTCCAGGTCCTTTTTAATCCGTCATACGAATGAGAAGACGGGCCAACGCCCATATATGTTTTCCCTAGCCAATAGGCTGTGTTATTTACGGAAAAAAAACCTGGCTTTCCAAAATTTGATATCTCATAATGCACGTAATCCCTGGCTTCAAGTAATTCCACTAATATGCGAAATTGTTGTTCAGCCATATCTTCATCCACGTCCGGAACAATCCCTTTATCTATAAAAGCCTTTAATACCGTACGGGGCTCAACTGTAAGCGCATAGGAACTCACATGGGGTACATTGTAGTGAAGCGCCGTTTTTATATTTTCCTCCCAGCGGTCATTGCTCAAATTGGGAATGCCATAAATGAGATCTACTGAAATATTGGAGAAATATTCCAAAGAATCATCAACGCATCTGCGTGCCTCATCCGAATTATGGGCCCTGTTCATAAGGCGAAGATCCTCATCAAAAAACGATTGTATCCCTACACTCAGCCTGTTAATACCAATACCGGCCAAGGCTTTGATCTTTTCTCTATCCAGGTCATCCGGATTAGCTTCCAATGTAATCTCAGGATCAGCTCCAACCTTAAAATATTTATTTATTGTCCCTATTATACCTTCTATCTCTCCCACATCCATTATCGAAGGGGTTCCGCCACCAAAATAGATCGACTCTATTTCACTGCCAGCCAATTCTTGCTGTCGTAATTCCAATTCTTTTACAATTGAAAACAACATATCATCTTTCTTCTTCAAACTTGTGGAAAAATGAAAATCGCAATAATGACAGGCTTGTTTACAGAAGGGGATATGTATATAGATGCTGGCCATTCTCAATTACGCAACAGTACTATAAGATATGAAAAACCAAAGGCCAGAATGAAATAACCGACATATGACAGAAAAAACGCTATTACGGACTTTACTAAAACCAACCAAGGCTTCTTCCTTAAAAATCGTATCATGGCGTAGACAAAGTATATCACCATTGCCAGGATGGCAAGGTACTGTACTTCAGGGTTAATGAATTTCATGTAGAAAGTATTAATTGTTGCCAACAACGAATAAACTCCATTGAGGTAAAATGCAACCGCCACATATTCGACTAAAGAGTACTTTCTGTAAAAGAATATCTTAAGTGCCAAACTCATTGTAAAGACAAGGAAAAACGCCAAGCTATTGATATTTTGGAAAAAAAAGTAACTAGCCTGATTTATCTTGCTGGCATCAACTGGTTGAACAGAAGCCTCATTCATATTAATGCTCTCCCGAATATCGAATCCGATCGACCATCTCAGGAATAGATATACAGCAGTGGTCAAAATAAAGAAAGAGATCGGTTTGTAGTATTTCTTGCGCTTACCTTCCAGATATTCCCGAAGTAATTTACCAGGATCGGTGATCAGGCTTTTAATTGTGATGACAATTGGGGCACTTAATGAAAACAAATTATCCGCCAGATCTTCAAAAGTCTCTCGCATGGTCACTTTATGCACCGAGGAACGCTGACCGCAGTTGGCGCAATATGCAGAGTGCGTAATATGACCACAGTTTTTGCAATAGTTCGTTTCAGAATCCATTACAAATCATTTGATGCGTTCCGAATTTTGTTTTATAAATGATTCCCAACCTGTGTAGGAACGGCCGGTTTCTACCCTGCCCTCATTGTAAAAGTGACAGACGGCGGCAGCCAACCCGTCTGTACTATCCAGGTTTTTTGGTAAGGACTTTAATTTTAATGTAGTCTGAAGCATTTTTGCTACCTGTTCTTTACTGGCATTGCCATTACCAGTAATAGCCATTTTGATCTTTTTTGGAAGGTATTCGGTAATAGGGATCTGCCTGGAAAGTCCAGCTGCCATCGCAACGCCCTGTGCCCTTCCAAGTTTGAGCATGGATTGGACGTTCTTGCCGTAAAATGGAGCTTCAATAGCTATTTCATCCGGATGGTATGTATCTATCAGTTCAAGGGTGCGTTCGAATATGATCTTGAGTTTAATATAGGGATCCGAGTATTTTCTTAGGAGTAGTTCATTCATCTGAATAAATTCCATCTTCTTTCCACATACTTTAATAATTCCGAATCCCATGATAGTGGTTCCGGGATCTATTCCAAGTATAATTTTCTCCTGTTTTTCAGACATTTTTATCAGTTGGTATTTAATTCCAGTGGGATCCTAAATTTCGCCGTCACAGGAATCCCCCTCTTTAGTGCGGGTTCAATCTCTGGCAGGCTCTTCAAGCTCTGAGTAATAATGGCGTTGAATTCAGGGATCTGATCCTGTACGGCCATATGATCTTCGATGTCTAAAACGGTTACAGAGCCATCTCTCTCTACCAAAAAGTCTATATAAATGGTATCTTCAACATCTTCCTTCAGAATGAATTCAAAATCTCTCAACGTCCTGGAAAAGTGGTTTAATAATTCATCTTCGAAACACCTGCGCTGTTCCTCTATTGAGATAGACTCTCCGCAGCTTTCGAACGTAGGATACTGGTCTACGTCATTCCAGTTAATGCTTCTC
>JAAUXZ010044712.1_pt1 | contig 13372 bp, 14 predicted proteins | sample 7278131 | NCBI WGS metagenome assembly JAAUXZ01 (sample SAMN14350119, study PRJNA611818) | marine sediment metagenome | isolation source: surface marine sediment (3m) | place: French Polynesia: Moorea | collected 2018-08
GCGACATGTTAAGGAAGCCAGAGTCCAGCTTCTGGAATTTAATGCCGGCGAACTGATGGCAGAGGAACTCAGGACGGCCCATGAGGCCCTCGGTGAGATCACCGGGAAAATGAGTGCAGATGATCTGCTGGGTGAAATCTTTTCCTCCTTCTGCATAGGTAAGTGATCCTTCCCGGACAGAATCGGAATAAAATCCCTGTCAGAGAATCATTTAGGAAAGCCCGGGATTCCCAGAGTCTTACTTATTCATCTAAAATCCAAAGAATGGAATTTCCAGACACATTTGACGTAATCATTGTTGGCGGTGGCCATGCCGGAACTGAGGCAGCGCTGGCTTCCGCTCGTATGGGCGCGAAAACATTACTGCTGACCCATAATATTGAGACGATTGGTCAGATGAGCTGTAACCCGGCGATCGGTGGCATCGGCAAGGGGCATCTGGTCAAGGAGATTGATGCCCTTGGTGGTGCCATGGCACATGCAGCGGATCGTGGCGGTATCCAGTTCCGGGTGCTCAATGCACGTAAAGGACCCGCCGTTCGGGCAACCCGCGCCCAGGCCGACCGGGTTCTGTATAAGCAGGCGATTCGATCGATTGTCGAGCATCAGGACAATCTTCATGTCTTTCAGCAGGCGGTTGATGACCTCATCGTAGAGGGTTCCGAGGTCGCTGGCGTGGTTACCCAGATGGGTCTTAAGTTCAGGGCCAGGTCTGTTGTCTTAACCGTGGGTACGTTTCTGGGCGGCAAGATTCATATTGGCCTGGAGAATCATGCCGGGGGCAGGGCGGGAGATCCACCTTCCTTAAGTCTGGCACGGCGACTGAGGGAATTGCCTTTCAGGGTGGATCGACTCAAGACAGGCACGCCACCCAGGATCGATGCACGGACGATCGATTTTTCTAAACTGGATGCCCAGCCAGGGGATACACCAACACCGGTCTTTTCCTTTATGGGTAGCCGGGACGACCATCCCGAGCAGGTGGCCTGCCATATCACCTATACCAATACCCAGACCCACGAGATCATCCAGGGTGGGCTTGATCGTTCGCCAATGTATAGCGGTGTAATCGAGGGCGTGGGCCCAAGATACTGTCCTTCTATTGAAGACAAGGTGGTTCGTTTTGCGGATCGCGATCGCCATCAGATCTTTATCGAACCTGAGGGCCTTACCACCAATGAGGTCTACCCTAACGGGATCTCAACCTCCCTGCCGTTTGATGTACAGCTGGCGATGGTGCATTCCATCCCGGGCCTGGAGCAGGCCATGATTACGCGCCCCGGCTATGCCATCGAGTATGATTTCTTTGATCCTCGTGATCTTAAGCCCAGCCTGGAAACCCGTGAAATACAGGGCCTGTTCTTTGCCGGCCAGATTAATGGCACCACGGGTTATGAAGAAGCAGGAGCACAGGGCCTGCTGGCAGGCATTAACGCGGTACTCAGGACCCGTGAAGAATCCGCATGGGTACCATCCAGAAACGAGGCCTATATCGGCGTTCTGGTCGATGATCTCAATACCAATGGCACCAGTGAGCCCTATCGCATGTTCACATCCAGGGCTGAGTATCGTCTGATCCTGCGTGAGGATAATGCCGATCTCAGGTTAACACCTGTTGGCAGGCAGCTCGGACTTGTCGATGATCAGCGCTGGTCCAGTTTTGAACGGCACCGCGATGAGCTGGAACAGGAGCAGCAAAGATTGCGCTCAACCATTATCAGGCCAGCGGACCTGGATCCTGATCAGGCGCGCAATGTCCTCGGCAATGAAATGAGCCGTGAACAGTCACTCGAAGAACTACTCAAACGCCCCGCCGTTACCTATGCGGGCCTGATGACCCTGACTGGTGCAGGTCCGGGTATTGAGGATCCCGTCACCGCTGAACAGGTTGAGACACAGATCAAATACGCCGGTTATATCCAGAGGCAGATGAACGAAATCGAGCGTTCCAAAAAACATGAAGAAACATCGCTGCCCGATGACCTTGATTACCAGGCAATAAAGGGTCTCTCATCAGAGGTTGCAGAAAAGCTGACCCATCATCGTCCAGCCACCATTGGTCAGGCGACGAGAATCCCGGGCATTACACCTGCGGCAATTTCTATTTTGCTGGTTCATCTGAAAAAGAGCAGGCTGCAACGAAGCGCCTGATCCGACTGGAGAATGACAATGAGAATCCTTGTTTTATGTCTGTGCCTGCTTTCCATCGCGGCTGCTCAGGCTGATGATCAGTTCGTCAGGAAGCAGAGTGAGTATTCTGTAGATGAAACGGTGCAACGAATTGAAGCGATTCTGGAAAAGGCTGACCCGATTCGTGTGCTGGGTAAGGTAGATCATGCGGCCAATGCCCGTTCGGTGAATAAGGAACTGAAGTCAACAACCCTGTTGATCTTTGGTAATCCTGCCCTGGGTACGCAGCTGATGCAGGAAAACCCCGAAGCGGGAGTTGATCTGCCAATGAAGATGCTGGTCTGGGAAGATAGTGAGGGCAGGGTGTGGTTGTCTTATACCAATCCCATGGTGTTTGCAGATCGCCACCAGTTGGTAAAAAGTCAGCCGGTCCTTAAGAAAATGTCCGGTGCCCTGAACAACATCAGTAATAAGGCGACGGGCAGGGCGGAGTGACCATTGCGGAACGCCTCAGGCAGGGAACCGAGGAGCTTAATCTGGATCTTGATCAGGCCACCCTGGATAAACTACTTGTTTATCTGAACCTGATCGGTAAGTGGAACAAGGTCTTTAACCTCACAGCGATCAGGAAACCGGAGGAGATGCTAACCCATCACCTGCTCGATAGCCTGGCCGTGCTTCCTTACCTGACACCCGGAAACCTGCTCGATATTGGGAGTGGGGCGGGACTGCCGGGCATTCCAGTTGCCCTGGCTCGCCCGGACATCTCGGTTGTGATGCTGGATTCCAATTCCAAGAAGACCCGCTTCATCCAGCAGGCCATCGTCGAGCTGGGCCTGAGTAATGCCGAAGTCGTACATAGTCGGGTGGAAGACTACACAGTGGATAAGGGCTTTGATACAGTGATCAGCCGCGCATTTTCCAGTCTGTCGCAATTTGTCGAAGGCGCCATCCCCCTGTTGGGTGAAAGAGGACGTTTTCTGGCCATGAAGGGTAAGTATCCTGATGACGAGCTGGCTGCAGTGCAGGAATTGGCAGAGGTGATCGCCGTTCATCGGCTCGAAGTACCTTATCTGGATTCGCAACGCCATCTCGTTGAGATGGTACGGAAATAATCAGCATGACACGCATATTCGCCATCACTAACCAGAAAGGTGGTGTCGGCAAGACCACTACCAGTATCAATCTGGCCGCCTCTCTGGCTGCAACCCGTCGCAGGGTTCTGCTCGTAGATATGGATCCACAGGGTAATGCCACCATGGGCAGTGGTGTCGACAAGTATGACCTGGACGGCACGGTCTGTGATGTCCTGCTTGGCGACAAGTCGGCTGATCAGGTGATCGAGGAAATGGAGCATATTGGCTATGATCTTCTGCCAGCCAACAGCGAACTAACGGTTGCTGAAGTCGAGCTGATGAATATGTTTGGCCGGGAATTCAAGCTGAAGAAAGCGCTTGAGCCGGTTGCCGACAGGTATGACTACATACTGATTGACTGTCCGCCCTCACTGAACATGCTGACGGTCAATGCACTGTGCGCTGCGAGAGGTGTCCTGATTCCCATGCAGTGTGAGTACTATGCGCTGGAGGGTTTAACCGCCCTGATGCAGACTATCGAGAGTATTCGCGAGGCAGTTAATCCGAGCCTTGAGATCGAGGGCCTGCTGCGCACCATGTACGATCCGCGCAATAACCTGGCCAATGATGTCTCCAACCAGCTCAAGGAGCATTTCGGCAGCAAGGTATATAACACCATCATTCCAAGAAATATTCGTCTTGCAGAGGCACCCAGCCACGGCATGGCAGTTATCCACTACGACAAACAATCAAAAGGCGCGCTGGCTTACCTGGCCCTGGCGGGGGAGATCCTCCGCAGGGAAACACGCACAGCCGCCTGATTAAGGGAAGATCTCAAGTATGGCAAAGAAACCCGGGCTGGGCCGTGGCCTAGACGCCTTATTAAGTTCGGCCGGCAAGACTGCCGACAGGGAAACCGACGAGAATGACCTGAAGACAGTACCGGTCGAGCAGATACGCAGGGGTAAATATCAGCCCCGTATCCATATCCGACCTGAGGCCCTGCAGGAGCTGGCTGATTCGATTAAGGCCCAGGGCCTGGTGCAGCCGGTCGTCCTTCGACCTGTAGATGAGGGTTATGAACTGATTGCTGGCGAACGACGCTGGCGCGCAGCCCAGCTGGCGGGCATGCATGAAATTCCGGCGGTGATCAGGGATATCCCTGATCAGGCTGCAGCGGCGATGTCGCTGATTGAAAATATCCAGCGAGAAGATCTGAACGCCATGGAAGAGGCCAATGCCCTACAGAGGCTGATTAATGAGTTTGGCCTGACCCATCAGCAGACAGCAGATTCTGTTGGCCGTTCTCGTGCAGCTGTGAGTAATCTGCTTCGTCTCCTTGAGCTGACCGAAGAGGTTAAGGTCATGGTTGATGAGGGTGAGCTTGAAATGGGCCATGGTCGGGCATTGCTGGCTCTGGCGGCTGAGGAACAGATCGGTACAGCAAAAATCGTGGCCAGAAAGGGCATGTCGGTGCGAGAAACCGAGCGCCTGGTCAAGCGCCTGCTCGAAGGCACAAAGGCCAAAGCTGCAAAAAGTGCTGTCAAGAATCCAGATGTTGCACGGCTGGAATCAGATCTTGGCGACAAGATCGGCGCCCCGGTGAAGATTCAGTACAACACCAGGGGAAAGGGCAAACTTGTCATTGAATACAATAGCTTGGATGAGCTAGACGGGATTCTTGATCACATCAAATGAATCGGTCTCAGGTTTAGCCGATTTACTCCTTTATGACTGTTACTGCGCATTTCATTGTCCGTCGTCATGAAACGGTTGTTGACCCTCTATTAGCGAATCTTTATACTGCGCGCCTCCTGATACAAGCTCGGGCTTGGTCAGGAGCGGTAACGAAGGCTAATTGATGAGAAAGCGACTGTTTTTAATTCAGGCCCTCCTGTTACTCGCAGGCATAGTTTTTTCCGCCCTTAGATGGGGAGCGGCCGAAGCCATGGCAATGCTGTACGGCGGAACCATGGTGGTGGTGATCACTGCCTTGTTGCACTGGCGCCATCGAGTAGCCGCACTGATAGCGGAAAAAGATGCAGGACGCAGTTTACGTATCATCTACCGCACGGCAGTGGAGCGCTTTCTTCTGACCGTAGTCATGTTCGCGGTAGGGATTGGGGTTTTAAAACTTGAACCTCTGGTTCTGATAGGCGGCTTTGTACTGGTGCTGTCTGCTCAGATGCTGGACTGGTTCATCGAATCGAGAATGATGAGGAATCATGGCAAGCGACGCGACCCTTACCTCTGGTGAATACATTAAGCACCATCTCACTAACCTCACCTATGGTCAGTTTCCTGATGGCCACTGGGGTTTTGCCCATTCAGCTGCAGAAGCTCAGTCCATGGGTTTCTGGGCATTCCACGTAGATTCTCTGGCCTGGTCACTGATTACCGGCCTGTTCTTCCTCTGGGTATTCCGCAAGGCAGCCAAGAGCGCAACATCTGGTGTACCAGGTAGTTTGCAGAATTTTGTAGAGGCCATCGTTGGTTTCGTTGACGAAAGCGTTAAAGGTTCATTCACAGCAAAGAATGACCTGGTTGCCCCGATGGCACTGACGATTTTCGTCTGGATCTTCCTCATGAACTTCATGGACCTTATCGCCGTTGACTGGCTGCCAATGGCGGCTCAATGGTTTGGTGCAACCTTCCTGGGCATGGATCCACATCACGTTTACTTCAAGGTTGTACCCACAACTGACCCGAATATCACCTTCGGTATGGCACTTTCCGTTTTCTGGCTGATGCTCTATTACAGTGTGAAGATGAAGGGCCTCGGCGGTTTCCTGGGTGAGCTGGCATTCCAGCCATTCGGTAAGTGGGGTCTCCCCGTTAACCTTCTGCTGGAAGGTGTATCATTGATTTCCAAACCTGTATCACTTGCCCTTCGTCTGTTCGGTAACATGTATGCGGGTGAAACTATCTTTATCCTGATCGCCATCATGTACGGTGCTGGTTGGGCTCTGGGTCTGTTTGGCGGATTCCTCCAGCTTGGCTGGGCGATTTTCCACATTCTGATTATTACGCTTCAGGCGTTCATCTTCATGACACTAACGATCGTGTACATGGATATGGCGCACTCGGAGCACTAGGTTTTAACTTTTTTAAAATAACATTTACTTCTTAATGGGAGAGTAAAATGTCTGAAGCTATTGCGCTGTTGTATATCGCTGGTGGTTTGATGATGGGCCTGGGTGCTCTGGGTGCTGCTATCGGCATCGGTGTACTGGGTGGTCGTTTCCTTGAGGGTGCTGCTCGCCAGCCTGAACTGATCCCTATGCTGCGTACTCAGTTCTTCATCGTTATGGGTCTGGTTGATGCGGTTCCCATGATCGCTGTTGGTATTTCTCTGTACGTTCTGTTCGCAGTTGTTGGCGGTTAATCTGAAGGGCTTTCCTTCATTTATTAACGCTAAAAACTCAGAGGTATAGGCAATGAATATCAATGCAACACTGATAGGCCAGAGTATCTTCTTCTTTGCGTTTATCTGGTTTGTCATGAAGTACATCTGGCCACCAGTGATTGGTGCGCTGAATGAACGTAAGCAGAAGATTGCTGATGGCCTTGCTGCAGCTGAGCGTGGTAAGCACGAGAAAGAGCTTGCCGAAGAACGCGCTAAAGAGCAGCTGGCTGAAGCCAAGAAGCAAGCAGCTGATATCATCGCCCAGGCACAGAAGCGTTCATCTGAAATCGTTGACGAGGCTAAGGTCTCTGCCAATGAAGAAGGTGATCGTATCAAGGCCGCTGCTGAGGCAGAGATTGATCTTGAGATCAATCGTGCTAAAGAGCAGCTTCGTGCAGAAGTGGCAGTTCTCGCTGTTCAGGGTGCTGAAAAGATCCTGAATAAAGAGATCGACGCCGGTTCTCACAAGGCCGTACTGGACGAACTTGCTGCACAAATCTAGGTAGCTGAATATGTCAGATCTTACTCACGCTGCACGTCCTTATGCCCGCGCTATATTTGAGCTGGCTAAGGAAACAAACAGCATCGACACCTGGAATGATTCGCTGTCCTTTATGGGCGCGGTCATGCAGGACCAGTCAATGCTGGACGCGCTAGAAGCGCCAACCATGACTGAAGATCAGAAAGCTGAGCTGACAATTAATGTTGGCGGCGATCAGATTGATGATCAGTGCAAGAACCTTATTAAGGTGATGGCAGAAAACGGTCGTCTGGCCCTGTTCCCTGAAATATACGAGCTTTTCGAAGTTTATCGTGATGAGGATGCAGGTGTCATTGAGGCAGAAGTGGTTTCTGCGCAGGCTCTTTCAGCAGATGATGAAAAGAGGCTGGCAGATGCTTTAAAAAAGCGTCTGGGGCGTGAAATCAAGATTGTCAGCAAAGTAGATGAGTCCCTGCTCGGTGGTGCAATTATCCGTGCCGGGGATATAGTGATTGATGGTTCGATACAGGGAAGGCTGGATAAACTGTCCACCACCCTGGGTCGCTAAGAGGATTCGATGATGCAACTTAATCCGAACGAAATCAGCGAACTGATTAAAAAACGCATTGCCGGTTTTGAGGCAAAAGCGGAAGCACGTACTGAAGGTACGGTCGTAAACGTTACTGACGGTATCGTACGTATTCATGGTCTGGCCGATGCAATGGCCGGTGAAATGATCGAGTTCCCTGGCGATACTTATGGCCTGGCACTTAACCTTGAGCGTGACTCAGTAGGTGCGGTTATCCTGGGTGACTACAAGCATATCTCTGAAGGTGATTCAGCCAAATGTACTGGCCGTATCCTTGAGGTACCCGTAGGTGAAGGTCTCCTGGGTCGTGTTGTTAACTCACTGGGTGCACCACTTGATGGTAAAGGTCCTGTTGATTCTTCAATATCGTCACCAATTGAAAAAATTGCTCCTGGCGTAATTGAACGTCAGTCAGTTGACCAGCCAGTTCAGACTGGTCTGAAATCTGTTGATGCGATGGTACCCATTGGCCGTGGCCAGCGTGAGCTGATTATCGGTGACCGTCAGACTGGTAAGACTGCTGTTGCAATCGATGCCATCATCAACCAGAAAGGCACAGGCGTTAAATGTATTTACGTAGCAATCGGCCAGAAGGCTTCTTCTATTGCGAACGTAGTTCGTAAACTGGAAGAGCATGGCGCGATGGATCACACCATCATCGTTGCTTCGGGTGCCTCTGATTCAGCCGCTATGCAGTACATTGCTCCATATGCTGGTTGTGCGATGGGTGAGTACTTCCGTGACCGCGGTGAAGATGCCCTGATCGTATATGATGATCTGACCAAGCAGGCATGGGCCTACCGTCAGGTTTCACTGCTGCTTCGCCGTCCACCAGGTCGTGAAGCTTATCCAGGTGATGTTTTCTACCTGCATTCTCGTCTGCTCGAACGCGCAGCTCGTGTAAATGCGGACTACGTAGAAAAAATGACTAACGGTGAAGTTAAAGGTAAGACCGGCTCTCTGACCGCTCTGCCTATCATCGAGACACAGGCTGGTGACGTATCTGCATTCGTACCAACCAACGTAATCTCGATCACTGATGGCCAGATCTTCCTTGAGACAGATCTGTTCAACGCCGGTATTCGTCCTGCGATCAACGCTGGTCTTTCAGTATCACGTGTTGGTGGTGCGGCGCAGACCAAGATCGTTAAGAAACTAGGTGGTGGTGTTCGACTGGCCCTGGCTCAGTATCGTGAACTGGCAGCATTCTCTCAGTTTGCATCTGACCTTGATGAAGCAACTCGTAAGCAGCTTGAGCGTGGTGCTCGTGCCACCGAACTGATGAAGCAGAATCAGTACAGCCCAATGTCTATTGCAGAAATGTCTTTCTCTCTGCTGGCTGCTAACGAAGGCTACCTTGATGATGTTGAGACCACTAAGGTTGTTGATTTTGAAGCAGCTATGCTGAGCTATATTCGTTCTGAGTGTGGTGCACTGCTGGACAAGATCAACGAATCTGGTGATTTCAACGACGAAATTGCAGCTGAAATGAAGAGCGCAATTGAGAACTTCAAGGCTAATAACGTCTGGTAAACAGGGGCTGACCCATGGCTGGTGAAAAAGAAATACGCACGCAGATCAAGAGTATTAAAAGTACTCAGAAGATCACCAAGGCCATGGAGATGGTGGCTGCAAGTAAGATGCGTCGTGCTCAGGAACGAATGGCAGGAACAAAACCCTACACCAAGAAGATCCAGAGCGTTATCGGACATCTTGCGATGTCCCACCCCGAATACAAGCATCCTTTCATGATTGAAAGTGATGAAGTTAAAAGGGTTGGATTTATCATCGTCTCTACGGACCGCGGTCTTTGCGGTGGCCTGAACATTAACCTGTTCAAGCGCGCTCTTCAGGATATGCGTTCTTGGTCAGAGCAGGGTGTTGAAATTGACCTCTGTCTGATCGGTGCCAAGGCGACTAGCTTTTTCAAACGCCATGGCAAGGTTGCTTCAAGCATTACGCATCTGGGTGATACGCCACACATTTCCGAACTGATCGGTACTGTGAAGGTTATGCTCGATGCTTATGAAGCTGGTGAAACCCAGCGTCTGTTCCTTGTTCAGAACGAGTTTGTGAACACGATGACGCAGAAGGCTGGGACTCAGCAGTTAATCCCGGTTGAGGCTTCAGATGATGAAGAGCTTAAACATCACTGGGATTACATCTACGAGCCCGACTCGAAAGAGGTTCTTGATGGCCTGCTGATGCGTTATATCGAAGCACAGGTTTATCAGGCAGTAGTAGAAAATGTAGCGTGTGAAATGGCAGCACGTATGGTTGCGATGAAAAGCGCGACGGACAATGCAGGCGAGTTAATAAATGAACTGCAACTTGTTTATAACAAGGCCCGTCAGGCTTCTATTACGCAAGAGCTTTCAGAAATCGTCGCCGGTGCGGCTGCGGTTTAACGGATTTAAAAGATTCTGGATTGTGAGGTCCCTATCATGAGTTCTGGAAACATTGTTGAAGTCATCGGCGCTGTTGTCGACGTTGAATTCCCACGTGATTCAATTCCAAAAGTTTACGACGCCCTGATTGTAGATGATTCAAATCTTACTCTCGAAGTTCAGCAGCAGCTGGGTGACGGAGTCGTACGTACCATTGCAATGGGTGCCTCAGAAGGCCTGCGTCGTGGGCTTGATGTTAGCAACACAGGTGCACCAGTATCTGTTCCTGTTGGTCAGGGTACCCTGGGTCGCATCATGGATGTACTGGGTAATCCAATCGATAATGCAGGTGACGTTAAGTATGACGAAACCTGGTCTATTCATCGTGCACCACCAACTTTTGAAGAGCAGTCAGGTGGTACCGAACTGCTGGAAACTGGTATCAAGGTAATCGATCTTCTTTGCCCATTTGCTAAGGGTGGTAAGGTTGGCCTGTTCGGCGGTGCCGGTGTTGGTAAGACCGTAAACATGATGGAACTGATCCGTAACATCGCGATTGAGCACAGCGGTTTCTCAGTATTCGCAGGTGTTGGTGAGCGTACTCGTGAAGGTAACGACTTCTACTACGAAATGAAGGAGTCGAACGTACTGGATAAAGTTGCACTGGTTTATGGCCAGATGAACGAACCACCAGGAAACCGTCTTCGTGTAGCTCTGACCGGTCTGACCATGGCTGAATTCTTCCGTGATGAAGGTCGTGACGTTCTGCTTTTCGTTGATAACATTTATCGTTACACACTGGCGGGTACCGAAGTATCAGCACTGCTTGGTCGTATGCCATCAGCGGTTGGTTATCAGCCCACACTGGCTGAAGAAATGGGTGTTCTTCAGGAACGAATCACTTCTACACGCACTGGATCGATCACTTCTATCCAGGCTGTATATGTTCCTGCGGATGACCTTACTGATCCATCTCCGGCAACTACGTTTGCTCACCTTGACGCGACAGTTGTACTCTCACGTCAGATTGCTGAACTGGGTATCTACCCTGCGGTTGATCCACTCGATTCAACTTCGCGTCAGCTGGATCCACAGGTTGTTGGCCAGGAGCATTATGATACTGCTCGTGCAGTTCAGAACACCCTGCAGCGTTATAAAGAGCTGAAAGATATCATCGCCATCCTTGGTATGGATGAGCTCTCAGAAGAAGATAAGCTGGTTGTAACCCGTGCACGTAAAGTGCAGCGTTATCTGTCACAGCCTTTCTTCGTTGCGGAAGTATTTACCGGCTCTCCAGGTAAATACGTTTCTCTGAAAGACACTATCGCCGCGTTCAAGGGCATTCTGGCTGGTGAATATGACCACCTTCCAGAACAGGCCTTCTACATGGTCGGTAGCATTGACGAAGTGGTTGAAAAAGCGGACTCAATGTAAGAAGGATTAGGAGGCCGTTATGGCAATGACTATCCATGTTGATATTGTAAGCGCGGAAGAAGAGATTTTCTCCGGCCCAGCAAATATGGTCTCTGCACCTGCAGAAATGGGTGAAGTGGGCATTATGCCTCGCCATACTCCGCTGGTAACTCGTCTGAAGCCAGGTGAAGTCAAGGTTCAGATCGAAGGTCAGGAAGATCAGTTTTTCTTCGTATCGGGCGGTATTCTCGAGATACAGCCGCATGTCGTGACTGTTCTTTCAGACACGGCAATTCGCGCGAAGGATCTTGATGAGGCTGCAGCTGAAGAAGCCAAGCGTAAAGCCGAGGAGCTTATTGCAGATAGCAAGGGCGACATCGATTATGCTAAGGCGCAGGCCGAGCTTCTGGAGGCTGTCGCACAGCTTCGCATGATCCAGAACATTCGAAAGAATATGAAATAAGTTTTTCGTTTGCTCAAAAAAGGCAGCCAGGTGGCTGCCTTTTTTTTGGCCTGAAATTAAATCCTTCCTTATAATCAGGCTATATCCACCAGGAATAATAAGATGAACCTAGAAATCATAATTCTTGCTGCCGGACAGGGCACACGAATGAGGTCTTCTGTCCCTAAGGTACTTCATAATATTGCTGGTCGTTCCATGCTGAAGCATGTTGTAGAGACAGCGAATACCTTAAAACCCGATTCCATACATATTGTCTACGGCCATGGTGGAGAGCAGGTCCTTCAGGAGGACCTTGGTGATAATGTCAATTATGTTGAGCAGAAGGAACGACTAGGCACCGGTCATGCCGTTGCGCAGGTTAGTCCTTATCTGTCAGATAAAAGCCTGGTACTTGTGCTTTATGGGGATGTGCCGCTGGTTAAAACAGAGACCCTGGCATTCCTGATTAATAGTTCTGATCAGGGGCTGGGTTTGCTAACGGTACATTTAGAAAATCCGTCTGGCTATGGACGAATTATCAGAGATATACATGGTTCGATTGAATCCATTGTGGAAGATAAAGATGCATCTGTAGATCAAAAATCAATTACTGAAGTCAATACAGGTATTCTTAGTTTAAATGCGGATACCTTGAAGCGTTATCTCAAAGAATTGAAAAATGACAATGCACAGGGTGAATATTATCTGACGGATATTATTTCAATGGCGGTAGCCGATAACTTAATTGTTTCAAGCTGCCATCCTGGTGATGAATATGAAGTTGCCGGCGTAAATAGCCCCGAGCAATTAGCCACAGTGGAGCGTCATTATCAGGCATTGCAGGCAAGTGAATTACTAGCTCGTGGCGTGACCATTAAAGATCCACGACGGTTTGATCTCAGGGGTGAAGTGACATCCGGTATGGATATCGAGATTGATATTAATGTCATTCTTGAAGGCAGTATTAAAATTGGAGATCGAGTACGAATAGGTCCAGGGTGCATAATCAGGAATAGTACAATAGCGAATGATGTAACTATTGATGCTTATTCGGTGATTGAAAACGCTATTATTGGTGATGGGGTAGTAGTTGGCCCGTTTGCTCGTTTACGACCGGGATCGCGATTGGGTGATCATGCCAAGGTTGGTAATTTTGTAGAAATTAAAAACAGCGAAATTGGCTCAGGTAGCAAGGTTAATCATCTTAGTTATATTGGTGATACATCAATGGGATCGGGGGTTAATATCGGAGCCGGTTCCATCACTGCGAACTATGATGGCGTAAATAAACATAAAACAGAAATTAAAGACAATGCGTCCGTTGGTTCTAATTGCGTTATGGTTGCCCCGGTAAAAGTAGGGACAGGAGCAACATTGGGTGCAGGAAGCATTCTTAGAAAAGATGCACCAGAAGGTAAGCTGACGCTTTCGAGTATCAAACAGATAAC
>JAAUXZ010025055.1_pt1 | contig 13366 bp, 8 predicted proteins | sample 7278131 | NCBI WGS metagenome assembly JAAUXZ01 (sample SAMN14350119, study PRJNA611818) | marine sediment metagenome | isolation source: surface marine sediment (3m) | place: French Polynesia: Moorea | collected 2018-08
GATGCCGATCGGGCCGATACTCCTGCGCGCCGTGACCGGCCGCAGCAGGGTGCTGACTTTGGATAAGGCTGAGGTCGCCAAATCGCGCTCCAGGTTGATTGATAGCTATCACCTGTTTCAGCGGCAGATTCGGCTAAATCTTTAATATTTCGTCGTTTTTTGTACTGCCGGCTGTCTTTTTCGTGGGGAATCAGGACCAAAAGGGCCGGGTCGTGCTTGGACCTAGTCCAGGACCCACCAGCCCATCAGGTAGAAGCGATGGGAGTCGGCTGGCCGCTCGTGGTACCACTGGATTCGTGAGCCGGCGTCGGTTTTAACGTGCATCGTGACCAGATCCTCGCCCCCGCCTTCGGCTTCGTGCAGGTCAACGTATCGGTCGAGGCTGGAACCGACCGCTCGAACGCCCATCCGTCGTTCTCCACTAGGATTCCGGTTCGCAAGCGTAATTTGCACCACGGCGTTCGGTGGTACGCCGAAAGATGACAGATCAACGGTCTGCCAGGTGTTGTTCGATGTCGGGCCGCCAATATCGATGACGGCGTCGTGCTCCGTGTAGGTACCCGGTGGAGTTGTCCACATGCCTGCGGGCTTGAATTCGATAGAACCCGTATTCTCTGCGTAGGCTTCGATGGCAGCGGAGACGTTGTTGGCCGTTCTGACAAACACGCTGTGGAAATCCTTGCCGCCGGCCTCGGCTTCGTGAAGATCAAGAATCTGTGCGTGACCAGAGCCCACATTTCGGACGCCCCCGCGGTACTCCGCTCCGCCGCTCGTGTTCTGGACGATGAGCTCGACAACTTGCTCCGGCTGGATGCCGAAACTGGTCATATTGTGCAGACGCCAGCTGTTGCCGGTGCTTGATGTAAACAGGCCATCGGTGTTCGAGTAGGTGCCGCCCGTCCAGTAGCCCAGCAGACGGAACTGAACTTCGGCGCTGTTTTCCGCAAACGCCTGAATCTGTCCGCTCCCGTCCGTCTGCACGTGCTTGGTCAGCGCATCGACGCCGCCGCCTTCCGGCTCGTGAAGGTCATAGGTTGGACCCGAGCCTCCAACCGCACGTACACCGGCTTCGCGTTGGGCGTTCGTCTTTGTGTTCTCCATCGCGATTTCAACCACTGCGTTTGGCAGTACCCCTTGGCTACTGAGATCAAGCGTCTGCCAGGAGTTATTTGCCGAGACCGTAAATACGTGGTTTTTCTCAACATACGAAGCACCGCCACCGCCACCGCCACCACCGCCACCGCCACCGCCCGATGCGGCAAGGTCACTAATCTCCTGGGCGCCGAGCACCGAGTTGTATATGCGCACGTCGTCAATGACGCCATCGAAGGCTTCGCCGCCGTAGTAGCTGCTGCCGATGATCAATTGTTCGTTGTTCGCCGCCGGCGTGTACGTCGAGGAAAATGTCTCTGGGGTTCCGTCGACGTAAAGCACGACTTCATCCGCGGCGTTGTCGAAGGTCGCAGCCACGTGGTGCCAGCGTCCGGCCTCCAGGGTTAGGGAGGAACTCGTGTACTGCGCATAAAGCCCACTATCGATGAACCCGAAATTCAGTTTGTTGCCTTCGGTCGCGAGCCAGTAGTTTTCCGCAACGCCGTTGTCGCCCTTGGTCAGCACCATTTGGAATGGCTTGAGTGCATCAGCATATATCCAGGCCGACAACGTCATTTCGGACACGAGGTTAAGACCGTCGTCGTGTAGCACGTTTATGCGGTCGTTCGAGCCGTCAAATCTGACGCCAGAGCCAAGCGCTCCGCCTGCCCAGGAGGCCCCGTTTGCGAGCGTACCAACACGTCCGCCAAGAGAATCCACCGTCGTTAAGCCGGTGTTTTCATCGAGCTGCCAGTGCGCTACAGGTACAGCAGACGGGGGCTGAGCGAGTTCCGCGATTTCGTCCGCGCTGAGTTCCCGGTCATACAGTCGAACATCATCGAGCAACCCGGGCCAGTATTCCCCAATCGCGGTTCGGCCAAGCATGAGGTTGCCGCTATTTGTTACTGGCTCCAGCGTTGTGCTGAACTCCTGCGCCAGCGTGCCATCGATATAGATTCTGACGCGATCTGCTGCATTGTTGAATGTCGTGGCCATGTGATACCAGGTGTTCGTCGACAGCGTCGTGCCCGTCGCGTAGTAGCCTTGCCAGTTGTCGGTAGCTGTGGAGAATCCGAAGACCGGGTTTTGCTCCCACGTCCCAAACAAGTAATTCAAGTCCGACCCCGTCGTCGCCTTGACTACGCCACCGTCGTAACCCCATAACTGCGCCTTGTTGATCCAGGCGGCGATCGTTAATTCATTGGTTAGCGATAACTCGTCGGCGTGTGGCACCAGTACAGAGTCACTGTTGGAATTGAATCGCAAAGCACCGCCGTCCACGCCCGGCACCCACTCTGTGTTCGACGTCGTACCGTCGTGGCCGCCAACCGAGTCGACGGCGATAGTTCCGCCGGTCTCGTCCAACTTCCAGTGAGCCAAAGGGCTCAGGTCAGCTTCAGGTCCTGCAGCCCATTCTATGGCTCGTTGCATTATCAACTGGCCATTGGCATTGAGGTTTGCGAAGTTAAAGCCGCCGGCACCCCAGGGCAGCTGCGCTCTGCGGGCTGCGGCGGAGCCACCGTTGTAAAGCGACGCACCGCTTTCTAACAGTGCGAGGCCGTCTTTGTAGTTCGCGCCATTGATCCAGGTCGTGGCAAGCGTATTCATGCCCGGAGCCAGGGTGCCCTCGAGCGAGTAGAGGGTTTGGCTGGACGTCGCGATGGTGAGCCAGCCCGTCGAGAATCCGGTCGTTATCGAATGCGAGTTGTTTTCGACGAATATCTTGTCGAAAGCATTGGAGCCGGAACTGGAGGAGAACCCCAACTCATCGTGCAAAGCGATCTGCTCGTTGACTATCGGGGTGGGCAGCGCGGCAAGTGATGGCAGGAATCCTGTCGGACTGGCCGAGCCGGAAACGTAAACGACATCGATGTTCGCCATCTCCGACTTGAACTTGAGATCGTCCGCACCGTCGTCGATGAGCGTCACGGTCATGCCCCAGGACTCGATCAGCGTTTGCCTCGCTGCATCATCGGATGACGGATTCGACGCGTTGCCAACCACAAGCAAAATCCCGGTGCTGTTGCCTTTGTTTTCAACACCTATCGCCCAGTCGATCGAGCGTTGGACGAGCAGGTGCCCGTTGTAATTGAGGTGCTGCCAGTCAAATCCGGCCGCGAAATGCTGGCCGAGAGGCAGGATCACGCGGCGGCCGGCTGCAGTGCCGCTCGTCGTAACTGCGCCTCTATCGAGTGCTGCCAATGTAGTTTGCCCGCCGAACTCGCCGAGGGTCTGCAAGCCGCCGGCGAGGGGCGCGCTGGCAGTCAGTATCTCCATGTCGCCGGAATAGATAGACAGTGCGCCAACCGGGAATACAGACGTAATGAAGTGGCTGTTGTCGACGATCTCGATACTGCCGCCGACATTCTCCGTATTTCCACTCGCCATTTTCAGGTCATCGTAGAGATTGGGTTCCTCGTTGACGACGCCAATCGAGAGGCTCTCGAGATTCGCGTGTACATCGCCGGCTATTGCGGTCTCGGACACATAGGCGAGATCGTAGTTGCTCCAGTTAATACCACCGCTGTCGCGGTCTTGATAGAAGTCGACGTCGTAACCCCAGGACTCGAGCAACTGGATCTTGAACTGGTCATCAGGATCTGGTGTCCAGTCATCACCGATCAGCGCGATTCGGCCTGCTGACTGCAGGGGCATGCACGGCGTTCCGCATTCGCATGAATAGGTGACGGTGAGCCTTGGTCGCAGCTCGGCTTCGGGCGCCTCCCTGCTCTTGAATTCAACCTCGCGCAGCGTCGCGTCGCCCTTCAGCAACACACCGTGATTGGGCGCGCCTGACAACCACTTCTGAACCAACGGCGTGATATCCCACGTCGCCCACCGATTGGCTGAAACGATTTCTGTCGTCGCGACCGGGTCCTCGACAAATTCGCCACCCGGCGTCGACCAGTTATTGGCTCCATCGTATGTGGCCCAAGTCGCGCCATCGTTTTGCCCGCCACCATCCTGCGTACCCTCGACCCAGCTTCGCGTGACCTCGTGCACGGAGGCGGAACCGGCGGACTGGACGTCCCTGACCCACAGTTCGAGGGTCGCGGACTGGATCATCACATCGTCGGGAAGAGCGCCAAGGTCAAAGCGAACAACGGGTCGTTGGAGCCAGTTACCCGTATTCTCATTGACCTGCATGAATTCCGAGCCGCCGTAGTTCTTGGCGTAAAAGTTGTCGAGGTTCGCGTCCGCACCGCTGACGGCACCCAGTTGAAGGGTTGCGATTGATGGCGGCTGGTAGGTTGCCGCTAACCTGTCTTTGAGGTTTCGACTCACCCCGCTGGCGAGCTGTCCCTTTGCCTTGATCGTGACGGGCGTAAAGCTCCCCGTGGCGATAACCACTTCGAGACGGGGCGGATGCGCGCCGTCCTCGCGTGCGTAGTACTCTGCATGAAGGCCTTCGGCTACAGAGTTAAGCAGGATGCCGTTGTTTGGCTGGCCGTTCGCCCAGGAACGGACCTGCCCCGTCAGATTCACCGTGACCCATTTGTCACCAACGGCCTGTGCCGGAATCGTTCCGGCGGCACTGGAACGGTACGCGGACGCGAAACTGTCCCAGGTGACCGACTTCTCCTCCCATGAGGACGTAATCTCATGCGCCGTGACGGCGCCTTCCGGATGCATTTTTGTGCCCGGAATGTAGAACCATGCGGTAGCCGCAAGGACCTTGGCGCCGGATGGGAGGCCTGTCAGATCGAAGCGCGTCAGTATCTGTTCGATCTTGCCGGTTTCGAAGCGCAGGTGATTGGTACCGCCTGTGCCATTGTTGCGATCAGTGTCGTCGTTGCGTATCCATGCGTCCTGGTCTGCGCTGAACTGATAGACGGTTCCAGGGTCGACGCCACTCATCTTCACGCTGTAGGAATCGTCGCCAAGATAGGTGTCTGGTATGTCGGCAACACCTTTGCACTGGCTGTTCTGCGCCTGCCACAGTGCGTGTTTCATGGCCGCCTCTGCAACGTACTCGACACGGGCCGCCTCGAGGTCGCTGCTCGCGCTGCGCGCATTGCTGGCCGAATCGTAGACCAGGAGCATGACGATCGTGCTGAGCAGGAACAGGGTCACAATGACCGTGATCAATAAGTAGCCTCGTTGGCGATTGTGCATTCTCACAGCGCACCGCCAACACGCGTTCTGGCGCTGAGGGAGACCGTCGTGCCATCGGGGCCGGTCAGTTCGAGATCGATCTGCACGAGCGGAATGCTCGCGTCGGCAGTCTCAACGCGCTCAAAGCGCAATAACGTGACGTTGTCCGCGATGCTCGAGGCCACGAAGTCCCGGCCGTCGTTGGGGCCGTCGGGGCTGCTGTTGCCGTCCTCGTTCCAAGGCACCGGCATACGCTCCATGAGCGAATCGCCGTCGAGGTAGAAGACAACAGGATCGTAACCGTCCTCGAACTCGGTGCCATTCTCGTCGTCGTTATTGTCACTGGTGTTGTCAATCGTGCCGTCTTGGTTGTCGTCGACGCCGCAAAGCCCGGGGCAGCCATCATTGTTGTTGTCGGAAGCCGGATCTTCATCCACGTTGCCATCGCCGTCGTCGTCGATACCGTTGATCGGGTCTTCATTCAGGGATCCGTCTTCATCGTCGTCTGTATAGAAAGACCCTTCGTCAACGGAGCCGTCGCCATCATCGTCGATTCCAATGATCCCTGTCTTGAAGTCATGATGAAGGTCGTAACCAAAGTCCTCATTCACCCGACCATCGCGATCGTCATCGGCATCGGGGAAACCGTCGGCGTCGAGATCGACAAACTCCGGCAGGGTGACGGCGAGTACTGCGGTCGCGAACGAGCTGCTGCCCACTGGCGGAGTAGCAGGGATAGTCTGCTCACGAATGTTCTCGGGCCAATCGGTGCCAGGATTGTCAGGGAACGGGAGCAGTAGCTTTGGCGAGTGGCTCGCGACGCGCACGATGCGATCCATTGCGAAGCGTGCCTGCTGCATCAACTGGTTGCGCTCATCCACCGCAGCGCTTGTACCAAACGCGCTGTTTACGAGGGCCGTGACGGCAGTGAGGATAAGCGCGGCAAGCACGACGGCCGTCAACAGCTCGATGAGCGTAAAACCCGACTGCCTGTGTTGCGCGGACATGCCTAGAAGCCCCGCGCTCGAATTATCTGCAGGTCGTGTGCCGTGTTTTCCACTGCCACGCGAATCCACAGAATGCCGTCGTCCGCGCCGGTGAACAGGTCGACGTCCCCATCCGCATTGTCACCATCGCAAGCTGCCAGATAGACCACAAGCCGGCCTGGTGCCCCGGGAGTTTCGGAGTAGGTGGTTGCGGTCTGCGGGGAACCCGCGGCGGCGGCAGCGGCTTCGAGGTCGGAGAAGGGTTCGGCCTGGAGTTCCTCCAGACGCGACGTCAGGCGAAAATGGTCATTCGCAAGTTCCCGGTGGACTTCGGCGCCTTGCGAACTGGTGGTCAGTGCATTGATCGCCGGCACCAACATCACGGCAAGCAAGGCGATCGCCACAAGAACCTCGACAAGGGTCAACCCCTTTTGATTGCGACGAGTCACAGGATGGTCACCCGGCCGGTAATGCCGTCCAGCGTGATCGCCGCGGTCGACGTATCCGTAACAAAGTCGAGGCGATAGGAATCCAGAAGCGCTGTCTCAGGCTCAAGGCACCACGGCGTGCCATTGGCGTCGAAGTAGATAACGCCCTGGCGGTTGCAGGTGCTGCGATAAACAGGTGAATGAACGACAGGTGTTGCCGAGCCGATAAGCTCGGCGGGGAACGTGTAGTCGTAAAGGCTCTTGTCGATAGGATGATAGATATCCCAGATCCAGGTCCAGGGGTTTACCTGGGTGTCCGCGCGAAAGACGCGAATGCGGTACTGGTTGGTGAGGAAGCGAAAACCGTGAGGCTTGCCGGTACGCATGGATTCGCTGCGCGCAAAACGAATGGCCGCGGCAAATTCCGCCGCGGCCGCATCGAGTTCTTGCGAGTCGTTGTTCGGGAGGGCCGGGTAGGCAATGGCGGCGATGATCGCGATAACGCTGATCACCACCACAAGCTCAATCAGTGTGAGCCCACCTTGCCTGGAAACGGGGACATTTTGCATTTCGCTGCTCTACTCAACAGTAGAATGTCCCCATTCGATTACTCGTCGCCGATAAACTCGCCGGTGACCGAGTCGAAGCGCCAGCCACCCGTACCACCCGAGGTCAGGCCGAGGATGCCCGTCGTCACAATCGTGACCGTATTGGTCGTGCCCAGCGGGTTTACCGGCAGGTCGTCCTTCAGATACGGGCCGTACTTGAACTCGTTCGGATCCGTGCCTGTGCAGGCTTCGCCAGCGGCATTCGTGTAGTTGCGCAGTTGCGCAAGAAACGCCGGTTCACCAACGGCACCCACAACAGCCGTGCCGGTAATGCACGTGCCGCCGCCGGAAATTACCGCGCCCGGGTAATCGTTGTGCTGCTGGCGATAAAGGTCAATCGCAGCGCGGATGTTGGCGATATTAGTGTCGTACGCTGCCTGTTCGGCATCGTCGGTCGCACCCGAGAATTGCGGGATGATAATCGCCGCAAGGATCGCGAGGATAATGACGACAATCAGCAGCTCCACCAGCGTAAAGCCTTTGCTCGCGATAGATTTAGCCTTTGAAAACATGGGTTTAACTCCTGGCCCAAGCCTGTATGTCCGTTACCTAACAAATATCGGCAAAGACGCCCAAGCCTTTAGGGCCCAAGCCGCATTTTTCTTACCCTACGGCCCGGGAAAGCTTGAAAATTGGCAGGATCAGGGAGCTGACGAGCACCCCGACCATCACGCCCATGACCAGCAGCATGATCGGCTCGGCCAGTTTGGACAGCATATCCAGGCGTTTCGTCAGCTGGGTACTGTAGTAGTCGGCGATACGGCTCATGACCTTGCCGAGATTGCCGGACCGCTCGCCTGTCGAAATCATGTGCTTCGCGAGGTCGGGAACGAACGACGCATCGGCAAATCCTGCTGCGACACCGGCACCCGCCTGGACCTTGGTTTCGACATCCGTGATGAGCTTGCGATAGAGGGAGTTCTGCACGACGTCCCGGCACGACTCGAGACTCTCGACGACCGACACACCATTGTTCAGGGACAGGCCAAGCACCTGCAGTGACTGGGTGAGGTACACCTGGGTGAAGATGTCCCTCGCGACCGGCAGGTGCAGTTTGAGATGGTCCATCCTGTGCCGCCCCGACTCACTGATGAGCCACTGCCGGGCGATGATAATTGTCGCGCCAATGCCCCCGAGCAGCAGGTACCAGTACTCACGCATGACATGGCTTGCAGCCATTAGCCCCCGCGTCGTCACTGGCAGCTGGTCATAGATTGACGAGAACATCGCTTCGAACTTCGGAAATACGACAATCAGTACAAACAGAACGACCGCGATCGAGAAGCTGATCAGGAACAGCGGGTACGTCGCCGCCGAAACGAGCGTGTTGCGGAGCTCCTCGCGTTTCTGGTCCATCTCGAGCAACTGCTGCAACACTTCATGCATGAAGCCGCCGGTCTCACTGGCCGCGACGAGGTTGACGTAGGTCGAAGAGAAAACGGCGTCGTGTTTTTTCAGGGCACCCGCAAAAGACTGGCCCTCGCTGATGTCCTGGGCAATCTGCAGGACAACCGTGCGCATGCGCGGGTTTTCGGTTTGCTTGACGATCGCAGTCAGGGCGCCGTGCAGGCTTTCGCCGGTTTCGAGCAGCAGCGCTAGCTGTTCGGTGAAGAACATGCGGTCGTTGGATGAGGGTGTGCTGCTCTGGCCAGGTAGCCGGATCTCGATGTTCTTGAGATCGCGCTTTGGCTTCGCTGTGCCCTCAGTGCGTGGTGATTCGATTTCAAGAGCCATCGATTCGTCCTAGATACTCGTCACGCGCGACACTTCCTCGATGGTCGTGCTTCTCTCGAGAACGCGATCGAGACCATCGTGGAACAGGTTGCGGAAATCGCGGCCGTCGAGGTATTCGGTCAGTTCATCGCGACTGGGACTCGAGATGATCAGCTTCTGCAGGTCGCCGTCGGTGCTCAGCAATTCGTGGATACCCATGCGCCCCTTGAATCCGGAGTCATAGCAAGACTCGCAGCCCTTGCCGCGTGCCAGCTTGATGTCCTTGTCTGACGGCCAGCGGTATTGCTTGACGATTTCCGGCGGCGCGAGGAACTCGCTGCGGCACTTGGGACAAATCGTACGTACGAGTCGTTGCCCGACGACGCCAAGCAATGCGGAGGACAGCAGGTACGGCTCGACGCCCATGTCGATCAGGCGGGTCACGGCACCGACCGAGTCGTTGGTGTGCAGCGTTGATAAAACGAGATGCCCGGTCAGCGCGGCCTGCACGGCGATCTCCGCTGTTTCGCGCTCCCGAATCTCACCGACCATGACGATGTCCGGGTCCTGCCGCAGCACGTGCTTGAGGATTTTGGCGAAACTGAGCCCGACGCCGTCACGGACCTCGTTCTGATTAATGATGTCGATCTGGTACTCGACCGGGTCCTCGATTGTGACGATGTTCTTTTCGATGCTGTTGAGGTAGTTCAGCGCGGCATAGAGGCTTGTTGTCTTGCCGCTACCGGTCGGGCCTGTTACCAGGATCAGTCCGTGACTCGCATCGAGTAGTTGCTTGAAGTTCGCAAGATTCTGCGCCTGCATGTTGAGCTTGTTCAGGTCGAGGATCGCCTGGTTCTTGTCAAGAATACGAAGAACGACTTTCTCGCCGTACAAGCCTGGCAGCGAACTGAAACGCAGGTCTACGGAACGTCCCTGTGTCTGTACCTGGATGCGACCGTCCTGGGGCAAGCGGCGCTCGGCGATGTCGAGGTTCGCCATGACCTTGAGGCGAGATACGATGGCCGGGTGCAGCTCGATACGCGGCGCCGTGAACTCATAGAGCAGGCCGTCGATACGAAAGCGAATACGCGACTTGGTGCGAAACGGTTCGAGGTGAATGTCGCTCGCGCCGTCATGTACGGCACGTTGGATAATCGAGTTGACGAGGTTGATGACCGGGCTGCCTGCGGCAACTTCGTCGATCGTTGAGTAGTCGTCAATCTGCAGGTTCTCGACGACGGCGAAATCCTCGTCAACGTCGCCCACCATGTCGAACTGCAGGTCATCGAGCACCAGCGATTCGCTCAGCGTCTTGATGATGTCTTCATGGCGCGCCAGCACGGGGCGAACCTTGCACTGCAGTCGTTCGCTGACTTCCTCGATTATCGGCATGTCCTGCGGTTTCGAGGTCGCGACGTAGCAGACGCTACGTACGCGGAACAGCGGCATGACGCCAAGGCGTTTCGCAACGCTTGTGTCGAGCAGCGATACCGTTGCGGGATCAAACAAGCCTGGACGTAGACGCACGAACGGCACGCCGATTTGCTCACTGAGGCAGCGCAGCACATCGTTCTCGCTGACCCAGCCCTTGTCGATGATGATCTGCCCCATGCGCTTGCCGAGGCGGTCCTGCAGGCGCACTGCCTCATCAATGCGTTGTTGCGTAATCAGCTCGCGCGCAATCAGGATGTCACCGAGACGTGCTCCCGGGCCAAGCTCGATCCGTGTTTCCTCGCGCAGGTCTCGAGCACCGTCCTTGTCGAGGAAGGTCACGTAATCGGCGAGGCCGGTCATCACGGCAATCTCGGCGATCATATTGTTGTGGCCGGACACCTTGATCCAGCCGCCTTTCTGCAGCAACTGGTCCTGGGCTTCCATCAGCGCCGCGATACCCGGGCTGTCAATGGTTTGGGCGGCGGACAGGTCGACGATGACCTTGTAATCGCCGTCGGTAATGCATGCTTCGATCGCCGTTATGAAGTCTTCGACCGCCTCACTGGCCGTCAAAGAAGCACGCGGAGTAATGTGCGTCGCGACGCCGATGCGCGTTCGCGTTACGGGGGTCGATTCCGCTGTGGCCTGGTCGCTCATGCCGTCTGCGATTCGCGAGCCTTCTGCAGTGCACGAATCGTCTCTTTCAGAGGCGCCGGCTTGCCGATGCCAAAGCCCTGCGCAAAGTCGACGCCAATTTCCTTGAGCAGGGCGACCGTCTCGTCATCTCCGACAAACTCGGCGACTACACTAAGGCCCATGGTCTGACCGATTCCGCAGATGGCCTTCACCATGGACTCGGAGTAGTGATCAGTGGTGATATCGCGCACAAAACTACCGTCGATCTTGAGGTAGTCGACCGGCAGTTTTCGAAGGTAGCCGAATGAACTCAGGCCAGCGCCAAAGTCGTCGAGCGAGAAGCGGCAACCAATCGCGCGCAGCGCGTTCATCAGGGTGATTGCCTCATCGATGTTCGAGATCGCCGCTGTTTCGGTGATCTCGAAGCAAATGCTCGTCGGCGGCACGTTACTGGCTTCTATCTCGTCGGTGATAAACGCGTAGAAACCGGCGTTCGAAAGCGACTGGCCGGAGAGGTTAATGCAGAAGACCGGGGCGGACGCGGCGATGCTCTTCCACTTGCGGCTAAGGTACCGCAACGCGTGCCGGATCACCCAGCGATCGACCATCGGCATCATCTGGTAGCGTTCGGCCGCCGGCATGAAGACAGCGGGTGACAGGACTTCGCCGTTATCGTCGTTCAGCCGTAATAGCAGCTCGAAATGCGCGGCGCGCTTACGTTCACCGATGCTGACAACTGGCTGGCTGTAAAGCTCGAAATGATCATCGCGGAGCGCCATTTGTACCTTGCCGAGCCATTCGATTTCCTCGCTGCGCCTGACCAGCGTGGTGTTGTCCGGCTCATAGACCTGGATGCAGTCGCGACCATTCTCCTTCGCCGCTTTGCAGGCGATCTCGGCAGAGGCAAGCAGACCGACAATGCCCTCGGTTTCGCGTGTCATGCCGATGACGCCAATACTTGCCGTAACGTTCAGCTGTCGGTTTGCCGCGATGACTTCGAGTTCGCGAATGCTGTCGGTGATGTTCCGGGCAACGTCTATGGCCTCTTGCAGAGAACAGCGTGTGAGAAGCACACCGAATTCGTCTCCGCCGAGTCGCGACAGGCAGTCACTGTCGCGCAGCCGTTTGCGCAGGCAGTTGGAAACGCGTCGGATCAACGCGTCGCCCTCCTGGTGACCCATCAGGTCGTTGACGACGTGCAGCTGGTCAATGTCGATGTGCAGCACGCAGTGTTCGGCATTGGTCGAGCGTGTTGAATTCAGTGTCGCGACCAGCATCGACTCGAAGCCACTGCGGTTGATCAGGCCGGTCAGCGAATCGTGATGCGTATGGATGATTCTCGATGCCTTCTTGGCCATGACCTCGAGGAGGTTGCGGTCGCCATTGGAAAACGTGTGCAGGTCCTTGCGGGCGACCACGGTGAGAATGCCGATTGCCGTGCCGTAATCATCCATGACGGGGTAGGCAATCAGGTTCTCCGAACGTCCGTCGAGCAGTCGTTTTCGATCGTTGGAGTCCAGCTCATTGAGAACGATCGGTGCAACTTGAGCCTCGACGCGGTCGTAGACGGGGCCGCGTAGCTGCTCGAGTAGCTGTTCGCGGTGCGCTGGCGCCTCATTGCGATTGACGTCATAGAGCTCGATATTGCGATCTCGGCAAATCAAAGCCGCGAGACCGACGTCCAGGTAATCGGCGCAATTGTGAACAAGCTGCGAGAGTGCCTGCCGACCTTCTTCGATATGTTCGACGCGGTCATCCGTCGCGTAGACGAGATTGAGTTCCTCGTAACGCTCGGTGAGTTCGGCTGCCAGCTGATCGCACTCGTGTTGGAGGTCCATTTCCTCCTGCATAAAGCTCGCTGCATCGGCGAAGCCGCGGCGCAGCGCTTCCGGAGCAGTGTCCATTGGCACCGAGATAGTCGTGTCGTAGCCGACGATCAGCCACCCGATTGCACCTTTTTCGCGAACAGCCAGTGGGCTGCGGAACTGCGTGCGCCCGTCCGGCATTGTGCGGCGCTCGATGCTCCTGCCGAATTCAGCCCAGGCGACCACCTCGCCAGTCGTCTCGGCGACGTCGGGCTCAGAACCGCCTCGGTGCCAATGCCAGATCTGCGATCCGTCGTTGTCCCGAAGCTCAAGCAGCTCGCACGCCGGAAATACCCGCGGCAGCAGCCGGGAGTACTTGGCCATGGAGAGCGCTTTGAGCAGCGAGTAAGACATTATGAGGCTGCTTTTCGCGAGACGCCGTTAGCAAGGCACGCATCAATATGCGCAACGAGACGTCGCATGCTGACCGGTTTCTCCATGAAGGTCAGGCCTTCCATGTTGCTGGTCCAGTCACGGTGTTCGAGTTCAGTTCTTGAGGTCAGCACCAC
>JAAUXZ010039771.1_pt1 | contig 13355 bp, 12 predicted proteins | sample 7278131 | NCBI WGS metagenome assembly JAAUXZ01 (sample SAMN14350119, study PRJNA611818) | marine sediment metagenome | isolation source: surface marine sediment (3m) | place: French Polynesia: Moorea | collected 2018-08
AGGGCTTGGTCGGGGCGGCATTTCTTGCCTACTTCTTTTTGCTGTTGAAAAGAAGTAGGTCGCACGCTTGCGAGAAAAGAACTACGAAGCAAGGAGAGCTGTTGCGTGTGAAAACTTGTCCGGTCAGGGATTGAGGTTTAAAGCTCACTCTTTGTCCACTCGATTTAGCCAATCTGTTAAGCTAGCCAATCAATCAAAATAAAATCCCTGGTAACCAAACCGTGAAATCAATAATCCGTTTATTCTTAAGTATTTCCCTGTTGTTTTCTGCCTCGGCCATCGCCGAAAAACTGGTCATAAAACCGGTGGCCGACCGGGTCTGGGCCATCGTCGGCCCGCTGACCAATCGCAGCCCGGAAAACCTCGGCAACAACGCCACCTTCGGTGTGGTTGAAACCGATGCCGGGGTGGTATTAATCGATTCCGGTGGCAGCTACAAGGGCGCCAAAAAGATTCATGACACAATCCGTTCGGTCAGCGACCAGCCGATCAAGTATGTAATTAACAGTGGTGGCCAGGATCATCGCTGGTTCGGCAATGATTATTTCAGTCGCCTCGGCGCGACGATTATCAGCAGCCAAAATGCGCGTGAGGACCACGAGCAGCGCCTGGTCGACCAGATCGGCCGGCTGACCAGCCTGATCGGTGATGAGAGTTTTGCCGGTACCCGGGAAAAATATGCCGATGAGTTATTTGATGATAAAAAGATCCTGCAGCTCGGCGGCGTGCGCTTCGAGCTCGTGCATGCCGGGCAGGCCCATACCCCAGGGGATAGCTTTATCTGGCTGGCGGACCGCGGGGTGATGTTCAGTGGGGATATCGTCTATGTCGAACGGATGCTTGGCGTGGGTGATCAGTCCAACAGCAAAACCTGGGTCGAGGTATTCGAGGCCATGGCGAGCTATCAACCCAAGGTCGTGGTCCCGGGGCATGGCAACCCGGTACCGCTGGCCACCGCCCAGCAGGATACCTACCGCTATCTGACGACACTGCGCGAGAAGGTTGGTGCCTTCCTCGATGACGGTGGCGATGCCAGTGAAATCAGCAAGGTCGATATGTCCGAATTCAGCTACCTGTTCAACTACGACAGCCTGAACGGACGCAATGCGCTGAAGGTGTTCACCGAGCTGGAATGGGAATAGCGGTTTTCCCGGTTATATCAGTTCAGATGGTCAACACCGTGCTGCCGGTGGTCTCGCGGTTTTCCAGCGCGCGATGGGCCTCCGCGCAGCGGGATAATTCGAAGGTCTGGTTGACCTGGATTTTGACCTGGCCGCTTTGCACCACATCGATCAGGCGCTCGGCGCCTTCCACCAGCAGTTCGCGGGTCGCGATATGCGTGCCCAGGGTCGGTCGGGTCACATACAGTGATCCCTTGGGGGCCAGGATCGCCGGGCTGAACGGCTCGACCGGACCGCTGGCATTGCCATAGGTCGCCAGCACGCCGAACGGTCGCAATGAATCCAGCGAGGCCTCGAAGGTGGCCTTGCCGATCGAATCATATACCGCGGCCACGCCCTCACCACCGGTGATCTCGGCCACCCGGGTCGGGATGTCTTCATCGCGGTACAGAATAATATGTTCGCAACCATTGGCCCTGGCCAGTTCGGCTTTCTCGTCGGAACCGACACAACCGATAACATGCACCCCCAGCTGTTTTGCCCACTGACACAGGATCAGGCCGACCCCACCTGCCGCGGCATACATCAGGATGGTATCGCCGGCCTTGACCGGATAGGTGCGAAACAACAGGTAATGCGCGGTCAGGCCCTTGAGCATCATCGCCGCCGCGGTCTGATCATCGATCGCATCCGGGATCCGAATCAGCTTATCCGCCTCGATCAGGCGCTGTTCGGCATAAGCTCCGAGATGCATCGGGTAGGCCACGCGGTCGCCAACCTGCAGTGATTCAACGCCGTCACCCAGCTCGTCAACGATGCCGACCGCTTCCATGCCCAGCACCGCTGGCAGGTCACCGACCGGATACAGACCGGTGCGACAGTAGACATCGATATAATTTAGACCACAGGCAAGCTGGCGTAACCTGACCTGGCCGGCCGCCGGCGCGCCAACCTCGACCTGGTCCCAGGTCAATTGCTCCGCTCCGCCATATTGATGAATCCGAATCGCGCTGCTCATGCTGATCTCCTCGTTGGCTATTGTTGATTATTGAAAGCAAATTATGTCATAGACAAGCTGCTTGATAACACTATCTGATACTGTTACTAATAAGGCCTCGAATAAAAACCCGGAATCGGATTCAACATGTCTGCTCAAACCACGGTACTCGTTGTCGATGATCTGCCCGATAACATTCACCTGGTCAGTGACATCCTCAAGCGGGACTACCGGGTACTGGCGACCACCAATGGCCAGCAGGCGATAGATATTCTGGCCGAGCAGGATGTCGATGTGATCCTGCTCGACGTGATGATGCCGGGCATGAATGGTTTCGAAGTCTGCCAGAGCATCAAGCAGGATCAGCGGCTGGCGAATATCCCGGTGGTTTTCCTGACCGCGCTGGAGGATCAGGATGATATTCGCAAGGGTCTGGAGCTGGGCGCTTATTATTACCTGACCAAGCCGGTAAAACCGAGCCATCTCCAAGCCGTGGTTGCGGCCGCCATCGAGAGTTTTTCTTCGATCAAGTCCCTGCACAAGGAAAGCAAGAATCTGCAAAGCTGTATTACCCTGCTGCAGCAGGCCCAGTTTGATTTTCGCACCCTGAAAGAGGCCCGCAACCTCGGCACCTTTGTCGCCAAGGCATTTCCGGAGCCGGAAAAAAGCGTACTGGGTCTGACCGAATTGCTGGTCAATGCGGTGGAGCACGGCAATCTTGGCATCACCTACCAGGACAAGTCCGAGCTGACCGAACAGGGCCTGTGGGAGCAGGAAGTCGAACGCCGCCTGCAGCTGGATGAATACCGGCACCGCAAGGCCAGCCTGACGATCGAACAGGATGAGCAGGGGATTCGCGCATTGATCAGTGACCAGGGTGCCGGCTTTGACTGGCAGCCCTACCTGAATATCGATTTAACCCGGATCTTCGATACCCACGGCCGTGGGATTGCGATGGCCAAGGGCCTCAGTTTTGACCTGGTCGAATTCCTCGGTAATGGCAGCCAGGTGCAGGTAACGGTATTCAAAAAGCCAGTTCAGCAGAGCTGACGCAGGTCTTGCCATCGGTTACCGGTCAGGATTGCGGGTGACGATAGATCTCGGTCTCGGGGTGGAAAGTGAACCAGGCAAACCAGAAGCCCTCGATCACCGGCACCGGTTTACCGGCCGCATCGAGGATCTCGGCACGTTGGTTGTTGCGGTCCCAGTGAATGGAGAAGCGCTCACCGGCGAAAACGTCGTTGATCCTGGTTTTGCCCGCTTTGTCGATCTCGCTGAAGGGATAAGCCTTGAACGCATCGCCGACCTGTAATCCGAGCACCCGCTCTTTCGGATGATAGTAGGCCGGGGCCTTATGACTGACCTGGAAATAGAGTGCCCGTGTTTGCTCATAACCTGCATAAGGGTTGCGGCTGTAGTCACGCGAGTGACCGGTATCCTCTGACAATACCTGGGTTTGCGGATGTTGCTGCAGCCAGTCGCGCCAGCTGGTATGAGTGATCGGCAGCCGGCTCAGTTTCTTACCGCGCATCTCGCCACTGATCGCCTGCGACTTGATCTGCGACCACAGCGAATCGCTTTGCCGGTCGTATAACAACACGTCGCTGTTGTAGAGCAATCCGGACACGCCGAAATCCAGCTGTTTGCCATCGACCTCGGCCGCGAAAGTGACCCCGGTACCACACAGTGGGCAGTAGGTGACGGCAAAATGCTTGCCATTGATCTCATCGTTGACGATCTCGTGCCAATTCAGAATGCCAATCGGGTAGGCCTTACTGACCCCGTCGATTTCGATGCCGAGGATGCGGTCATTGGGTTGCATAAAGACGGCTTGATCCGCGCTAACGAAGCGGGGGTTATCCAGCGCCGGGATCCCGTCCTTGGCCGGTCCGCCGGCAACGATCTTGGCCGGATCGATCAGGCTATTGGATACATCGAAGCCGTTATTGGGTTGTGCCATGGCAACGTAGACTACGCTGATCAGGGCAGCTGCCAGGCCGAGACGAAACAGGGTTTTATAGGGTGTAGTCATGCCAGAGCTCCTAATCTCCAATACTGATTTGGAGTCAGGAGCCCGGGACTTGGTTCCGGAAACGGGTTAAAAAATCAGGCGGGATGCTTACGCGGGCGGCCGCGCTTGGCGTGACCGACCTTGATTTTCAGCCTGCGCTCGACCATTTTCTTGAACTTGTCGGAGCCCAGCGGAGTGCCGGTCTGCCAGGCATCGCTGATATCGGTGATGACTTCATCGGTCAAGCCCGCCTTGCTCAGCGCGGTGTATTTTTCCTGGCGTTTCTTGTCGCCCCGGGCAACATCGAGGTAGGCCGCGTGCGGCGTGATCAGTGCATTTTTCTTGCCCTGGGCATTGCGCTTGTAGCTCGACCACTTGTATGGCCCGGGGGATTTGGACAGACCTTCACGTACCGGCAAACCCTCGATATAAGTCATGCAGTTGAGCAGATAGGTTTCGGGATCGATCAGACTGGCCTTGTAACGGCCCTGCCAGATGGTGCCGGTCTTGCCATAAGTGGCATTGACATAGGGTACATAACGCCGGCCCTGGTATTGCATCATCCGGCTGGCGGCTTCCTTGTCGGGCGGTGATGCCAGGATATGAATCTGGTTGGGCAGCAGGGCATAGGCATGAATCGGTACCTCGTACCATTCCGAACCTTCCTGCAGCCAGTCAAGATAGACCTTGTAATCTTCATTCTCGAAGAATACGTTTTTGTTGTTATGCCCGCGTTGAACGATATGTACCGGATAATTGGGTAGATAAAACCTTGGTTTTCTTGGCATAGCACTGTCCTCTTGCTTGATTTGAGACCAACGCCGGGTAGTGTATCCCATCGAGTCAGGCTCAGCAATTAAGGGTGCTGACCCCTTATTGATTTGATGATCTAAATCATCTGTTGGCCTAAAATCATATGTATGATTAATTTTAACCTAACCCGAGGATACAGGAGTGAAGGATAAGTGATTGAATCTGAAGGAGTAATCAAGTATCGGCTGGAATTCGAGCATGCCGGGGCAACGGACGAAGACCTGCAGGAGTTAAACGTTTGGCGCTCTATCCTTTATAACCTGGGTCTGATCGGTCAGCACCCGGAACTGTATGGTGGCTATGCCTACGGTAATGTCAGCCAGCGCAGTAGAAGCAACCCTGAGCACTTCATTATCTCCGCAAGCCAGACCGGGCAGATACCCGATCTGGAACAGCAGCATTATGTGACTGTCGAATCAACCGATATCGAACACAATCTGCTCCATGCTCGAGGGCCGCTGCAGCCATCTTCGGAAGCGCTGACCCATGCCGCGATCTACCGCCTGAACCCGGGTATCCGCTGTGTCTTGCATGCGCATGAGCCGAAGTTATGGCACTACGGACTGCAACACGGGTTGCCGAGTACGGATCCAAGCATAGCATACGGTACCCCGGAGATGGCGGACGCTATCCTGCAGTTGTATCGATCCGGCCAACTTGATCAGCAGCAGGTACTGGTGATGGCTGGACACCAGGATGGCGTGATCAGTTTTGGTAACACTATCGATGATGCCGGCTGTGCCATGCTCGATTTATGGATGCAGGCGCAGATGGAATTGCTTGCAGCGGATTGATGGTTAACTGGTAAGCTTGTTGTCTCAAGTGCATTTTTTCTCTTGTGACCGTGGTATCTGCGCGGGCTGGCGCGCAGATTGCAATCGATATCAGGCCCTGGAGTTGGCCTCTCGTCCTACCTCTGACTGACTGATGACTTCTTTCTCCATGGCGGCCTGCTGGTACCAGCTTTGCATCTGCGGGTGCTGAATCAGCCGTTGCATGTAATCCTGGCTGGTGGCGGACAACGGTGGATGGTAGCTGAAAAAGCGTGACGCCATCGGTGCGTACATGCAATCGGCGATGGAGAAGTCTCCGCACAGCCATTCTCCCTGGTCACGGTATTTACCGCGTAGGGTCTGCCACAGGTCGTCCACGCGGTGGATTTCATCGATCATGTCCGGGCTGAACTCGATCTCGCGCTGGCCGCGGCAGTTCATCGGCATATACTCGCGGATCTGGATAAAGCTGGAATGCATCTCGGCGCTGGCCGAGCGCGCCTCGGCACGAGCCGTGGCATCTGCCGGCCAGCCGCGACCGTCGAGATACTGTTCATTGATGTATTCGCAAATGGCCAGCGAGTCCCATACCACCAGCCCATCGTCATGCAATACCGGTACCTTGCCGGCATCGGTATATTGGGCCAGAGTGGTTTCGAAGCCATCGGTAAACAGGGGAATGCGGATTTCCTCGAAATCCAGCTGGAAATGCTGCAACAGCAACCATGGCCGCAGAGACCAGGAAGAGTAATTCTTATTGCCGATGATCAGTTTCACGGGTGGTCTCCGCCAGGCTATGACCAGCGATCATACCGCTAAGCCGGCAAACAATCAGAACTTTTTCGGTTTCAGGTTCAGGTAATAATTGATCAAACCATTGGTGGAGGCATCGTGATTACTGACCGCTTCGCCCTGGTTGATCTCATCGAGGATATGCGAGGCCAGTTTCTTGCCTAGTTCAACCCCCCACTGGTCGAAAGAATTCAGGTTCCAGATGATGCCCTGGACGAAGATCTTATGTTCATACAGTGCGATCAGTGAACCGAGGGTTTTCGGATCCAGGGTATAGAACAGGAAGCTGTTGGTCGGGCGGTTGCCGGGGAACAGCTTGTACGGCAACAGCTGCTCGATAGCGGCTTCGTCCAGCCCCTGCTGCTCGAGTTCGGCGATGACCTCGGCCTCATTCTTACCGATCATCAAGGCCTCGGTCTGGGCGAAAATATTCGACATCAGCGCGCGATGATGGGTGGCGATGCAGCGGTAATTGGAAATCGGCGCCAGCATATCGGCGGGCACCAGCTTGCTGCCCTGGTGCAGTAACTGGTAGAAGGCATGTTGACCGGAGATACCGATCTCACCGAACAGCACCGGCCCGGTCGAGTAATCCACCGGGTTGCCATCGCGGTCACAGGACTTGCCGTTGCTCTCCATGTCGGCCTGTTGCAGATAGGCCGGAAAACGATGCATGTTCTGGTCATAGGGCAGGATGACGATGCTCTCAGCGCCGAAGAAATTGTTATACCAGATGCCGAGCAGGGCCATGATCACCGGAATATTCTCGGTCAACGGCGCCTGCTTGAAATGTTCATCGACCTCGTAGGCGCCCTGCAACAACGCATCGAATTGACTCGGCCCGATCGAGATTACGATGGAAAGCCCGATCGCTGACCACAGCGAATAGCGGCCGCCCACCCAGTCCCACATCTTGAAGATGTTTTCCTCGGCGACACCGAATTCGACCGCGGCCTTGATATTGGAGGTCACCGCGACCAGGTGTTTCGGCAGGTCGGCTTCCGACTGCAGGCGTTCCAGCAGCCACTGGCGCGCGGTGGCGGCATTGACCAGTGCCTCCTGGGTGGTGAAGCTCTTGGACGCGATGATGAACAGGGTGGTATCCGGGTTCAGGTCCTCCAGCGTATTGTTGATGTGATTTTCATCGATATTGGAGACGTAGTGGATCTTCAGATCATGGATGGTATAGGGGTGCAGCGCCTCGGTGACCATCAAGGGTCCCAGGTGGGAGCCACCGATACCGATATTGACCACGTCGGTAATCGGCTGGTTGCTGTGGCCGCGCCATTCCCGGTTGCGGATACGTTGGGCCAGGCTCTTGACCCGTTGCAGCTCCTTGTTGATCTCGATATCGATACGCTGGCCATCGGCGAACTGGGGTTCGTCGCCCTGGTAGCGCAGAGCGCTATGCTGGACCGCGCGCTGTTCGGTATGGTTGATGACCTCGCCGGCGAACATCCGGTCGCGCCATTGTTCGACGCCACACTGTTGGGCGAGCTGGATCAACAATTGCAGGGTTTGCTCGTTGATTCGGTTCTTGGAATAGTCGAACAGGATGTCATTGAGTGGCAGGGAGAATCGATCGAAGCGTTGCTCATCCTGCGCAAACAGGTCCTTCATGTGGACGTCCTTGATCTCGGCGTAATGTTGCTGCAGCGCCTGCCACGCTGCTGATTCGGTCAGCTTTGTCATGTTTCCAACGGTCTTTTTGTGTGCTGTGCATTATAGGTTTATCGCGGACGCTGCCTAGTGAAAAGAGACGTGCAAGCCTGATAAAATCTACTATGCACTATAGTAGTGCGCTGCTTGACGCCCGGATCAACCCTTTGTAAAAAGTGCGTTATTTTAGTGCATAGGGTTCCAGTTCGTCATCATTCAACCGCGCAAAATGGAAAACTCGGACAAAATGCGCATGATTAAAACCAGATGACACAGACAATATTTCGATGAAAGCGGCTTTATTAACCCTGCTGCAGGATGAGATCAGGCGGCGCGCATTGCCCGATGATTTTCTCAACACGGTTGAGCAATGGTATCTGCCGACGGCCCGCTATATATATCAACAGCAGCTTAAGAAACAGCAATGCCTGCTGGTCAGCTTCAACGGTGCCCAGGGTTCCGGCAAATCGACCATTACCGCTTTCCTGCGCCTGCTGCTGCAGCATCAGTTCGGGCTTAACACGGTGGAAATCTCGATCGATGATTTTTACCTGACCCGGGCCGAGCGTCAACAACTGGCGGAGCAGGTGCATCCGCTGTTCATCACCCGCGGGGTGCCGGGTACCCATGATGTCGAGCTGGCCCGGCGCACCATCGATTGCCTGCAACATTGCGACGATTCGAATCCCTGTCAGTTGCCAAGTTTCGACAAGGCGGTCGATGATCGTCGTGACCCGGCCAGCTGGCCGCTGGTGCAGGAGCCGGTACAGGTAATCCTGTTTGAAGGCTGGTGCAACCATGCACCGGTGCAGACCGAGCAGGAGCTGGAACCGCCGGTAAACGATTTCGAGCGTGACGAAGACCGCAGCGCGGCATGGCGCCGCTATGCCAACGACCAACTCAAGGTCTATCATCAACAGCTGTTCGATATGGCCGATATGCTGGTCTACCTGCAGGTGCCCTCTTTTGAAAAGGTATACGAGTGGCGCGGGCTGCAGGAACAGAAGCTGGCGCAAGCGGCCAATGAGAACAAGCATGCGGTGATGGATCAACAGCAACTGGCAAGATTTATCCAGCACTATGAGCGGATTACCCGGGCCTGCCTGCAGCAGTTGCCGCAAAGCGCAGACCTGCTGCTGCAGCTGGATGAACATCACGCGATCCAGGCGCTGCAGGTCAGGCAACCGGAGATGGCCAATGGCTGAAGCCTGCCTGGTGGTCACCGACATGGACGGCACCTTGTTGAATCATCATGATTACCGGGTCGATGCGGCCCTGCCGATGCTGCAGCAGCTGGAACAGCTGGCAATCCCGGTGATCTTCAATACCAGCAAGACCTACGCCGAATTACTGGAGCTGGTACAGTTGCTGGAAAATCGGCATCCATTTATCGTCGAGAACGGTTCGGCGATCTTTGTGCCGCAGGATTATTTTCCATCCTCCTGTTTGCCCGCGGGGACTGCAGCCGATTCATCATCCAGCTACCATGTCCTGTGCCTGGGCAATACCGTGCAAACCATCCAGGCCTATCTGGACAGGGTCCGGCCGGCGGCGATAAATTTTGTCGACTGTCCGTTGGAGCAGGCGATGCAACTCACCGGCCTGGATGAACAACAGGCACTGGCCGCGCGCCAACGTCAGTTTTCCATTCCCCTGTGGTTCGAAGACCCGGCGCAAGAGGAGCAATTCACCGAGCAGGCACTGGCCGATGGCTTCGGTATTCTCCGGGGCGGACGTTTTTTGCATGTCCTGGGCCGCTGTGACAAGGGCCAGAGCATGCGCATGCTCGAAAGCCTGTATCATGCATGCCGGCAGACCCACTACCAGATCATCGCCCTGGGCGACAGCCCCAACGACTTGGTGATGCTGCAGCAGGCTGATATCGCGGTCGTGGTCAATTCACCCTCGTCGAGCAAAATTGATCTAAAACATGAGCGCCGCGTTGACACTGAGCAGCAGGCACCGGAGGGTTGGGTCGAGGGTGTGCAAGCGGCGTTAAACCAAATATCGATAACAATGTGAGGAGGAGTTTTAAATGGCAGATAGTTTTCAATCAGGGAGAGTAACGACACTACATAACATCGTGCGCCGGCCGATCGAGGTCCTGGAACAGGAATTGAATGGGTTTGCCAAAACCCGGCCGATGGGCTTGATCCTGCCGTCGCTGTACTCGGAACTGCAAACACCGGCGCTGGCCCATATTGTCGATGAGCTGGAAAAAGTGACCTACCTGCAGGAGATTGTGATCGGCCTCGATCGTGCCTCGGAAGATGAATACCGTCATGCCATCCAGTATTTCAATCGTCTTCCGCAACCGCACCGGATCCTGTGGAACGATGGCCCTAACCTGAGAAAGATCGATGCCCTGCTACAAGAGGAAGGGCTGGCCCCGACCCAAATGGGCAAGGGTCGCAATGTCTGGTACTGCATGGGCTACATGCTGGCATCCAACAAGAGCGAGGCGATTGCGCTGCATGACTGTGACATCGTGACCTACGATCGTGAGTTGCTGGCACGCCTGATTTACCCGGTGGCCAACCCGGATTTCCGGTTCCAGTTCAGTAAGGGTTTTTATTCCCGCGTCGCCGGCAAGTCCCTGGGCGGGCGGGTATCGCGCCTGCTGGTTACCCCGCTGGTAAGGGCGTTACAACAGAACCTGGGCGATCAGGAATCCCTGAGTTACATGGATAGCTTTCGTTACCCGCTGGCCGGCGAGTTTTCGATGAGCAAGGATGTCATGTGTGGTTTACGCATCCCCGGAGACTGGGGGCTGGAGGTCGGGGTGCTGATGGAGATGGCACGTAACTATTCCACCCGGCGCATCTGCCAGGTCGAGATCGCCGATATCTACGACCATAAGCACCAGGATGTATCACATGACAACGAGGAATCCGGGCTGTCCAAGATGTCGATAGATATCTCCAAGGCGTTTTATCGCAAGCTGGCCACCAACGGGGTGGTGTTCGACAAGGGCGTTTTCCGCACCCTGAAGGCCACCTATTATCGGATCGCCCTGGACCTGATTGAAAGTTATCGCAGCGATGCGGTGATCAATGGACTGGAATTTGACGTGCATACCGAGGAACAGATCGTTGAACTGTTCACCGAGAATATCATGAAGGCCGGGCATACGTTTTTGAACAATCCAATGGAACAGCCGTTCGTACCGCATTGGAAGCGCGTGGTCAGTGCCATCCCGGAGATTTACGAGATGCTGCTGGACGCGGTCCAGAAAGATCACGAGTTATACAGCTAGTATACCCGGAGTAAGTAAGCTTAAATGAAGAAACGTCTGGTTAAGTTACGCGAGAGATTGACCAATCATCTGCAGCTGATCTATCCGCGTGAAGATATCCCGCAGTTGATGGAGCAGTTGATTGCGATCATGGATCTCGATCGCTGTTGCCAGAAGCATAAAAAATACCGCAATAACTGGAGCCAGCAGGACATCCTGGCGATTAGCTATGGTGATAGTTTTCTGCGTGAAGGCGAGAGACCGCTGCAAACCCTGCGTACATTTTTCAATGAGCAGTTCGCCGATGCGATCAATTGTATTCATATCCTGCCGTTTTACCCGTGGAGTTCCGATGATGGCTTTGCCGTGATCAACTACAAACAGGTCAACGACAAGCTGGGAGACTGGCAGGACATCGAGCAGATCGCGCAGGAATTCAAACTGATGGCGGACCTGGTGATCAATCACTGTTCCAGTCGCAGCGAATGGTTTGAGCAATTCAAGCAGGGCAGGGCACCGGGCAAGGATTATTTTATCAGCGTGGATCCCGCCACCGACCTGTCACAGGTGGTTCGTCCGCGCACCAGTCCGCTGTTAAAGGAAGTGGAGACAGCGGAAGGCACCCAGCATGTCTGGTGTACCTTCAGCCATGACCAGGTGGATCTGAATTTTGCCAATCCGCAGGTGCTGCTGGAAATCGTCAGTATCGTCGATTTTTACCTGTCCCGCGGGGTGCAGATCTTCCGTCTCGATGCGGTGGCCTTCCTGTGGAAAGAGATTGGCACCAGTTGCCTGAACCTGCCGCAAACCCATGAAATAGTGCGCTTACTGCGAACCCTGATCGAGCATAAAAATCCGAATTCGATCATCATCACCGAAACCAATATCCCGAACCGGGAAAACCTGGCTTATTTTGGAAATGCCAATGAAGCTCATGTGATTTATAATTTTGCCCTGCCCCCATTATTACTGCATACCCTGTTGACCGGGAATAACTATTACCTGAACAACTGGCTGATGAGTATGCCGCCGGCGCAGGATGGCACCACTTACCTGAACTTCATTGCCTCGCATGATGGGATCGGCCTGCGCCCAATCGAGGGCATCCTATCGGATCAGGAAATCGATATGATTGCCGACAGCATGCAGGCCTTCGGTGGACGCATATCCTGGCGTAACCTGGGCAATGATGAGGTGCGTCCCTATGAATTGAATATCAGTCTGTTCGATGCCTTGAGCGGTACCCTGGAGGGCAAGGATCAGTGGCAGATGGATCGCTTTGTCTGTGCACATGCAATCATGCTGTCGCTGGAAGGGATCCCGGCGTTTTATATCCATAGCCTGTTGGCGACCGAAAATGATCGGGACAAGATGGAAGCGACCGGCAATAACCGCAGTATCAATCGCCACGAGTGGCAATGTGACGACCTGGGGCTTTTGCTGAATAATCAAAATTCCCATCACAGTCTGGTGCTGAGTCGCCTGAAACAGTTGATCTCGCTCAGGAGCAAGCAGCCGGCATTCCATCCCAATGCGACCCAGTACACCCTGCACCTGGGCGAGGGTATATTCTCTTTCTGGCGTCAAAGCAGAAAAAGGGAGCAGAGTATATTCTGTATATTCAATATCACCAACCAGCCCCAACAGGTGCCCCTGACCAGTGTCAACCTGATCGAAACCTCACGCTGGCATGACCTGCTTAGCGGCGACGTCTATAACGATCTGTTCGCCAATCTGGAGCTGGCCCCTTACCAGTGCCTGTGGATTACCAACAGGGATTTCGGCTAACAAAAGCTTGCAACTGTCAGCAGTCGGAGGTCTTGATCAATGTGTTCAGTTCCGGCAGACAGGATCCGCAGTTGGTGCCGGCCTGTAGTTTTTCACCGATCTGGTCTACCGTGGTCAACTGGTCGTCCCTGATCGATTTACAGATCTTGTTGCGGCCGACGTTATA